>OGLR01001049.1_pt1 | contig 10174 bp, 8 predicted proteins | sample 1572931 | NCBI WGS metagenome assembly OGLR01 (sample SAMEA2581997, study PRJEB24529) | metagenome | biome: Human gut stool | place: China | collected 2011 | reverse complement strand
CCCCCCGCCGCGCCCTCTCGGAAACGGGAGGGCGCGGGAAAGGAGGGATTAACTTTTGATATGGCAGATGATTGAAGATTGGTTTCGTGGCATTTTGACAGACGGGATATTATCGAACCTCTCCGGCTTATTTGACAGCGTAAATACAGAGGTTGGAGAAATCGCAACGCAAGTTGGCACGACCCCCGCCGGGTGGAACGCGGGCATATTCAACATGATACGCAGCCTTTCGGAAAATGTCATTGTACCGATTGCGGGCGTTATCATTACCTTTGTCATGTGTTATGAACTAATCCAGCTTGTAATTGAAAAAAATAATCTGCACGATCTCGACACTTGGATTTTCTTCAAATGGATTTTCAAAACCTTTGTTGCGGTGCTGCTGGTAACAAATACTTGGAATATCGTTATGGGAGTGTTCGACGTTACACAGAGCGTCGTCAACGACAGCGCGGGGGTTATCATATCCGATACAAGCATAGACGTTACCACCGTCATTACCGACATTGAAGCAAAACTCGACGCTATGAGCGTGGGCGGTCTTTTGGGGTTATGGTTTCAATCCCTCTTTGTAGGGCTTACTATGAAAGCCCTGTCAATCTGCATTATGCTTGTGGTGTATGGGCGCATGATTGAAATATACCTTGTAACAAGCGTCGCCCCTATCCCTATGGCAACAATGGTAAATCACGAATGGGGCAGCATGGGTCAGAATTACTTGAAATCTTTGCTTGCGCTTGGTTTTCAAGCGTTTTTGATTTTGGTATGTGTCGGCATTTATGCGGTATTGATACAGACAATCACAGCAACCGACGACATTTCCGGCGCGATCTGGTCTTGCATGGGTTATACCGTTCTCTTGTGCTTTACCCTTTTCAAAACGGGAAGCCTTGCAAAAAGTGTCTTTTCGGCGCATTAAGGGGGTGAGTTATGATTTGAAAATCGGTTTAATCGACGTTGATAGCCATAATTTCCCCAACCTCTGCTTGATGAAGCTATCCGCGTATCATAAAGCAAAGACGCATACGGTGGAATGGTGGAACGCAAAGGGGCGGTACGACCTTGTATATAAAAGCCGCGTCTTTACGGACACTTATTCCAAAGACACAATAACCGTTACCAACGCGGAACAGGTCATTTTCGGCGGTACGGGCTACGACACGAAAAACCGCTTGCCGCCGGAAGTGGAACACAGCTACCCGGATTATTCTATCTACCCGCAGTTTTTCGGGATTGCCTACGGCTTTTTAAGCCGGGGTTGTCCGAGAAATTGCGGGTTTTGCATTGTCAGCGGTAAAGAGGGGCGCAAAAGCGTTAAGGTTGCGGATTTATCCGAGTTTTGGAAATGGCAGCCGGAAATAAAGATCATGGACGCTAATCTGCTTGCCTGTCCCGACCATGAAAATCTCATTGAGCAGCTTATACGAAGCCGCGCATGGGTGGATTTTTCGCAAGGGCTGGATATTCGCCTTGTGAACAGGGATAATGTCAGCCTGTTAAATCGGGTACGGATAAAAGCGGTACATTTTGCATGGGATAATCCCGACGAGGACTTGACCGGGTATTTCCAACGTTTTTTGGATTTGACAGCCATTAAAAGCAGCCGCCAGCGGCGCGTGTATGTTCTTACCAACTACGGCAGCACTCACGAACAGGATTTATACCGCGTGAACACCTTGCGGGCTATGGGCTTTGACCCGTATGTGATGATTTACGAGCGTCCAACCGCCCCGCCTGTTACCCGCCATTTGCAACGATGGGTAAACAACAAGCGGCTTTTCTATGCTGTTCCCCGCTTTGAAGATTACATTCCGGGCAGAAAGGAGGTATGAAATGGCGTATGTAACCGTCCCAAAGGACTTAACAAAAATCAAAAGCAAGGTAATGTTCAACCTTACGAAACGACAGCTAATTTGTTTCAGCGCGGCGGTAGCAATCGGACTGCCGCTGTTCTTTTTGGTAAAAGACAGCGTTGGAACAACCGCAGCGGCATTGTGCATGGTGCTTGCCATGCTGCCTATGTTTTTGCTTGCCATGTATGAGAAAAACGGGCAACCGCTGGAAGTGATTATTCGGCAATTTGTGGAAGTGAAGTTTCTTCGCCCCAAAGAGCGACCTTATCAGACCAACAATTTTTATGCCGCCCTTGCGCGGCAAGAGCAATTAGATAAGGAGGTACGGGCGATTGTCAAAGGAAAAGAAAAACACCCAAAACGAAAAGCGTAAACTTTCCCGACAGGAAAGAAAACAGATAGATACCCTTATCCGACAGGCAAAGGGCGACGGGAAGCCCCATACGGCGCAGGACAGCATACCGTTTGAGCGAATGTATAAGGACGGGATTTGCCGCCTTGCAAACGGGCGGTATTCCAAGTGCATTGAGTTTGAGGACATCAACTATCAGCTTGCGCAGCCGGACGACAAAACCGCCATTTTTGAAGCCCTTTGCGATATGTATAACTCGTTCGACGCTTCTATCAGCGTGCAGCTTTCCTTAATCAGCCGCCATGCGAACAAGGACGATTTCAAGAACAGTATCACGATTGCGCCGCAGAATGACGACTTCGACAATATCAGAGCAGAATACACCGAAATGCTTAGGACGCAGCTTGAACGCGGAAACAACGGGCTTATCAAGACCAAGTTTCTCACCTTTACCGTTGAAGCAAAAGACATTAGATCGGCGCGGGCGCGTCTTGCCCGCATTGAAACGGACACCCTCAACCATTTTAAGGTGATCGGCGCGGCGGCGCGGGTATTGGACGGGAAACAGCGTCTTGAAGTGCTGCATGGGATTTTTCACCCGGACGGGGAACGCTTTAACTTTGCGTGGGAATGGCTACCCGCAAGCGGGCTTTCCGTCAAGGACTTTATCGCCCCGTCCTCTTTCCGATTTGGCGACGGGCGAATGTTTCAAATGGGCGGCAAGTTTGGTGCGGTTTCCTTTTTGCAGATCGTCGCGCCGGAACTCTCCGACCGTATGCTTGCCGACTTCATGGACGCGGAAAACGGGATTATCGTCAATCTGCACATTCAGAGTATCGACCACAACGAAGCAATCAAGACGATTAAGCGCAAGATTACCGACCTTGACCGCATGAAGATTGAAGAACAAAAGAAAGCAATCCGCAGCGGTTATGACATGGATATTATTCCGTCCGACCTTGCCACCTACGGCGGGGAAGCAAAAAACCTACTCCGCGATTTGCAGAGCCGCAACGAAAGAATGTTTCTGCTTACGCTGCTTGTCTTAAACCTTGCAGATACCAAGCAGAAATTGGATAACGAAGTATTTGGGGCGGCGGCAATCGCACAGAAATACAACTGCATTTTGACCCGCCTTGACTACCGGCAGGAACAGGGGCTTATGTCCTCTATCCCGTTGGGGGAAAACCTTATCCATATCCAGCGCGGCTTGACGACCAGCAGCACCGCCGTTTTCGTTCCCTTTACGGTGCAAGAGCTGTTCCAAAGCGGCGAAGCATTGTATTACGGCTTAAATGCCCTTTCCAACAACATGATTTTGTGCGACCGAAAGAAGCTGAAAAACCCCAACGGCTTGATACTCGGCACACCGGGCAGCGGCAAAAGTTTTTCTGCAAAACGCGAAATCACAAACGCTTTTCTCATTACGGCAGATGATATTATCATTTGCGACCCCGAAGCAGAATATTACCCCCTTGTCGGACGTTTGAAAGGACAGGTTATCAAGGTTTCGCAGAACAGCACGCAGTACATTAACCCTATGGATATTAACCTCAATTACAGCGAGGGTGACACGCCCATAGCCTTAAAGAGCGATTTTATCCTTTCCTTTTGTGAGTTGATTATGGGCGGTAAAAACGGGCTGGAAGCTGTTGAAAAGACCTTGATTGACCGCGCTGTTATCAGCGTGTACCGCAACTACCTTGCCGACCCGAAGCCTGAAAATATGCCGATTTTGGGCGACCTCTACGACGAAATCAAGAAGCAGCCGGAAAAGGAAGCGCAGCGTATCGCGGCGGCGTTGGAACTCTATGTAAACGGCAGCTTGAACATTTTTAACCACAGGACAAACATTGACATTCATAATCGCCTTGTCTGCTTTGATATTAAGGAACTCGGTACACAGCTTAAAAAAGTCGGTATGCTTATTGTCCAAGACCAAGTATGGAACAGAGTAACGGTAAACCGTAGCGAGGGCAAGGCGACGCGGTATTACATCGACGAGTTTCATTTGCTCTTGAAAGAGGAACAGACCGCCGCCTATTCCGTCGAGATTTGGAAGCGTTTTAGGAAGTGGGGCGGTATTCCGACAGGTATCACGCAGAACGTCAAAGACCTTTTGACGAGCAGAGAAGTTTCAAACGTTTTTGAAAACAGCGATTTTGTCTATATGCTCAACCAAGCCCAGGGCGACCGGGAAATCCTTGCCAAGCAGCTTAACATTTCGCAGCAGCAAATGACCTATGTAACCCATTCCGAAGCGGGCGAGGGACTTATCTTCTATGGCAACGTGATTTTGCCCTTTATTGACCGTTTCCCGAAAGATACGGAACTCTACCGCGTAATGACGACCAAGCCCGGCGAGGTGTCGGCATGAGGATAGAAACGGATAAAATCTATTGCGGCGACAGCTTGCAGGTGCTTCAAACCTTGCCGGATAACTGTTTGGATTGTTGCGTAACGTCCCCGCCCTACTATGCTTTGCGCGATTACGGCACAGACGGGCAGATCGGACGGGAAGCAACGCCGGAGGAATATGTTTCCCGCATTACGGCGGTTTTCCATGAGGTAAAGCGGGTGCTTACGCCGGAGGGTACTTGTTGGCTGAATATCGCGGACACTTATTGCGGCACAGGCAGCAAAGCCGACCACCAAGACCCGAAATACCCCAAAGGCAGGAACGGGCAGCAAGTGGCGGTAAACCACCGCGCCCCCGGCTGCAAGCCGAAAGACCTAATCGGTATTCCGTGGCTTGTAGCCCTTGCCTTGCGGGGCGACGGTTGGTATTTGCGCAGTTCTATCATTTGGCACAAGGGAAACGCCATGCCGGAAAGCGCGAGGGACAGACCGACGCGCTGCTATGAATATGTGTTTCTGCTTACCAAGTCGAAGAAATATTACTATGATTGGCAAGCAGTAGCCGAGCCGATAGCCCCCACAACGGCGGTACGGCTGAAAAGCGGAGTTGGGAAAGGCAACAAATATGCTGCTACTGTTCCGGGGCAAAACCAGCCGCAGAAAATCAACCGTCCCCGCAGGAAAGGCGCATACACCGACGAAATGATTTCCCCCATCCGCAGCCGCCGCAACGTTTGGCAGATCAACACAGCTTCCTATCGCGGCGGGCATTTTGCAGCGTTCCCGCCGAAACTTGCGGAAACGTGTATTTTGGCGGGCTGTCCTGTCGGCGGGATTGTGCTTGACCCGTTTTTAGGCAGCGGCACGACCGCAGCGGCGGCAAAAAGCCTTTCCCGCCGCTATATCGGTATAGAGATCAATCCCGAATACTGCACCCTTGCAAAACAGCGTATTGGAGGTGATGAACATTGAGCAAGGAATTAAAAGCCCCCGACAAGGTAACGCAGAAAATGACCCGCGACGGGGCGATTGCGGAAAACCTTACGACGGGCGAAACAACGAGTATCAGCGAAAGACCGCCGGAGGAAAACTATTCAGCCCCCGCAGCGGGAGCAGCGGAAAAAGCGACCCAACGTATCGGCACAGAGGTTAGCCGCCATTTAGAAAAGGGCGCGGAGAAAAAGACCCTTGACGCAGCGCAGCTTAAAACCCATACGTCCCGCTTGCAGTTTTCCGAAGCGGAACGGGCAACGCCGGAACTGCAAAAGGCAATCAAAAAATCCGATACGGCGGCTGACCGTTTAGATAAAGCGCGGGCAGCTATCCCCAAACAGACCAAAATCACAAAAGAGCGCGTTTTTGACGAAGCCAAAGGCAAAGCAAAGACGCGCCTTGCTTTTGAAAAGACGGATAAGCCCCCAAACGGCAAGTTGCGTCATAATCCGTTATCCCGTCCGGCGCAGGAATTGGACGCCGCCGTACATGGAAAAATCTATGAGGTGGAGAAAGAAAACGTCGGTGTGGAAAGCGGACACAGGATAGAACTTGTGGGCGAGAAAGCGGGCGGCATGACGACGCGGGCAGTAAAACGCGGCATACGCAGCCATAAGCTGAAACCCTACCGGGCAGCGGCAGCAGCCGAGAAAAAGGCAGCAAAGGCAAACGCCGATTTTCTCTATCAAAAGGCGCTGCATGATAACCCCGCCCTTGCGCACTCCAACCCGATTTCCCGTTTTTGGCAAAAGCAGCGCATTAAAAAGCAGTATGCAAAGGCGTTGAAAACAGGCGGCAAGGTGAAAAAGACCGCCGAAGCCACCGCAAAGGCGGCGAAGAAAACGGCGCAGGAAACCAAACGGGCGACGTTCTTTGTCGTCCGGCATTGGAAAGGCTGTTTGATTGTGGGCGGGATTGCCTTTATCGTGCTTCTGTTTTTCGGCGGCTTGTCCTCTTGTTCCCTGTTCGGCGGCAACAGCGGCAGCGGCTTGATTGCGTCGTCCTATCTCTCCGAGGACGCGGATATTACAGGCGCAGAAAGCGCGTATGCCGCTATGGAAGCCGAGTTACAGGATATGCTGGATAACATCGAAAGCGAATACCCCGGCTATGACGAATACCGGGTAACGGCTGACGAGATCGAGCATGACCCGTATGTGCTAATCTCTATCCTCTCCGCTTGGCATGAGGGCGTGTTTACTCTCGATGAAGCGCAAAGCACCCTTGAAATGCTCTTTGATAAACAGTATATCTTGACGGTTACGGAGGAAGTCGAGGTACGCTACCGCACCGAAACGCGGACGGACAGCGAAGGCAACGAATACGACGTTGAAGTAGCCTATAACTATTACATTCTCAATGTGGATTTGGAAAACTTCAACCTCTCCCATGTTCCCGTTTACATTATGGGCGAGGAACAGCTATCCATGTACGCTATGTATATGTCGTCGCTGGGAAACAGACCCGATCTTTTCCCGCAATCCGGCTATATTTCAAAATACTATGAAAACCCGCCAGCGGATTATGAAATCCCGCCCGCCTATCTGGAAGATGAACAGTTTGCGCGGCTCATTGAGGAAGCGGAAAAGTATGTCGGTTTTCCTTATGTGTGGGGCGGCAGCAGCCCGGAAACCTCTTTTGATTGCAGCGGTTTTGTTAGCTATGTGCTGACGAACAGCGGCTTATACAATACGGGCAGACTTGGGGCGCAGGGGCTTTACAACATTTCAACCCGCGTTTCCAACCCGCAGCCGGGGGATTTGGTTTTCTTTACGGGTACATACGACACGCCGGGGGTATCTCATGTGGGTATCTACGTTGGCGAGGACGGGGACGGAAGCCCCGTCATGCTGCATTGTGGCGACCCGATACAATACGCAAAACTTGATACAAGCTATTGGCAATCCCATTTTTACGCCTATGGGCGGCTACATTACAACTGACTTTGAAAGGAGTTTATTTCTATGGCAAACACGAAACTTGACCGTATCGAAAGGGATATTGAGAAAACGAGGGCGAAAGTCCTTGAATACCAAAAAAGGCTGAAAGACCTTGAAGCGCAGAAAATCGAGGAAGAAAACGCGCAGATCGTTCAAATGGTGAAAGCGGTACACCTTGACGGGGCGCAGCTTGCCGCGTTCCTCTCTGCTTACGCCAGCGGCGAAATTGCCTTGCCGCAGCCGGACGCAGACTATACCGACGAACAGGAGGAAACCGAAGATGAAGCATAAAAAACTGTTCCGCAGCGTTACCGCTTTGCTTGCCGCCCTTGTACTCATGGGCGGCTTTTCTGTTACCGCTTTTGCGGGCGGCGGTGATGTGAGCGACGAGCCGCCTACCCCCGTAACCGAAACCGAGCCGGAAGAAACGACGGGCGGCTATGAGCCGCAGCCCTTAACGCCGGAGGGCAACATGAGCCTTGTGGACGACATAACGGGAGAAGCGTCCGGCGATAAGCAGTTTATTACCGTCGTTACGAAAAACGGCAACTATTTTTACATCATCATTGACCGCGCCGAGGACGGAGAAAACACCGTCCATTTCCTCAATCAAGTTGATGAAAAAGACCTTTTGCAGCTTATGGAGGACGAACAGACCGAAGCCCCCGTTTGTAGCTGTACTGAAAAATGCGTTGCCGGAAGCGTCAACACCGATTGCCCCGTTTGCAGCGTCAATATGAGCGAGTGCGCGGGCAAGGAAGCCGAGCCGGAGCCGGAAGAAACCGAGCAGCCGGAGCCGGAGGAAGATAAAGGCGGCGGCATGGGCGGTGCTATTCTGCTTGTGGTGCTGCTTCTTGCCGCAGCGGGCGGCGGCGCGTTCTACTACTTTAAGATTATGAAGCCGAAGCAGGGTATCAAGGGCGACACCGACCTTGACGATTTTGATTTTGACGAATACGACGAGGACGAGCCGGAGGCAGGCAGCGAGGAACAGGAGGACGAGGAATGAGGTTAGTCGTTGCAGAGAAGCCGAGTGTAGCGGCGGCACTTGCCGCCGCCCTTGGCGTAAAGAACAAAAAGGACGGATATATGGAGGGCGGCGGCTACCTCATTTCATGGTGCGTGGGGCATTTGGTGGAGCTTGCGGAAGCCGCCGCCTATGGGGAGCAGTACAAAAAGTGGAGCTATGACAGCCTGCCGATCCTGCCGCAGCCGTGGCAATATACCGTATTCAAAGACAGGCAAAAGCAGTTCAAAATCCTAAAAGACCTCATGCGCCGCAGCGACGTTTCCGAGGTTGTCAATGCCTGCGACGCAGGGCGCGAGGGCGAGCTGATTTTTCGCCTTGTCTACCATGCGGCGGGGTGCGATAAGCCCTTTTCTCGCCTTTGGATTTCCTCTATGGAGAAAAGCGCAATCAAAAGGGGCTTTGCGGAGCTGAAACCCGGCGAAGCGTATGACGCGCTCTATGCGTCCGCGTTATGCCGCGCAAAAGCGGACTGGATCATCGGCATCAACGCCACCCGCCTTTTCTCCGTCCTACACGGCAAAACTCTAAACGTGGGGCGCGTTCAGACGCCGACCTTAAAAATGCTTGCAGACCGGGACGCGGCGATCACCTCTTTCAAGAAAGAAACCTACCATATCGTCCGTCTTGATGTTGGCGGCGCGGAAGCGGCAAGCGCGAGGATCTCCGACGCCGCAGATGCGGAAGCCCTCAAAACGGCTTGCGAAGCGTCGCAGGCCGTTTGCATTTCGGTGAGGCGTGAGAGGAAAACCGAGCAGCCACCCCGCTTGTTTGACCTTACGGGCTTGCAGCGGGAAGCTAACCGCATTTACGGTTACACCGCAAAGCAGACCCTTGACCTTGCACAAGCTCTTTATGAAAAGCGGCTGTTGACTTATCCGAGGACGGACAGCAGCTTCCTCACCGACGACATGGGCGGCACCGCAGCGGACATTATCACGCTGCTTTGTGACAAACTCCCCTTTATGGAGGGCGCGGGCTTCACGCCGGGGATTGCAAAGGTATTAGACAGCAAGAAAGTATCAGACCACCACGCAATCATTCCCACTATGGAGCTTGCAAAGGCTGACCCGGACGCGCTGCCGGAAAGCGAGAGGAATATCCTCACCCTTGCCGGGGCGCGTCTGCTCTCTGCCACCGCCGAGCCGCACGTCTATGAAGCGGTTACGGCGGTTTTCTCATGCGCCGGGACAGACTTCACCGCAAAGGGAAAGACCGTACTTGCGGAGGGTTGGAAAGAGATTGAACGCAGATACCGGGCGACGCTGAAACAAAAGCCCGACCCGGAGGACGGGGAAAATGAGGGCGTGACGCTGCCGGAGCTTTCCGAGGGACAGGGCTTCCCTAACCCCGCCGCAAAGGTAACGGAGCATACCACAACGCCGCCGAAGCCCCACAGCGAAGCGTCGCTTCTCTCTGCTATGGAACGCGCCGGGAACGGGGACACCGACCCGGACGCGGAACGCCGGGGGCTTGGCACTCCCGCCACCCGCGCCGCCGTCATTGAAAAACTGGTAAAGGGCGGCTTTGTGGAGCGCAAGGGCAAGCAGCTTATCCCTACCCAAAACGGGAACAGCCTTATCTGTATTCTGCCGGATAACCTCACTTCCCCGCAGCTTACCGCAGAATGGGAAAACAATCTGACGCAGAT
>OGLR01001048.1_pt1 | contig 10175 bp, 7 predicted proteins | sample 1572931 | NCBI WGS metagenome assembly OGLR01 (sample SAMEA2581997, study PRJEB24529) | metagenome | biome: Human gut stool | place: China | collected 2011 | reverse complement strand
ATAACCATACCCTCCATATATTTCCTGGAGTAGTTTGACGAAAACTGCAAAGCCTTTCAGTCCATATTCAGCCTGTACCAATCTAACCTTTTCATCCATGTAGCAATCCAATTCAAAGTAATCCAATCCTACTTTGTTTTGTCTGCCTGCCATGATCACGTCACCCTTTCAAATCTTCCACGTATAAAATCTTCATATTGAGCTTCTGCAGGTGCGACCAGCGGGCCATGGCGGCCTGCTCGTTCTCGGCGAACAGCTCCTCGGCGCGCTCGGGGAACTCGCGGGTCAGACGGCTGTAACGGGCCTCGTTCATCAGGAATTCCTGATAGCCGCCGGCGGGAGCCTTGGAGTCCAGCGTGAACTTCTTCTCCGCAGCCGGGTTGAAGCGGAACATGTTCCAGTAACCGCAATCGACGGCCTTCTTCATTTCCTTCTGGCAGTTCTGCATACCGCCCTTGATGGAGTGCATCTCGCACGGTGCATAGCCGATGATGAGGGACGGGCCATGATAAGCCTCGGCCTCCTGGATGGCCTTCAGCGTCTGCGCGGCGTTGGCGCCCATGGCGACCTGTGCAACGTAGACATAGCCGTAGGACATGGCGATCTCTGCCAGAGACTTGGACTTGGTCTCCTTACCGGCAGCGGCGAACTGAGCGATGGCACCAAGTGGAGTAGCCTTAGAAGCCTGACCTCCAGTGTTAGAGTAAACCTCGGTATCGATAACGAAGATGTTCAGATCCTCGCCAGAGGCGATAACGTGGTCGAGACCGCCGTAACCGATATCGTATGAGGCACCGTCGCCACCGATAATCCACTGGCTGCGCTTAACAAGATAGTGGTCGAGGGTCTGGAGTTCCTTGCAAACAGGGCAACCCTTAGCAGCACTTTCTGCAATCAGCGGTTTCAGCTTGGCTGCAGCAACCTTAGAAGCCTCAGCATCGTCCTTGCCGGCAATCCACTCACGTGCTGCTTCCTTGTATTCCTCAGAAGTCTTGTCGCTCTCAATCATCTCTGTGAGCAGCTTCACAACACGCTCCTTCATCTTCTTGTTACCAAGTACCATACCGAGACCGAACTCGCAGAAGTCCTCGAACAGAGAGTTGTCGAATGCAGGACCCTGTCCCTTTGCGTTCTTTGTATATGGAGTAGAAGGAATAGAAGCTGAGTAGATTGAGGAACAACCTGTAGCGTTGGCAATTACCTCACGGTCGCCGAAGAGCTGGGAGATAAGCTTAACGTATGGAGTCTCACCACAGCCTGAGCATGCGCCAGAGAACTCGAACAACGGCTGAGCGAACTGAGAGTTCTTCGGGCTTTGCTTGATGTCAACCAAATCCTGCTTTGAGGAAACATTGGCAATGAGCCAATCCCAATCCTTGGCAAGTTTCTTCATATCCTCAGCGTCTGGGTTGAAGGCAACCATCTTGAGTGCCTTCTCAACCTCGCCTGTTTCCTTATTCTTTTTGCCTGGACATACATCGGCACAGTTGCCGCATCCGAGACAGTCAAGAACAGAAGGCTCAACAACGAAGTGCATGCCCTTGAGCGCTGCAGGAGCCTTGATTTCCAGTGTAGGAGTATCGATGCCGGCAAGCTCGTCGTCGGTAAGAACGAATGGACGGATTGCTGCGTGAGGACAAACGAATGAACACTTGTTGCACTGGATACAGTTGTCTGAGTTCCATACAGGAACAAAAGCAGACACACCGCGTTTCTCCCAACGGGCTGTTCCGTTCTGCCATGTACCGTCGATGGTATCGTACTTAACAAAGTCAGAAACTTTCAGAAGGTCACCTGCCTGAGCGTTGATAGGACGAACAAGATCCTTAACGAATGCAGGAGCTGCGTCATCAACAACCTCATCATCTGGAAGGTTAGCCCATGCCGGGTCAACAGCGAGCACCTTGTACTCACCGCCACGGTCAACGGCTGCATAGTTCTTGTCGACAACGTCCTGACCCTTCTTGCCGTAAGACTTAACGATAGCCTTCTTCATCTGCTCGACAGCGAGGTCTACAGGAATAACTTCTGTGATGCGGAAGAATGCAGACTGAAGGATAGTGTTTGTACGGTTGCCAAGACCAATCTCCTGGGCAATCTTTGTAGCGTTGATATAGTAAACGGTGATGTTTTTCTGAGCAAAGACACGCTTAACCTTGTTAGGGATGAACTTAACAAGCTCGTCGCCCTCGAAGATGGTATTGAGCAGGAATGAGCCGTTCTCACGGATACCACGTGTCACGTCGTACATGTTAAGGTAAGCCTGAACATGGCAAGCAACGAAGTTAGGTGTGGTAATCTGATATGTAGAGCGGATAGGCTCGTCGCCGAAACGGAGGTGAGAGCAGGTGAAACCGCCAGACTTCTTAGAGTCGTAAGAGAAGTATGCCTGGCAGTGCTTGTCGGTGTTGTCACCAATAATCTTTACAGAGTTCTTGTTGGCCCCAACAGTACCGTCGGCACCAAGACCGAAGAACTTAGCCTCGTAGATAGACTTGCCGCCAAGTGCCATCTCCTCAACTGCCGGCAGAGAGGTGAATGTAACGTCGTCAACGATACCTACAGTGAAGTGGTTCTTTGGCTCTGGTAACTCGAGGTTGTTGTAAACAGAGATAATCTTGGCAGGAGTGATATCAGAAGAGCCGAGACCATAGCGTCCGCCAACGATAACAGGACGGTTCTCCTGATCGTAGAATGCAGACTTAACGTCAAGATACAATGGCTCGCCCTCTGCTCCCGGCTCCTTTGTGCGGTCGAGTACGGCAATCTTTTTAACTGTTGCGGGAACAGCAGACAGCAGGTGCTTAACAGAGAACGGGCGATACAGGTGAACTGCAATCATACCAACCTTCTTGCCCTCGCTCATAAGGTGGTCGATGGCCTCGCGTGCAGCCTCTGTGGCAGAACCCATAAGGATGATGATGTTCTCGGCATCCTCAGCTCCGTAGTAAGAGAAGTTGTGATACTCACGGCCGGTAATCTTAGAAATCTCGCCAAGATAGTGCTCTACAACATCTGGAATTGCATTGTAGTGTGCGTTGCAAGCCTCACGGTGTGTGAAGAATGTCTCTGGGTTCTCGGCTGTACCACGGGTTACGGGGCGTTCTGGAGAGAGTGCGCGGTCGCGGAAGTTCTTGATGTCGGCCTCGTCAACCAACGGACGGATATCTTCCATATCCATAACCTCTATCTTGTGGTACTCGTGAGATGTGCGGAAACCGTCGAAGAAGTTGATGAAAGGAACGTGTGTCTTCAGTGTTGCAAGATGTGGAACTGCTGTAAGGTCCATAACCTCCTGAACTGAGCCTGAGCAGAACATAGCGAAACCTGTCTGGCGGCAAGCGTAAACGTCCTGGTGGTCGCCGAAGATACAAAGTGAGTGTGATGCCAATGTACGCGCAGATACGTCGAATACGCATGGAAGCAACTCGCCGGCAATCTTGTACATGTTAGGAATCATAAGGAGCAGGCCCTGTGAGGCAGTGAACGTTGTGGTGAGCGCACCAGCCTGAAGAGAGCCGTGAACAGCACCTGCGGCACCGCCCTCAGACTCCATTTCCTGAATAGAGACATTCTGACCGAAAAGGTTCTTGGTGCCCTTAGCGGCCCACTCGTCAACATGCTCCGCCATTGGAGATGACGGGGTGATGGGGTAAATGGCTGCAACCTCTGTAAACATATAGCTTACATGAGCGGCAGCGGTATTACCGTCACAAGTCATAAATTTCTTTTCTTTTGCCATTTTTTTATAGATAAAAATATGATTGGTTAATTATAATTTATTATAACAAAGTCTTTGTTTTAGTATCTCCGCTTGTCTCTGTTGTGTCAATACAGAAATCCGAGCAGCCACAACGGAATTTTGTTGCCTTGCCCCACCTCGGTATTGTAGCGCGCATAAATGGTGTCGTTGTTGTATCGTTGCTTTACAGGGGCGTGCGCATCGCAAATTTTAAATTTCTGCTGTCCGTCAACGATGAAGTAATTGTCTTTTCCTGTCTGGTTTACGGTATGGTCTTTCCACATCGAGTTGACAAAGAAAGTCTCCATGACATCCTGTTGTGTCGTGCTGTTTGGATATATGGCATACATTAGACTTGAGTTGTGCATCATAATCTTCGTGGGCTTTTTCGGGAATTCGCATCCCACAGGATAAATGATGTTTATGAGCCGTGCGTCTGCCAGATATTTTATGTAGTTCATCACTGTTGCGCGGCTGGTGTCTATCTGTTCGGCGAGCTTGCTTATGTTTGGCGCCTTAGGGCCGTCAACGGCAATCAGGTAGAACAGTTTTTTGATTTTCGCAAGATACTTCAATTCTATCTGCTTTATGAACAAGATATCTACCTCTGTCATCATGTTCATGGTTTTGAGCAGGTTTTCGGAGAAATTCCTGTGCTCAAGGAAGAAGGGATAGAAGCCATGATGCAGATAGTTCTGGAAATGTTTTACCGGGCTTACCTTTGGCAATATCTGCTTTATGATGCGCTCGTGGTCACGGAGTATCTCGTTGAGTGAGTAGGGAGCAAAGCTGGTTCCTGTCATAAGGTTCAGATATTCCCTGAACGAGAATCCTCTGAGGTTATAGCTTTTTACTATGCCTCCAATCTCAGGATTTTCCTCCTTAAGCCTCATAACGCTGGAGCCTGTGAAAACAATTTTCAAATCAGGATAAAGATTATAGCAGTCGCGAAGCTGTTTGCTCCAGTCCGGCTCTTTGAAAACCTGGTCTATGAGAAGAACTTTTCCGCCTTTGCGTACAAATTCTCCGGCAAAGTCTGAAATTCCGCGTCCCTGGAAATAAAAATTGTTCATGTTGACGTAAAGACACTTGTGGTCGTCTTTACCGAACTTTTCTTTTGCGTATTGCAGAAGGAAAGTTGTCTTGCCTACGCCACGGGTTCCCTTGATGCCAATTAGACGGTCGTTCCAGTCAATCTCATCCATTAGAATGCGACGTACAGGAGCGTCTGTATGCTCTACAAGGTAAGCGTGGGTACGGAAAAATGCCTCCATGAATTTGTTATTTATTTTTTAGTTGCAGGTCTCATACCTTATGTGTAGTCACTTCCTTCCTTTTGTGGAGGGTTGGCGGTGAGACCGTTTTTTATCTTCTGCAAAGATAATACTTATTTTATAAATTGCAAAGTGTGGTTTGCAAAAAGTTTTTTTTTTTTGTTTTTTTGCATATTTCAGCATGTCTCTTATTGGTTTTGATGAAAATCACCGTAACTTTGCACGCATGAGATTACATATATTCAACCCTGGTCACGATATTGCGCTTGCTGCCAATAAAGCCCCATTCACGGCCCCTCATGCAGCGCGCCAGCTTCAGCACGACCTTGCTTTCATAGCCGCAACATGGGCAAATAGCGACGATATGGTTCTTGTCGACGACAAGACTGCAGCCAAGGAAGCCGTAAAACGTCTTAGCGTCTGCCGCAACACACCTATATTCATAGAACCCGACAATCTCTCGTTTTTACAGAATGTGGACGTTGACGAGGTTTGCGTCTGGGGATGGGACAAGGCTATAAAAAGGCAACTTGCCGATATGGGTATAAAAGATAAAAATATTATACCTTCTGATGGGGCTCTGGAAACATGGCGAGACATCAGCGGAAGGGCATGGGCTGCTGAGAACATCTTGGCTCCTGTCGTTGAGACCAATGAGCGTTTAATAGGCTCAGCACGAAAAGTTCTGACCACAGGCGAGGCCCTGAGTCCTGGATATGGAGACGCATGGGTGCTGAAATCGCCGTGGAGCAGTAGCGGCAGAGGAGTGAGATATGTCCGAAGAGAACAAATCACGTCACATCTTGAAGGCTGGATGAAAAACACCATAGAAAAACAGGGATACTTAATGGCTGAGCCTTTCTATTGCAAAATTCTTGACTTGGCAACCGAGTTTTATAGCGACGGAAAGGGAAATGTGGAATATCTCGGTCTCTCGCTTTTTGAGACAAAAAACGGCGCATACGTCGGAAACATCATAGCACCCGAGGAAAGAAAACGGGAGGCTGTTGAAAAATACATATCGCTCGATGTTCTCGACGAGGCAACGAAGTCTTTAAAAAATATCACAGAAAAGACTTTGGGAAATTCTTACCATGGGCATTTCGGCATAGACATGATGATTGTTGCCGACCCGCAGAATGGAATTTGTCTGCATCCATGTGTCGAATTAAATTTAAGACGCACAATGGGGTATGTAGCTTTGTGTATGCAATCTGCCCCAGATATAAAGACAAAAGTGATGCGGATAGAATATGATAAAAAATACAGGATGCGTATTGCTGAGAGTGAAGACGAAATTTGGAGATGACAGCTAAAAAACGCATGAAAAAATGAAGCCGCTTTCGACAGGTATCGAAAGCGGCTTCATTGGGCATTGAAAGCGGCTTCGGCAGATAACGAAGTCGTTTTCATAAAAAATTAGAATCTGAAGTCGACCTCAACGTCAACCATATTGTAGTTGTGCTCGGCGAGTGTGCGGTCGTTTACCCGTGCGAACTCAGCACTTATCTGGAAATTTTTGTGGAAAACATAGTCGGCGCCAATCTCATATTGTGTTTTTGAACGGCTCCATTCGGCAGTTGGACGGTACATGTCATATCTTGCCTTAATGTGGCATTTCTTCTTGATAATAGGGGCTATAACCAATGCGTATAGACCGTCGGCCTTGTCGCCATTCGACGACAGGTTGCAGTCAGACGATGTAGCGTCGTTTGTGTTGTTGAGAGCCTTCGCAAAAGCCTTGCCTGTAGAATGGATATACTCCGAGCGGAAAGTCCAGTCGTCAACTACATACTCGCCGCTGATGGCATATCTGTGCTGGTCAAGACTTCTCACACCGCTCTGTGCCGTACCGTCCTCGGCGGTCCAGTTGCCTTTACGTGCGTATGTGCCTTCCCATCCGAACACACCGATACGCATGCCCTTTACAGGCATTACCCATACACCGCCGATAATATCTTTGCGCTGGTCGATATCTTTTGTGTTAATGCCCTGTCCGTTGTAAACGCCTACCTGATAGTGAAGCAGCTCACGCCCGGACGCATTTTTCAAGAAATCACCCTGCAGCTGAACGCCGATATCACGTCCGTTGCTTGCGTGTCCGCCAGCACGGTCGTTGAAACCGGCGAGTTTCGAGACATTCTGAGAGTAGCTCATAAATCCCTGATCAATAGGGTTCATAGGGTTCTCAAAGGTGAACGGGCGCTTGAACTGACCGACCTTTACACGGAAATATTTATATTTCTGCCACTCTGCAAACATGTCCACAACTCGTGGAGAGTTGCCGAGAGTCGATGTGTTGCCGTTGAACTGAATTTGTGTTTTCCAATAAAAGACGTCCAGAATTCTTCCTTCAAGCGACATACGCAACATTCTGAGATTGAACGAGTTCGACTCGTTGCCCTCCTGTGAGCTGTATTGGTACTGCGTCATGCCGTAGCCCGACAGCTTTACGTTGTTTATCCATGATGGTTTTGCTTCCTGCGCATTGGCAGCCAATGCCATAACAGCCATTGCTGCCGATAAAAAGTATTTCTTCATAGAATATTGATATTTAAATATTTTTTGCAAAAATACAAAATAATTACGATTGCATAAAATTTATTGCCGAAAAAAGTATAACTTTGCAGAATAAAGAATAATATTAATAACTGAAAACTATGAAGACCTCACCTTGGGCGTGGATTCCCACTCTATATTTTGCCGAAGGCATACCCTACGTGGCTGTAATGACAATATCCCTGATACTCTACAAGCAGATGGGGTTGAGCAACGACGACATAACGTTCTATACCTCATGGCTTTATCTGCCTTGGGTTATAAAACCGCTGTGGAGTCCGCTGGTTGATCTCGTCAAGACCAAACGCTGGTGGATAACGGCCATGCAGCTGCTCATAGGCGCGGCATTGGGCGGCGTGGCGTTTACCATACCAACCGGTTTCTGGTTTCAGGGCACGCTGTTTTTCTTTTGGATAATGGCTTTCTCGAGTGCCACCCACGACATTGCTGCTGACGGTTTTTATATGATAGCTCTTGATGAGCATCGGCAGTCGCTGTTTGTCGGAATCAGAAGCACATTCTACCGTTTCGCCACAATTTTCGGACAAGGTGTGCTGATAATGATAGCCGGAGCATTGCAGCAGCGCATGTCGCAGCCTGTGCCAATGGCATGGAGCCTTATGTTCTATGGTGCCTGTGCCATGTTCATCGCCCTGTGGCTGTGGCATAGTGCGGTTTTGCCAAAAAATAAAGATGTGGCGGTATCAGAAAACATTTCTGCTGCCGATAGAAACGAGGACAAAAAGAATTTAAAGGCGCTATTAGTGGACTTTTTCACAAAGTTTCCTGTTAAAGAAACCGTTGTCGGTGTGCTTTTCATGTTGCTCTACCGCATGCCAGAGGGACTGCTCGCCAAGATTTCTGCATTGTTTCTCGTTGACGATGTCTGCAATGGCGGACTTCAGCTTACCACCGAGCAATATGGCTTTGTACAGGGCACTGTTGGAGTTATCGGACTTACCCTCGGCGGCATACTTGGCGGTATATGTGCTGGAGTAGGGGGGCTGAAAAGATGGCTGTGGCCAATGGTTTGCGCCATCACCATTCCAGATGCTGTATATGTCTACATGAGCTATTGCCTGCCCTCAAGTTTACTCATAATAAACACCTGTGTTTTTGCCGAGCAGTTTGGCTATGGTTTTGGTTTCACCGCCTACATGCTATACCTTATATATTATAGCCGCGGCAGCTACAAGACCTCTCATTATGCTCTTTGTACGGCATTCATGGCGTTGTCGATGATGATACCCGGACTGTTTGCCGGCAAGCTCCAGGAGGCTGTCGGCTATCAGCATTTCTTCATAATCGTCATGGCATGTTGCATCGTCACCTTTGTCATGGCGGCACTGGTAAAAATCGATCCGGAATTTGGCAAGAAGAAATAGGGTTTTCAGGTATGTGGACATAAAATGCAAAGTATGTCCACATACTTTTCGGAAAGAGGAAATATAATATCTTTCATTACGAGTTCTCTGGCAAAGTCCATGTCATCGCTCCTTGTTTTCACCTTAGAAACCGAAGTGTTCTCAATGTGCTTTACAGATGTGATATTGAAAGTTTTATCGCTTTTCGAATAGGTTCCTGCCGAAACTGCCACATCCTGACCTTCTCGAGTAATCAACACCACATTTGGAGTTGAAACAGGATTGAGCGGATTATCCTCCATTATAGTTAAACCTTTGGAAGGTGCGGTCAAAAAAATTTCTTGCTTTTGTAAATACTAAAAGTTGATTCAATAATGTCGGATGAGGTATTGATGTTCATGCTCTTTGTAAGGAGCTTCTCTTTCTTTTCGAAGTATTCCAGCATCTTCAGTCCTGCTTTCGCTTGGCGGTAATGAGCATAGCCAATTACGTTTGCAATAATATGCAACTTGCATTTCTGGCTCGAAAGGATTGAGAATACCTCATCATTGCAAATGTCCTCGACATGCCTTACCGCATCCAAAACGGAACGGAGTTCACGCAGAAGTGCCTCATAGTCTTTAAGAAAAGAATATGCAGCCTGCATTTCGTCCGAAAGAGAACTGGACACCCTGACAATTTATTCCGCTATTATCTGCATTATTACAAATAATCTGCATCATTAGATGAAAATGATGCAGATTACAAAACTACAATATAATTCCTACAAATTAAGAAATGCGCCTATCTTAAAGTTTAAGATTGGGCGGATTTGTCCGCCAACAAGATAGCCACCAGTGTTCAGACCTATTATTATGCCGTTGTTGAGCTGGTATTCAACACCTATCCGTGCAGCGGAGGCGAAACTGTTGAGGGATTTTTTTATGCTTTCAGATGCTGACTTCAATTCCTCACCAAAACCATATCCAAACAAAATGTCAGCAAAAATCCATCTGTTGCCACCATTGTACAGATACATTCCCGGACCAGCTCCAATCATATACTCACGCATGGTATGGTCGAGGTTTGTCATCTCTCCGGCATACATACCTTTGTAGGTGCCGTTGTTTATTCCTCCGTGCAACAAGCAAGAAGCGAAAAACTTATCATTGAAAGCATAACGGCATCCGATACCATAATCATATCCAAACTGGAAGCTGTTGCCGCCGGAAACAATTTGGCAGGCATTGAAAAACA
>OGLR01001046.1_pt1 | contig 10213 bp, 8 predicted proteins | sample 1572931 | NCBI WGS metagenome assembly OGLR01 (sample SAMEA2581997, study PRJEB24529) | metagenome | biome: Human gut stool | place: China | collected 2011 | reverse complement strand
GAAAAGTTTGAAACAGAACTGAAAGAGAAGGAAGAAGAGCTTGCAAAAATATCTGCTAAATTATCTGAAAAAGAGCTTGAGATAGAAGGCAAGAAGAAACAAGTAGAAGCAGATACAGACGCAAAATATGAAAGACTTGCCGAAATTAATACATATGAAATTAATTACGAAAACTTAGAAAAAACTAAGAAAAATGTAAAGCAAGAGCTTCAAAGCACTATTTCTGAATTAGATAGTAACAGAATAAAGAAACAAGAAATTTCGAAAAACTTTCAAGAAATAGAAGCAACAAGAAACAAGGCTGTTAAGACTCTAACAGAAATAAAAAATCAAAAAGAAGTGGCTTTAGCTGTTATAAAAGAATTTGATGACAAAATAAACAAACTTACAGCAGATTATAGAATGAAAGATTCTAGATGTAAGTTTTTAATTGAAACAGAACGTGATAAAGACGGATATATGAAGAGTGTTAAATCTTTACTACTTGCATGTGAACAAAATAGTGAATTAAATGCAGGAGTAGAAGGCGTGCTAGCAAGTCTTATTTCAGTTGACAAAAAGTATGAAACTGCAATCGAAATGTGCTTAGGCCAGGCTATGCAAAATATAGTCACAAAAACAGAAACAGATGCAAAAAAATTAATAGAGCATTTGCGTAAGAACAATTTAGGAAGAGCAAGCTTTTTACCAATTTCATCAGTTCATGGAAAGAAAATAGAAAAAGTAAATTCTAATGGAATAGATGGAGTTATTGGCATAGCAGCAGAACTAGTAAAAGCAGATAAGAAATACCAAGACATAATTTTGAACTTGCTTGGCAGAACCGTGATTGTAGAAAATATGGATAGTGCCATAAAACTTGCAAAGGCTAACAGTTATTCGTTTAGAATAGTAACACTAGAAGGAGACGTAATAAATCCATCTGGTGCAATTAGTGGTGGTTCGGTAGCTCAAAAGACTGTAAATATATTAGGAAGAAGCAGAGAAATTGAAGAATTAAAGGCTAAGTTAGAAGAGCTTAATTCTGAAATTAAGAAGCTAGAAAAAGAAAAGGAAGAACATTCTGTAAAAATAGCAGATACAATAGAAGAATCTGCAAGGCTAGAGAAAAATTTACAAGAAATTGAGATTACATATGCAACTAAAAAGCAAGAATTAGACATGATAGACAGTCAAATTACTAAACTTGAAGAAAAAATGGCTAAGTTAAAAAATCAAGTTGAAGAAATTGATGAAGAAAAGAAAAAATTAGAAGTTTCTAAAGAAGGCACTAAACAAGTAATTGCAAATTTAGACAAAGAAATGCAAGAATTAAATGCAGAGATTACACAGTTTGCAGAGCTAAATAAAGACGACCAAACATACATAGACAACTTAAATACAGATATAACAGACTTAAAAATTTCTGTATCTTCATTTGATGAGAGTGGAACATCTCTTGACGAAATGATTGCAAGAATAGAACAAGACATTCAAAATGCAAATGCAAGCATAGAGACTAAAAAAGCAGACATAGAGAATGCAAAATTAGAGACTACTAAAAATGAAGAAGCAATTTCAAACTTCGAGCAAGAAATAGAAAAGATTAAATCCGAAGTTACGAACAGCTCCGAAAAGATAGAAGCTCTAAAGAATGAAAAAACAGCTAAAAATGAAGAATTAGAAAAGATAGAGGCTCAAATAGAGTCACAATATAGTGTATTAAATGGTCTAAAAGAGCAAATAGTAAAAGTTGAAAGTAAGAAAACAAAACAGGAGCAAGACATAGACGATTTAATAAACAGATTGTGGCAAGAATATGAGCTAACTCCTAATAATGCAGATGGTTACGCAAAGCCAGATAATGTTCAAGTTGCTCAAAAGAAAACAACAGAACTACGTAAAAATATAGCAGACTTAGGAAGCATAAATGTAGATGCAATAGAAGATTACAAGAAAATGCAAGAAAGATATGACTTCATGAATGAGCAAAGGCTTGATTTAGAAGACTCTATCACAAAGCTTAGAAATGTAATTTCAGAAATGACGACTACAATGCAAAAGCAATTTGATGAGAAATTCAAACAAATAAACAAAAACTTTAACGAAGTGTTCATCGAACTATTTGGTGGAGGAAAGGCAGAGTTAATATTAGAAGATGAAGCCAATATACTAGAATGTGGAATAGACATTAGGGTACAACCACCAGGAAAGAAACTACAAAACATGATGCTATTATCGGGTGGAGAAAAAGCACTAACAGCAATAGCAATATTGTTTGCAATACTAAAAATAAATCCAGCTCCATTCTGCATACTAGACGAAATTGAAGCAGCTCTTGATGACGTAAACGTTGCAAGATATGCCTTATATTTAAAGAAATTCAGCACAGAAACACAGTTCTTAGTAATAACACATAGAAAAGGAACAATGGAAATAGCAGATACAGTTTACGGTGTAACAATGGAAGAAAATGGAATAAGTAAACTATTATCGATGCAACTTAAATAAGAAGGTGAATAGATATGATAAGAAGCTATAAAGAAGAACAGGAATTAAAAGAAAAGATATTAGAGCTTAGAAAAAAGAATTATCCTTATGATAAGATTGCAATGGAACTTGGTACAAATGAAAGTCGTGTGAAGCTTATAATAGGATTACTTGTAGAAGAGGGAAAACTTGATAGCTTGGCTACAAATTTATATAAGAAAGAAACTGAGGAAAAGCTAAAACAGATATTGAGTATGGCAAAGGCAAAAAGAAATGTGAGTGAGATATCTAGTTCTTTAGGTATTTCTGTAGATAGAACTTATTTATATCTTGATAGGCTTGTTGAAGAAGGAAGGTTATCTATAGCAGAAGTTTACCAATGTGCAGATGAAGAAATAGAAAAAAGAGTGATAGAATTAAGAAAAGCGGGCTTAGGTCAACGTGAAATTATGAAAGAAATGAAGATAACTAAGCAAGATACATTAAGAAGAATATTAGACAAGCTATTTTCGGAGGGCAAAATAGATTCATATAAAAAAGTAGATAAAACTAAAAAACGAATAGTTGAATTATTGAAATATGGATATAATGCAGAAGAAATATCGAGGCAATTAGTAAAAGATGAACAAAATATAAGAAGTCTTATGGCTGAACTTATAAGAGATGGAGTTGTTACACAAGATGAAATCACGCAAGCAAGAGAAGCAAAAAAAGAAGAAATAATTGAGTTGATAAGACAAGGAAAAGGAAGAAGAGAAATCATTCAAAAAATAGGCATTAAATATAAAGATTTAGGAGACTTTTTGCGAGAAATAATTGAAAGCGGAGAACTTAAGAAAAATAAGGAAAGTTCAAAAGTAAACAGAAGAGATTTAATTGAACAAGATGATGGAAGATAGGAAAATAAAACCTCAACATGTTTGGGGTTTTATAATTTTTTCTAAAATATGAAATTTTTTTATGAAAAATGTAAACAATAATTTTAGGTGATAATATGAATATAGAATATAGAAAGATTTTAGAAAAAAGATTAAAAAAAGGAATTGCAAATAATAAATTTGTAATTTATTTGCAACCAAAGTTTTATACAAAGACTGAAGAACTAGCAGGAGCAGAAGCATTGGTACGTTGGAATAGAGATGGAGATGTAGTAATGCCAAATATTTTTGTTCCATTATTAGAAAAATATGAGTTAATAACAGAGCTAGACACATATGTACTAGAAAGTATTTGCAAATTACAACAAAACTGGGAGAAAAAAGGTTATAAAATCTTTCCAATATCAGTAAATGAGTCAAGACTACATTTGTATAATAAAAATCATATAAATGATTTAATAGATTTTGTAAATAAATATGGTATAAAACCAAATACTATAGAATTAGAAATGACGGAGACCTCTGTTGTTAATAATGTTGAGCTTGCAAAAGAAGCGGAAAGGAATGTTCACAAATTGGGATTTACAGTATCTATGGATGACTTTGGAACAGGCTATTCATCTTTTAGCATGTTAAAAAATATTAATATAGATGTTCTAAAAATGGATAAAAGTTTTTTTGATGATATAGTAGAAAGTAGTCGAGGTAAAATTATAATAGAGGCAATAATTGAAATGTCACATAAGCTGGGAATAGAAGTTGTGGCAGAAGGCATAGAAAACAAGGAACAAGTTGATTACTTAAAAAGAATAAATTGTGATATGATACAAGGATATTATTTTGAAAAGCCGATATCAATAGAAAAATTTGAAGAAAAATATAAAAATGTGTTTAAGTAACATACTTAATGAGAATTTTTATACTTCGTATTATACCAAAAGAATATAAAAAATCAAGTGCTAGAAGAAATTTTTATAGAAAAAAATTATAAAAAAAGAAAATAAATTAAAAAATACTAAAACTGTTATTGCAAGCTAAAAATAAATGAGAAAGTAAGATTCTCTCTTTATCATTAAGTATGTTACTTAATAAAAAAACGGAAGGATGAATCTTATATGAAAACAAAAGAAATTAAAGGAATAACGCTAATCACACTAGCTATAACAATTGTAATTTTATTGATATTAGCAGGCATAAGTATTAGTATAGTAATTGGAAATAATAGTCTAATTGATAGAGCAAAAAGTACACAGAAAGTTCAAACTATAGCAGGAATAAAAGAAGCATTGGAACTTGAAAAGGTAGATATTCAAGTCGAAAGTAAGACTGTAAATTTAGAAAATTATTTGGTACAAATAAGTACAGGAAAGAAAAATTATGATTTGAGTTCAACAGAAAAGATAGATAACAAGAATGCATACATTATAATTAATGACCAATATAAATTTTTGCTAAAAGACAAGGGAAACGGAGACGTAGAAATAACGTATGAAGGAGTAGCAGTTTCAGGAGATTTAACATTATCTTCATATGATGGAACATATACGTATCCCAATAGTGGCAGTTTTGAGATAACAAATAATGCTTCTGGAGGAGAGCTAACAGTAAATTCAGATGCACCAAACATTGCCACAGTAAGTTTATCTGGAAATACTGTAACAGTAAAAACACGGTATAACAGCTGGAAAGGCTAATATAGTTGTAAAAAGTGCAGCAAATGGAGATTATGCAGAGAATAAAGTAATTCACATAGCAACGGTCCAAAATGGAATAATTAAATTAGAAGTAACACCATATGTTGGAACATATGATGGACAAGAGCATGAAGCATTATCAAATATAAGTGTAGAACCTAGAGATGCTCTATTAGAATATTCGATAAATGGTGGCAAATACAGTACAGAGATGCCAAAGATAAAAGAGACATCGGAGTTTACAGTAACGGTAAAAGCAAGTAAAGAAGGCTACAAGACACAGATAACAACAGAAACAGTAAAAGTAAACAAAGCAGAGGGAAAATTAACACTTTCTTCATACAGTGGAACTTTAACATATCCAAACAGCACATCTTTTACAATAAATGAGAATACAACAAATATAAGCATAACATCTTCAAATACCAATATTGCAACTGCAAGTTTAAATGGAAATACAGTAACAGTAAAACCTGGAACAACAGCAGGGAAAGTAACAATAACAGTAACAACAGAAGAAACAATAAATTACACATCAAAAACAGCAACCTATGAAGCGACAGTGAAGAATGGAAGCATAGATTTAAGAGTAACACCGTATACAGGAACTTATGATGGTAGACAACATAATGCTGTAACAGTAAACGTAACTCCAAGTGATGCAAAAATAGAGTATTCAATAAATGGAGGCACGTACAGTACGACAATGCCAACAGTAATAAATACTTCATCATTTACAGTAACAGTACAAGCAAGTAAAGCAGGCTATAAAACTCAAAGCACTACACAAACAGTGAATGTAAATAAAGCAAATGGAAACTTAAGTTTATCATCTTATAGTGGTACAATAACATATCCAAATAGTACTTCATTCACTGCGAGTGGTACTGGAAGTATAAGTGCATGGTCGTCAAATACAGGAGTAGCTACGGTTAGTGTAAGTGGAAATACAGTAACAGTAAAATCAGTTGGAGCAGGAAGTGCAACAATAACTGTAAAGAGTGCATCTAACACAAACTATAATGAAAAAACAGCGTCATATTCTGTAACAGTAAAATATTCAACATTTACAGAGAATTCAGGAGTGGGTTATTACGCAGATGTAGATGGAAATGGAACGGTAGATGGAATAATATTTGAAGATTTCAAAGTCGGGGGAAGCGGGACTTGGGGAAATGCGGATGGAAAATATACTATACCTACTGTATCAGAAACAAAGAATTATTATATAAGCAAGAAGAGTTATACTGACAAATTTGGACCAAAGGACGTTTTGACTCCAATTGGGACAGGAAATAATAGATTTTATGTGATGACTTTAACTGATAAAATGAGCAACTATTGTGAGTGGGCTCCAGCAAAACAGCAAGCAACAAATGGATGGAATTTACCAACAAGAAATGAGTTAGCAGCTTTTTCTGGGATGCTAAATATTACTATATCGAATCGTGAAACTTATGGACTGCATGGGTATTATTGGACTTCAGAAGGTGATGGTCTTAGTGTAGCTTGGGTGGCAAGTTATGAAGGCGGATATATGAGAACTATTTCTGCTTCAGGAGGCGCGTATGTACGTTTATGTAGAACATTTTAGAGTTATATAATATAAAAAATCTCGTTAATTAATTTACTTAACGAGGTTTTTTATAACATGATTATAACAAAAGATTTTAGAAAAAAGATAATTATGCAAATAAGTAACTTACTTAATAAAAAACGAAACACCTATACTTGGGTAAACTTTTTACTTTCTGCTACTGCCATTTCGTCGCATCTATTATTAAATTCATTGTCTGCATGGCCTTTTACCTTGTTGAAAGTTACGTCATGTGTTTTTGTCAAAGAATATAATTCTTGCCACAATTCTTTATTTTTCACAGGATCGCCACCGGCAGTTTTCCAACCTTTTTTCATCCAACCATAAATCCACTTTTGCAAAAAAGCATTTACCACATATGCACTGTCACTATAAATATTGACTTTGCAAGGTCGTTTTAAAATTTTAAGAGCTTCTATTACAGCTGTTAATTCCATTATATTATTGGTAGTATTCTCTGAACCACCAGAAATTTCTTTTCTATTTTCTCCAAGCATTAATATTGCTCCCCAGCCTCCAGGACCTGGATTTCCAGAGCATGCACCATCTGTATAAATTGTTACTTCGTCCATATTATTTACCATACAATTTATTCTTACAAAAATTGTATTCCTTTCTCATTTAATTGTAAATATTTTTAATTTATGATATTATATCAATAAATATTTTAAAGTGCAATAAATAGGGAAAATTAGTTAGAAACATTTATGTTTCGTAAAAAATAACTACAAGATTGATATAAAAAGGGGACGTGTTTTATGGCTAAAACAGTTGGAATAATTGCAGAATATAATCCATTTCATAATGGACATTATTATCATTTACAAAAGGCAAAGCAAGAAGCAGAAGCAGATTTTTGTGTGGCTGTTATATCTGGAAATTTTACACAAAGGGGAGAAACCTCAATTGTAAATAAGTGGGCTAAAGCTTATATGGCAATTTGTGGCGGGGCTGACCTTGTAATAGAACTTCCAACTTTATACAGTGTTTCTAGTGCGGAAAATTTTGCAAATGGAGCTATTAAAATTTTGGATAGTTTGAAAATTGTTGATAGTTTTGCTTTTGGTGCAGAAGCTGATGATTTAGCCACCTTAAATAATATTGCTAATGTTTTATATAATGAGCCAAGAGGTTATACAAATATATTAAGCCATGAACTAAAAAAAGGTATATCATATCCAATGGCAAGAGAAAATGCCCTAATGATGTATTTAAATGATATTAAGAGGTATGCAAATGTATTAGGAAGCCCAAACAATATTTTAGCTATAGAATATTTAAAAGCGTTAAAAACTCAAAAGAGCCATTTAGAACCAATAATGATAAAGAGACAGAAGGTATACTACAATGAAAATAGAATTGTGGATGGTTTTGCAAGTGCAACTGGAATTAGAGATATTATGAAAAGAAAGCAATATGCTGATTTACGTAAGGTTGTTCCAAACAGTACTTACCAAATTCTAGGTCAACAAGTAAAAAAAGGGGAAGTAATACTAAGCCTAAGTAAGTATGAAAAAGAGATAATATATACTTTAAGAAAAATGACAGTTGCGCAGATAGCAGATTTACCAGATGTTTCAGAAGGACTCGAAAACACAATTAAAAGTGCTGCATCAAATTGCAATAATCTAACAGATTTAATAACAGCAATAAAATCTAAAAGATATACACAAACTAGAATACAACGAATTTTAGTGTGTGCACTACTTGGAATAAATAAAAAAATGATGGATATGTCTAAAAAAACAATACCATATGTAAGAGTTTTAGGATTTAATCCGAAAGGAAGAATGTTAATTTCGGAGATTGTAAATAGAAATCCGAAAATAAATATGGTTACATCTGTAAAGAAATTTGTAGACCAAAATAAAAATAAACAATTAGCAGAAATGCTTGATATAGACATATTTGCAACAGATGTATATACGCTTGGATACGAATATGAATCAAAGGCTAATTTAGACTTTACAAACAACATGATAATAACAAATTAGAAGAAAAAGATGCATTAAATTGTATTTGAAAAGTGGCTATATACAAAGTACATTAGTTTCTTAAATTTCTTTTTATTGATTTGTAGCCCAAAGAGAGGAATATGATTAAAAATGAAGATAATCGGAATAACAGGAAATTCTGGTAGTGGAAAATCTACTATTTCAAAATTAATAAGTAAAAATTATGAAGCAAAAATAATAGATGCTGATAAAATTGCAAAAGAAATGACAAACAGCAATGGAGAGTATTTACAGGCAATTAGACAAGCCTTTGGTAATGATGTTATAAAAAATAATGAATTAGATAGAAAAAAACTTGCAGACATTGTATTTTTAAATAGAGCAGAAAAAGAAAAGTTAGATGGATTAACATTTGAATATGTTGTAGAAGAAATAAAAAAAGAATTAGAAACTAATCAAAATTTAGATTACCAATACATAATATTAGACGTTCCTTTACTATTTGAAAGTAAATTAGATAAACTGTGCGATTATACAATAGGCGTAATTGCACCTAAAACAGAAAAAATAAAAAGAATTTGTAAAAGGGATAAACTATCAAAGGAAAAGGCATTACAAAGGTTAAACAGCCAACCAAATGATGAATTTTTTACAAAGAATTGTAATACAGTAATAAACAATGAAAATAAAGAAGAAACTATAAAAATGGTGAATGAAATTATGCTAAAGTTACAATAATATTACAATAGAATTACATTTATGTATCTTTGTTGAAAATACTGTGAAGATATCATATAATCTATATAAAATATAAACAAAATAATCTGATTTATAGGTTATAAATTAAAGAATAATTTATTCAACTTAGGTTTTGTACCTTATGAAAGAGACGAGGTTAAAATATGGAAAACCAAACTTTTGCAGATTACATATTATCGGAAAAAGACTGGATAAAGAAAATGGAGATAATGTATTACCTAAACAAGAGAGGTAATGTTTATTTTGATAATTCTGTTGTATTTAAAACAGAACTATTAAAGTTGTTTTTAGATAATACTCCAGAACTGAATTTTGATGAAAATATGCTAATAACGGCTTGCTTATTGTGCAATTGTAAGAAAGTAGATAATTTTACAGATTTAAACAAGATTAGAACTTATGCAAAAGATGGCGCAGATTATTTAGAAACTTTAGGATTTGATAAAAGATTTTGTAAAATTTGTGAGCAGGTAAATAGATATACTGGTTCTGAACCAAGAGAGCCGGAAGCTGATGTACTAGAGCTAATAGACCAGTTTGGAGGTATGCTTTTAGATAGACCAGAAAGAATAGGTTTTAAAGTTGATGAAGCATTATTTTTGCTTGAATATAGAAACTTAAAGGGAAAGCAGAATAGATATTTAGAAATATTTAAGGACTTTGTAAACAGAATGGAGGCTATAAAAGTATGAGTCTAGCAAACGAAAATGACTTGATAATACCAGGAACGGTTGGAACAATTTCTGCAGCTGTAAAAGAGGCTAATAGACATTTAGATAGATACAGAGAACATATTGTACAAGATGAAAACAAAAATAAAAACATAGCAGAATACATAAGAGAAATGACTAAAATACACTA
>OGLR01001041.1_pt1 | contig 10248 bp, 8 predicted proteins | sample 1572931 | NCBI WGS metagenome assembly OGLR01 (sample SAMEA2581997, study PRJEB24529) | metagenome | biome: Human gut stool | place: China | collected 2011 | reverse complement strand
TATTTTCAAGCGGCTGTATGAGTACAGCGTAAGCGGTCGCATTTCTGACGAGCGTTTCACGGAGCTGTCGGCAGACTATGAAGCCGAACAGCAGGAATTGAAAGAGCGTGTTGCCAGAATACAGGCGGAGCTTTCCAAAGCACAGGAAGCTACCGTAAACGCAGAAAAGTTTATGAACATTGTCCGCAAGCACATGAACTTTGAAGAACTGACCCACACCCTCTTACGTGAGTTTGTAGAGAAAATCGTTGTGCATGAGTGCAGCTACGATGAAAACGGCACACGCAGACAGGATATTGAGATTTACTATTCTTTCGTCGGCAAGGTGGACTTGCCCGAATGACCGCCTGCCCTATCCGATACCAAAGACAAGTATCGGATAGGAAAGGCAAAATTTTTTACACTTCTATTACTTCTTTATCACACATAAGCAAAGAGCCAGGGCATGAAGCAGCTCATGGCCGGTGCTGGTGTAGCCGTGGTAGGCATGGTCCTTGTACCTCTGCTCTCCGGGCTTTTCTCTGTCTAAGCGTCTCCGTATGAAATCCTTGCCGCTCCCGCAGTTTTGCGGGGGCGGCGGAAAGGAGGTTGACACCGTATGGATTTCTTACTTGAAGCCCTGACAAATTGGCTGAAAGAAATGCTGGTGGGCGGTATTATGAGCAACCTTTCGGGGATGTTTGACAGCGTAAACCAACAGGTCGCGGATATATCCGTACAGGTAGGACAGACCCCACAGGGATGGAATGGCAGTATTTTCAATATGATTGAGAATCTGTCAAACTCCATCATGGTGCCGATTGCAGGTGTGATCCTGGCTATCGTGATGACCGTAGACCTGATCCAGATGATTGCAGACAAGAATAACCTGCATGATGTGGATACCTGGATGATTTTCAAGTGGGTGTTCAAATCAGCTGCCGCCATCCTCATTGTCACAAACACATGGAATATCGTGATGGGCGTCTTTGATATGGCGCAGAGCGTAGTGGCGCAGGCGGCAGGGATTATCAATTCGGATGCGTCCATTGACATTTCCTCAGTTATGACCGACCTGGAACCGAGGCTGATGGAAATGGATCTGGGACCGCTGTTCGGACTGTGGTTCCAATCCCTCTTTATTGGCATTACTATGTGGGCGTTATATATCTGTATCTTTATCGTTATTTATGGCCGTATGATCGAAATCTACCTTGTGACTTCGGTGGCTCCCGTTCCAATGGCTGCAATGATGGGTAAAGAATGGGGCGGTATGGGACAGAATTACCTCCGATCCCTGCTGGCGCTGGGCTTTCAGGCGTTTCTCATTATCGTCTGCGTGGCAATTTATGCTGTGCTGGTGCAGAACATCGCTCTGGAAGATGACATCATCATGGCAATCTGGAGCTGCGTGGGCTACACCGTACTGCTATGTTTTACGCTGTTCAAAACCGGCAGTCTCGCCAAATCAGTCTTTCAGGCGCACTAAAACGGAAGGAGGTTTCCACATTGGCTTATGTACCCGTACCCAAGGACTTAACAAAAGTCAAAACAAAGGTCATGTTCAATCTGACCAAGCGGCAGCTTATCTGTTTTACGGGCGGAGCGCTTATTGGCGTACCGCTTTTCTTTTTGCTCAGAAAACCTACCGGAAACAGTGTAGCGGCTATGTGTATGATGCTGGTTATGCTGCCCTTCTTTATGCTGGCTATGTACGAAAAGCATGGACAGCCCCTGGAAAAGATCGTGGGCAACATTCTCAAAGTAGCTGTGATCCGTCCCAAGCAGCGTCCCTACCAGACCAATAACTTTTATGCCGTATTAAAGCGGCAGGAAATGCTCGATAAGGAGGTGTATGACATTGTTCACCGCAATAAAAAAATGGCTGCATCGGATGTTCGGAAAAACCGAGGAAAAAACTGTGCAGCCGGTAAAGACAAAGAAAAAGCTGTCCCGCGCCGATAAGAAGCAGATCGAAGCGGCCATTGCCCGTGCCAACCGCACGGACAAAAAAGGAAAATCTGCGCAGGACAGTATCCCTTATGAACGGATGTGGCCGGACGGAATCTGCCGCATATCGGACAGCCACTACACAAAGACCATCCAGTTTCAGGACATCAACTATCAGCTCTCCCAAAACGAAGATAAGACGGCAATCTTTGAGGGTTGGTGTGATTTCCTCAATTATTTTGACAGCTCGATTCATTTCCAGCTGTCTTTTTTGAACCTTGCGGCATCGGAGGAGACCTTTGCTAACTCCATTTCCATCCCGCCCCAGAGGGATGCCTTTGACAGTATCCGCGAGGAATACACCACAATGCTGCAAAATCAGCTGGCCAGAGGTAACAACGGTCTCATCAAGACCAAATACCTGACCTTTGGTATCGACGCGGACAGCATCAAAGCCGCCAAGCCCCGTCTGGAGCGTATTGAGACCGATATACTTAATAACTTCAAGCGTCTTGGTGTAGCTGCCAGAACGCTGGACGGTAAAGAAAGGCTTTCTCAGCTTCATGCGGTATTCCACATGGATGAACAGCTCCCGTTTCAGTTTGAATGGGACTGGCTGGCTCCTTCCGGTCTGTCCACAAAGGATTTTATTGCACCAAGCTCCTTTGAGTTCCGCACCGGCAAGCAGTTCCGTATGGGCAAGAAATACGGGGCTGTTTCTTTTTTGCAGATTCTCGCACCGGAGCTGAATGACCGTCTGCTGGCTGATTTTCTGGATATGGAAAGCTCGCTCATTGTGAGTATGCACATTCAGTCGGTGGATCAGGTGAAAGCCATCAAAACGGTAAAGCGCAAGATTACCGACCTGGACCGCAGTAAGATTGAGGAACAGAAAAAAGCAGTCCGCGCCGGATACGACATGGACATCATTCCATCTGACCTTGCTACCTACGGCAGTGAAGCGAAAAAACTCTTGCAGGATTTGCAGAGCCGCAACGAGAGAATGTTCCTTTTGACCTTTCTGGTGCTGAACACAGCGGACAATCCCCGTCAGCTTGGCAACAACATCTTTCAGGCAGGCTCTATTGCCCAGAAGTATAACTGTCAGCTGACCAGGCTGGACTTCCAGCAGGAAGAAGGGCTGATGAGCTGTCTGCCCCTGGGACTCAATCAGATTGAGATCCAGCGAGGACTGACCACCAGTTCTACGGCTATCTTTGTACCGTTCACCACACAGGAATTATTCCAGAACGGCAAGGAAGCCCTGTACTACGGCATCAATGCCCTGTCCAACAACCTCATCATGGTGGATAGAAAGCTGCTGAAAAACCCCAACGGCTTGATTTTGGGTACGCCGGGTTCCGGTAAGTCCTTCAGCGCAAAACGAGAAATTGCCAACTGCTTTTTGCTTACCAGCGATGATGTCATTATCTGTGACCCAGAAGCGGAGTACGCACCTCTTGTTGAGCGTCTGCATGGGCAGGTCATCAAGATCTCGCCTACCTCCACCAACTACATCAATCCGATGGATCTGAATCTGGACTATTCGGATGATGAAAGCCCGCTGTCACTCAAGTCTGACTTTATCCTCAGCTTGTGTGAGCTGATCGTGGGCGGTAAGGAGGGCTTGCAGCCGGTGCAGAAAACCATTATTGACCGTTGTGTACGGTTGGTTTACAACGAATATCTCAATGACCCAAAGCCGGAGAATATGCCGATTTTGGAGGACCTTTATAACCTGTTGCGGGAACAGGAGGAAAAGGAAGCCCAGTATATCGCTACGGCCCTTGAAATCTATGTAACCGGCTCCCTCAATGTGTTCAACCACCAGAGCAATGTGGACATCAACAACCGCATTGTCTGCTATGACATCAAGGAACTGGGCAAGCAGCTCAAGAAAATCGGTATGCTGGTGGTACAGGATCAGGTGTGGAACCGCGTTACCATTAACCGCGCTGCCCACAAGTCCACCCGTTACTACATCGACGAGATGCACCTGCTTTTGAAGGAGGAACAGACCGCTGCCTATACAGTGGAAATCTGGAAGCGATTCCGTAAATGGGGCGGTATTCCGACAGGTATCACCCAGAATGTCAAAGACCTTTTGAGCAGCCGCGAGGTAGAGAACATCTTTGAAAACTCCGACTTCGTGTATATGCTCAACCAGGCAGGCGGAGACCGTCAGATACTTGCCAAGCAGCTGGGCATTTCCACGCACCAGCTTAGCTATGTGACCCACTCCGGTGAGGGCGAGGGCCTGCTGTTCTATGGCTCCACCATCCTGCCCTTCGTTGACCACTTCCCGAAGAATACTGAGCTTTACCGCATTATGACCACCAAACCCCAGGAACTGAAAAAGAAGGAGGATGAATGATGATGAACCCCAACATTTTGAATCAAAACCCGTTGATGTTTTTTGACAGGGCGGTAAATGCCCAGCGCAGCCAGCTGCTTACGGTCATGGCCGATGCGGTAAGTGAGTGCCGCACGGCGGCAGATCAGGCAGCCGAACTGAATGAGACCGGTCAGGTGGGGCTGCTCCGTCTGGCAGAGGTCTGGAGCACCATCCGTGCCAAGGAAGGTATGGGTGGTCTGGTTCTGGAAGGAACCGAAGCGAAAATCCTGTCCGATGTGGTGGCACAGTTTTACGCCTACCTGTCCGGTTGTATGTTCAACGATCCTGTGGGAATGGCCATTTATGCAGAGCTGCACTACATGATGTCCTCCCTCATGCTGGGAGAATGGTTTGAATAAGGAGCCGCGCCTGCGCTTTACTGATGAGGAACGGTCTGACCCTGCACTGGAAAAGCCGATCCGTAAAGCGGAGGAAGCTGCGGCCAGAGCAGATAAGGCGCAGGCCAATATCCCAAAGAAAAAGGTCAGGCAGACGGTCATCGACCCGGATACCGGAAAAAAGACCTCGAAGCTGACCTTTGAGGACAAGAAAAAGCCACCCTCCAAACTTTCTCAAGGGGTCAAGGAAGCTCCCGTCCATCTGGTTGCGGGCAAGCTCCACAAAGAGATCCGGGAAACAGAACAGGACAATGTGGGCGTGGAAAGCGCCCACAAGTCCGAGGAAGCGGTGGAGACCGGCGCTTATCTGGTGCGGGAGGGCTATCGCAGCCACAAGCTGAAGCCGTACCGCAAAGCAGCACAGGCAGAGCGCCAACTGGAAAAGGCAAATGTAAATGTTCTGTACCAGAAATCTTTGCAGGAAAATCCCCAGTTTGCCAGCAATCCACTTTCCCGCTGGCAGCAAAAGCAGGCCATCAAAAAGCAGTATGCCGCCGCCAAACACGCCGGTCAGACTGCCGGAAATACCGCCCAGGCTGCATCCAAAACCGGAAAAGCCGCAAGGACGGTAAAAGAAAAGGCACAGCAGGCAGGGGCATTCGTCATGCGCCACAAGAAGGGTTTCCTGATGGCAGGGGTTTTGTTCCTCATTACCTGTATGCTGATGAATACCATGTCCTCCTGCTCCATGATGGCGCAGAGCATCGGTTCCGTTCTCTCCGGCACCACCTATCCGTCGGATGACCCGGAAATGCTGGCGGTGGAGGCAGATTATGCAGCCAGAGAAGCCCAGTTGCAGGAGGAAATCGACAACATTGAAAGCAGTCACCCAGGGTATGACGAGTATCGCTATGACCTTGGTATGATCGGCCATGACCCTCATGAGCTGGCAGCATTTCTCTCTGCCGTCTTGCAAGGCTACACCCGGCAGAGCGCTCAGGCAGAGCTGGCGCGTGTGTTTGCAGCACAGTATCAGCTGACGCTTACTGAGGAAGTGGAGATTCGCTACCGCACGGAGACCTCCACCGACCCGGAGACCGGTGAGACCACCTCAGAAGAAGTTCCCTATGAGTATTACATTTTGAATGTGAAACTCACCAGCAAGCCCATTTCCGCTGTGGTGTCGGAACTTCTGACCCCGGAGCAGATGAAAATGTATCAGGTTTACCGGCAGACCATGGGCAATAAGCCGCTGTTGTTTGGCGGCGGCTCCCCTGATACCAGCGGCTCGGAAGATCTGTCCGGTGTGCAGTTCATTAACGGTACCCGCCCCGGCAATCCTCAGCTGGTGGAACTGGCCAAGCGTCAGGTGGGCAATGTGGGCGGTTATCCCTACTGGAGCTGGTACGGCTTTGACTCCCGCGTGGAATGGTGCGCCTGCTTCGTATCCTGGTGCTATAACCAGGCAGGAAAAAGTGAACCGCGCTTTGCAGGCTGTGAGTGGCAGGGCGTTCCGTGGTTCCAGTCCCATGGACAATGGGGTGCAAGAGGCTATAACAATCTGGCTCCCGGAGATGCAATTTTCTTTGACTGGGATTTGGATGGGACAGCAGACCATGTAGGTATCGTGATCGGTACGGATGGCAGCCGTGTTTATACCGTGGAGGGAAATTCCGGCGATGCCTGCAAGATCAAAAGTTATGACCTGAATTATCAAAGCATTAAGGGCTACGGCCTGATGAACTGGTAACAGAGATTTTTAAGAAGGAGTGATAGACGATGGCAAAGAACAAAATTGAGCGCATTGACCAGGAGATTACAAAGGTCCGCGAGAAGATCGCAGAGTATCAGGAAAAGCTCAAGGCGCTGGAAGCACAGAAAACCGAGGCAGAAAATCTGGAGATCGTCCAGATGGTGCGCGCCCTGCGTATGACCCCGACCCAGTTGAGTGCCATGCTGTCCGGTGGCACAGTTCCCGGCAGTTTGGCTGATGACAACAACGAACAGGAGGAAAACAGCTATGAGGAATAAACGATTGCTCCGAACACTTTCCGCCTTTTGCCTGACAATGGTTGTAGCATTTGGCTTTACGATCCCTGCTTTTGCACAGGGGTCAGAACAGGCTCCGGCGGCACCGGCAGAGGATTCTACCAATGATAGCAACGTGATTGTGGAAGAAACAGAACCAGCACCGGCACTTACACCGGAGGGGAATGCGGCACTGGTGGATGATTTTGGAGGCAATAAGCAGCTTATTACTGTTACGACCAAAGCTGGAAATTACTTTTACATCCTGATTGACAGGGCGAATGAGGATAAAAAGACTGCTGTTCACTTTCTGAATCAGGTGGATGAAGCGGATTTGATGGCACTGATGGAAGATGGAAATGCTAAAGAGGAGTCGTCTGCTGTGTGTAGCTGCACGACAAAATGTGAAGCAGGGGCAGTCAATACGGCTTGCCCGGTCTGCGCAACTGATAAGAGTAAATGTACGGGCAAAGCACCGGAACCTCCGGCAGAAACATCGGAGCCGGAAAAAGAGAAGCCTGCCGGACTGAACCCGGCTGCGCTGGTCCTTTTACTGGCTCTGCTTGGAGGCGGTGGCGTATTTGCCTACTTGAAGCTCGTTAAGAATAAGCCTAAGACCAAGGGCAATGACAGTCTGGACGATTATGATTATGGCGAGGAAGATTCCGAGGAATGGGAAACCGAAAATGAGGAGTCGGACGAACCGGACGCTGATGGGGGCAGCACAGAAGAAGATGATGAGGACAGCGTGAAATGACCCGTTTCACAGACAGTCCCTATGAACGCATGATGACACGCAGGCCGGAGGGCGGGAAGGAAACTTCCCGTCCTCCTTCTTTACCCCACAGCCACCCCTGCTATGGTTGCGGGAATTATGGAAGACCCTGCGTAGGTATCTGTCACCGGGAAATGTCCCGATGGCTCAAAGAGAGGAGGAACCATCATGGCTCAACATAAATTGATAATTGCCGAAAAACCATCAGTTGCCCAGAGTTTGGCTGCGGTAATCGGTGCAACTGCTCGTAAGGACGGGTATTTGGAGGGTAACGGTTGGCGTGTCAGCTGGTGCGTAGGCCATCTGGCCGGTCTTGCGGATGCAGACAGCTATGACCCCAAGTATGCCAAGTGGCGATATGATGACCTGCCTATCCTGCCGGAGCATTGGCAGATGGTGGTGGGAAAGGACAAGAAAAAGCAGTTTGATATTCTCAAAAAGCTGATGAACGCCCCGGATGTGACGGAGGTAGTAAATGCCTGTGATGCCGGACGCGAGGGCGAGCTGATCTTCCGCAGCGTCTATGAGCTGGCAGGCTGCCAAAAGCCGATGAAAAGGCTCTGGATTTCTTCGATGGAGGACTCCGCCATAAGGGAGGGCTTTGCAAACCTGCGCCCAGGTGTAGATTATGATGGACTTCGGGATGCTGCTCTCTGCCGTGCCAAGGCCGACTGGCTGGTGGGGATCAATGCCACAAGGCTTTTTTCCGTGCTGTACCACCGCACCCTCAACATCGGGCGCGTGATGTCCCCAACGCTGGCACTGATTGTTCAGCGAGAAGCTGAGATCGACACCTTTAAGCAGGTTCCCTTTTATACCGTGGCGCTGGAGCTGCCCGGTCTTACCGTATCCGGGGAGCGCATGAGTGACCGAGCAAGCGCAGAGCAGCTGAAAGAAGCCTGTCAGGGTGCAGCTGTCACAATCAAAAAAGTGGAGTGCAAGGAAAAATCCGAAAAGCCGCCTGCCCTCTATGACCTGACTACTCTGCAAAGAGATGCCAACCGCCTGCTTGGATTTACAGCCCAGCAGACCCTGGACTATCTGCAAAGCCTGTATGAAAAGAAGCTCTGCACCTATCCCCGTACTGACAGCCGCTATCTGACCGGTGATATGGCAGACAGCCTGCCGGTGCTGGTGAATCTGGTTGCCAATGCTATGCCATTTCGCAAAGGGATCGCCATTACCTGTGATCCGCAGACGGTCATCAACGACAAGAAAGTAACCGACCACCACGCAGTAATCCCTACCAGAAATCTCAAGGATGCAGACCTTTCTGCCCTTCCTGCGGGAGAAAAAGCGGTGCTGGAGCTGGTGGCCCTGCGTCTGCTGTGTGCCGTGGCCCAGCCCCATATCTATTCGGAAACCGTTGTGATTGCAACGTGTGCCGGTAGGAAGTTTACTGCCAAAGGAAAAACGGTGAAGCACCCCGGATGGAAAGCACTGGAGGACGCTTACCGTGCCAAAATGAAGGATGCAGAGCCGAAAAAAGAGGGCGCAGAGAAAGCCCTGCCGGAGCTGACCGAAGGACAGACCCTTTCGGTTTCTGCGGCAATCGTCAAAGAAGGCAAAAGCAGTCCGCCTCAGCACTTTACGGAGGACACCCTATTGTCCGCGATGGAGACTGCCGGAAAAGAGGATATGCCGGAGGATGCCGAGCGAAAAGGTTTGGGGACACCGGCTACCCGTGCCGGTATTTTGGAAAAGCTGGTATCTGCCGGTTTTCTGGAACGAAAAAAGAGCAGGAAAACGGTGCAGCTTCTCCCTTCCCACGATGCAGTTTCCCTGATTACCGTTCTGCCGGAACAGCTGCAATCGCCGCTTTTGACTGCCGAGTGGGAGTACCGCCTGGGGGAAATCGAGCACGGGCAGCTTGCCCCGGAGGAGTTTCTGGACGGGATCAGCACCATGCTGAAAGACCTGGTGGGAACTTATCAGGTCATCAAGGGAACTGAGTACCTGTTCACTCCGCCCCGTGAGGTGGTGGGCAAATGCCCTCGCTGCGGCGGTGAAGTTGCAGAACTGCAAAAAGGCTTCTTCTGTCAGAATGATTCTTGCAAATTTGCAATCTGGAAAAACAACAAATGGTGGGCTGCCAAGAAAAAACAGCCGACCAAGGCTGTGGTGTCTGCGCTGCTGAACGATGGCCGTGTCCGTGTGACGGGGCTATATTCGGAGAAAACCGGCAAGACCTACGATGCCACTGTGGTTTTGGAGGACGATGGACAGTACGCCAACTTCAAGCTGGAATTTGACCAGCGGAAAGGAGGCAGCCGATGAAGCTCTCTTTAGTGGAACGGGAAACCATTCTCCTCTATAACCAGGCAGAACCAATGGCTGAGGTCTACACCCACGATCCCCGTCTGATGGAGAAGCTGGAACTGCTGGCAAAAAAGCACCCCGACCAGATCACCCGAAAGGACGCCCATAACTTTACCGTCCCCAAGCGGTGTGTATCAGTCCGGGAGCCATACAGCGCCGAGCGCCGCAAAGCTGCCAGTGAGCGTGCGAAAGCCGCCGGATACCAGCCCCCTGTGAAAAAGTCCGGCAGTTAAAGGCACATGGCAGAGAATGTATTTGAAGCAGTCAAGCAGTCGGTCAGCACCAGAGAAGCGGCAGAGTTTTATGGGATCGAGGTCAAACGAAATGGCATGGCCTGCTGTCCCTTTCACGATGATAAGAACCCCAGCATGAAGGTAGACCAGCGGTTCCACTGCTTTGGCTGCGGTGCAGATGGGGATGTGATCGACTTTACCGCAAAGCTCTTTGACCTCTCCCCAAAAGAA
>OGLR01001040.1_pt1 | contig 10271 bp, 9 predicted proteins | sample 1572931 | NCBI WGS metagenome assembly OGLR01 (sample SAMEA2581997, study PRJEB24529) | metagenome | biome: Human gut stool | place: China | collected 2011 | reverse complement strand
TGCAGGCGTTGGACTCGCCCATTTTGACTGCCTTTTCCATGACAAGCCCAATGTATTCTCCCGCAATATTTTTTACTGCCGCATTATAGCAATGCAGTTTTTCGCCGTCGCCGCCCGCCAGTCCACTTGCCGATTTTAAATCTTTATCATACGCGCTTTCTGCCTGCTTCAGCGCTTCATACATCCGGTGCATCGTTTCAAAGGACTGCTCTTTTGTAACCTGCCGTTCTTCCATATCCGCCCGGCATACAACCTCCCACAAAGGTATCTGATATTCCTTTGCCAGATTTAATAAATCCTGAATTGAATGATAAATCATATACTCTCCATTCCGCAGGAATTTTAGTAAAATATTCCTGTCTGTCATTATATAATGTTAATGTATTAATTACACTAACCATAATCCCCTCAATATCAATATTTGATAATATTATTTAATAATTATATTGTTCATCTGGCTTTACATGCATAGGTACTCTTGTTTCTTCAGGTGGAAACTGCATATAATCACCATAACATTCCTTGAGTACTTTATCATATTCTACTGGACAGTTAAAGTAATCATCACCTACTTTAAGTGGTACCGTTTCTCTGTACCAGTCTTTTTCCACCCACTTCTTAAGTTCTGGCATAGGATAGTTACTGTAAAAATAATGCTTAGTATTTCCTTTAACAGACTGACTGATTCTAGAATACTTTTCCCTAAGCTTATCAAGCGACCTGTGTCTTCCTATAGCCGCAAAAAATCTGACACCAAGTCCAGTAATTGTTCCAAACTCAGAATAATCAATAGAATCCCTGTGACCCATACACTGACCATATATAAAAGTAAGTCGCATTCTTAATATTAACTGTTTTAACTTTGAATCATATGCATTATCAAGTACAAAACAATCAAGTACCATCTTATCTTCATACTTTTTTTGAACATGTCCTTTTACTTTATCATAGCTTTGAAGAGGTATTGAGTCACCAAGATAAACAAGTCTTGTAGGAAAATCAAAGAAGCTGTCCTTTACAATATCTTTAACTTCAACAAGTTCAAAATCCTCTCCCCATGCTTCTTTAGGTATGGATTTAAGTTTATTATATTCTTCTCTGGTAAAAGCTACATCAATATCATCATCCCATGGTATAAAATCATGATGTCTTACCGCTCCTATAAGAGCACCTGAATCATAAAAATATGTAACTCCATATTCTTCACATACTGAATGCAATTTTCTCATAAGTATTCTGTTTATCTTATGTGCCTTTTCTAAGTTAGTCATAGTAATCCCCATTTCTGCGCTCATCTTTTATGCATATCAAATTTAAAACCTATTTATTATTTAGTATTATCTTCATCAAAATTAAGTCTCTCTTCCTCAACAACCAGCGGTCTGTTCATAAGTCTTTTATTCATGCTAAGTATATACTCACCCATAAGACCTATGAATATGAGCTGCATAGCTCCCAGGAAGCAGACAAGTATTATAAGAGGTGCCATACCTGCTGCAAATCTGTTCCAATACACAAGTTTAAGAACAAGATACACAATAGCAATTATAAGGCTTATAAAACCAATAAAAGCACCAACAAATGTTGCCAGTCTTAAACCAATCTTAGTGTAAGAAGTAAAGCTAAGCATAGCAGCATCATATAAAGTAAAGAAATTATTATGTGTCTTACCAGTTCTTCTCTGTGCCTGTGTATACTCAATCTCTGTCTTTTTAAAACCTAATTCACCAACTATTCCACGAATAAAAGGAATAGGATCCTTAAGGTCTCTTAATACCTTTACAAAAGACTTATCATACAGACCAAATCCTGTAAAATGTTCTATCTGCTCAACAGATGACATTTTCTTTATAAGCTTGTAATAGCATGAACGAAGGAAATACATAACTGGATTTTCCTTACTTGATGACTTAACAGCACATACTATCTTGTAACCTTCTTCCCACTTCTTAACAAGTCGTGGAATAACATCTATAGGATCCTGAAAATCAGCACATACGGGAATTGTACAATCGCCTGTTGTCTGCAATATTCCATAGTAAGGTGAATTAAACTGTCCAAAATTCTTTGCGTTAAATATAGCCTTTATCTTTGTATTATTCTCACATAACTGTCTTAACTTAACCCTCGTAGTATCTGTTGAATCATTATCAATAAATAATATCTCATAATCATACATTGGAAGATCTTTAGCAAACATATCAATCAACGCTTCACTTAATGGCACAACATTTTCTTCCTCATTATAGCAAGGTACCATTATACTTATCTTTTTCATAATATTCCTCATTTCTGCGTATGTTTTTTACCAACCTTTAATTCTGCATATGCTTTTTATACTAATCCTCGTTACACAGGTATTTTACACTATTATTCCTCATCCATTAATGGAATAAACATTATTTTCTTAAGTTCTTCTCTAGGAAGGAATGGTGCTAAATCCTCAAGTGGAGGGCTTACAAGTGTTCCATCTTCTAATCTCTTTGTACTGCTCTTTGGCTCCCATACCTGCTTAGTATCAGTAAATATCTCACAGAATAATGGTCCATCCTCTTTCAGCACTTCATCAACGGTCTTTTTCATCTCTTCGTTAGATGATGCACTGTAATACTTATATCCAAAGGCTTCTGCTATCCTTTTAAACTCTGGGAATGAAAGGTCTTGTGATTCCGGACCTATACCAACCTTGCAATGTTCTTTAAAAAGGTTATTCTGCGTAAGTCTTATTGAGTGGTATCCATTGTTGTTAATAAGGAATATCTTTATAGGTAGTTTATTAGTTATAATTGTCTGAAGCTCCTGAAGATTCATCATGATGCTTCCGTCACCCTCAAGACATATAGTCGGTCTTCTCTTTCCACCTATACATGTGCCGATAGCTGCTGGAAGTCCATATCCCATACTTGCTACGGCGCTGTTATTAGCCATTCTGCTTCCCTTCTGGATAACATAAGCCTGATTGCCGACAACACAGCATGCTCCGTTGGATACTGCCGTAAGGCTGTTTTCTGGCAGTTTACTGCTCATATATCTTACAAATGCATATACATTGGCAGTGCTTCCGTTCTCCTCCCACTGTCTTGGCTGTACTACAGGATATTCTTTCTTCCACTTCTGTGTAGTTGCAAGCCACTCTTCACTATGTGACACTGGTGCCATCTTTACTGCCTCTTTTTCAAGCTTTGTAAGGAAATCTTTAGCATCTGCCCATACCGGCATCTCTACGTGTATAGTAGGCTTCTTTAACTCTGCCTTATCTATATCTACCATTATTACCTCGGCTGCCCTTGCCCATGTCTTCCAGTTATACCCTGTCTGTCTTATTGATATTCTTGTTCCGACAGCTAATATAAGATCTGCATTCTGGATAGCCCAGTTACCTGGTCTGTCCCCCATATTTCCAGCTCTTCCACAGTAAAGAGGACTGTCATCTTCTATAAGATCTACGGCATTCCAGTAAGTTACTATTGGGATATTAAGCTCTTCTGCAACCTTTCTGAACACCTCATAAGCTCCTGAAAGCCTTATGCCATAACCTGCATAGAACACTGGTCTTTTAGCATTCTTTATCTTTTCAAGAACTGTCTTTATAGTATCCATATCAACTTCTGGTGGAAGAAGCTTATCATCTTCCGCTGGATCATATCCCCTAAGTTCTTCTGTTTCTATGTATCCACCCTGGAAGTTAACGGGAATATCTATCCATACAGGTCCAGGTCTTCCTGTTGTCGCAAGATGCCACGCCTTTTCAAGTGCATATCTTATATCCTTAGGATCCTCTATCATGACTGCATACTTAGTCATGTTTGATACTGACTTTACTATGTCATATTCCTGGTCTCCCATAGCCCTTAACGGAGTTTCTGTATACTTAAGTGCATATCTTGAAGTTGTATCATAACGGACCTGGCCACTTATTATAAACATAGGTATGGAATCAAGCCAGCCACCAACAACTCCAGTAAGTGCATTAGTTCCTCCCGGACCTGTAGTTACACATACAGCCGCTATTCTGTTATCAATTCTTGCATAAGCCTCTGCTGCTATAGCGCATGCCTGCTCATGATGGTTATAAGTAACTTTAAGGTTTTCATTGTGTCCCAGCGCATCATTAAGGTGCATAGCACCTCCACCAACTACAGAAAACACATCTGTTACTCCATGATTAACAAGGAATTCTGCAACATAATCTGCCAATCTTATTTTCATCCCGCACCTCCGTTATATAGAAAAAATATATCTTGTAACTAATCTATTTCATTTATCATTTTACAAACATTAAAATTTAAAGAAGCTAAGATTTTCATTATCACTTATCATAGGTTCTTCATTAAGTATCTGCTTAAGAGAACCTTCCAGCGTAGTAAGTTCCTCTTCTTCATATGCTCTTCTATCTATATATATTCCTGCAAACCCCTGTTCTTTAAGATATGAAACCATCTTATCTATAGGCATCGAACCAACATTTTTATTCCATTTATCTTCATCTCTTCCTTTAATAGAACCATAACTCCATTTAAGTGTTTTAGAATGAAGATAACCTATATACAAATGATAATCCCACATATCATTGACAGGTCCATATTCTGGATATTCATGATATGGCAGCTGATATATCATAGAGCCAGCTTCAACACTGTTTTCTATATTCTCAACAAAATTTTTATCACTTATATAGTTCATCTTATTAGTATCATATGCTGGTGTTGCAAGCTGAGGATATCCTTCCCATATGCTGAATAAACACATAAGTCCAAATATACAGCCGGTTAGAACAAGAGATATACGTTTTGCCCATGCCGAAACAACCTTTTTGTTATCTTTAATTACACGTATAAGCTCGTTAATAAGTAAGGCAACAGCTAATATACTAACATATTCTATAAATATAGAAATTCTGTTATAAGCTCTGAGCATCGGACTTACAAAGAATGCAAACATTGAACCAAGTCCACCTATCGTTCCTAATAGAACCATAGATATATTAAGTTCTGAAAGACAAGCTAATCTCTTCTTTAGCAGTGAATCTCTCTTTGTAAAAAGACAAAACATTAGAACTATGAAACCTATCATGCCTAATATTCCGAGATAAGCTGATGAATTCTCTGTTACAAGAAATGCATTATCATTATATATATCAATGTATTTATCATACCATCCATGACCATTTAATGGCATAAAAAGCTGTGCAATCTTTAATCCATATAATTCTGTCTGTTCAAAACCAGATCTGTCTACAGCAGCCGCATTGCTTCCATTCATTATATTATATATTTTACCTGGAAGTATGCTTAATACTACAAAAAAGCATACCATTATTACTGCTACAACGCCACGTAAACCCTGCTTGATTTTTCCTGTTTTGGCAAGCTTTGACACGGCTGTAACCATCAGTATAAAACATGTAAAAAACGGATAATATGCTATACCATTGTTAGCTATTAAAAATGTGAAAAACAATGCTACATAATTAATCTTTCTTTTAAAGAAATCTTTATCTAATGTTAATACGTCATCCCTCTCATATATCCATATACACAAAAGTATTGACAAAGGAACAAAATAACATTCTGTAAGAACTATATGTCCTATATTTCTAAACAGCATATAAGGTGATAACGCAAATACAGCTGAACTAAGTGATGCTACCCAACAGTTTATCTTTATATTTCTCATAACAAAATAAGATATTATTCCTGCTATAAAAAATATAGATAAATATGTCAGATTCATTGCTACTGCAGCATCCTTTGTAATTACAGCAAATATCTTCATAATAAAAAGTCCGGAATTATGCATCATAGAAGATGTGAAATCATAATATTGGACTGTATAAGGAGCACCAAGTCTGTCACATGTCAGATTCCAGAATTGTTCTGTAAACTGTTTAGCATTTACAATAACCCCCATATCATCTCCACCCATATAAAAAAGTGGTATATTAAGCTCACAGTTACTTAATTCCATCAGATGATACATCATGCCAAATATAATAATTATCATTAGTATAAAACTGGCATAATCCTGCCATTTTTCTTTAAAATAGCTAACAAACTTCTGTTTCATAGTTCACCTTTCTTATGCAGTAGTTTTTCCCACCTTTGCTATAATATCATCAAACTTCTTCATAATATCATCCCACTGGAAATAATCATCTACATACTTTCGTGCATTTTTACACATTATTTCATATACATCCGGATGTTCATATAAGTAATTGAGGCATCCTTCAAACTCAAAGAAATTCTTATAATATAAGCCTCCATTACTCTTAATGCAATGTCCTTTCAGCACATCACATATACCATTAACAATAACCGGCTTGGAAAGTGTCATAGCTTCAAGAACAGATATTGAAAGACTTTCAAACTTAGATGGTAACATAAGTGCTTTTGCACCACTTATACCATCAAACTTATCCTCATCTGTTACAAATCCCAGATTAATAATATCTGGATGCTTAGGAATATCACATACTGCTTTTCCCATAAGTACAAGTTTAAGGTCACTGTTTTTATTTCTCTTTTTATATTCCATAAAATATCTGAATAATCTAGGACAGTCTTTACCTTCATCTATTCTACCGACATAGATGATATAATTATCAAGATTATACTGGCTATATTTCTTTCTGAATCTGTCAGCGCTTACCTCAGATGGTACATCTACTCCAACTCCACATACTTCATATGGTACATCTTCATTGTGGAATATAGAATGAACAAGATCTTTCTCCTCATCTGTAAGGAAAACAAAAGCATCAGCCGCACCAAACACCTTCTTATACATATCAAAATGTATAAATGGTTCCTGATGTGCTGTTGGAATAAAGATTGCTTTATCCTTAATTCTTACTATACTCTTAACTGCTGTATAATAAAGATAAGTTACTACAATGATAGCTTCATATTCATCCTGATGTTCATCTACATATTCAACAAGCTGAGGACAATAAGGTCCCATATGTTCTATCCATCTGTCAGAAAGTTCTACAGGTGCATCAGGATTAGAAAGCATCTCAGAATCAAGTGCTGAGAATATCTTAGGAATTCTTTCGTGTTCTGTCTTAAACCTTCTTACAGTCACACCATTAATGTCTTCAACGCCTTCTTTATAATAATTAGACCACTTAACATACTCTACTGCACATGAAGTAAGAACTTCAACCTCATACTTAGCCTTAAGTCTTTCAGCTATCTCTCTTGAATATAACTCTGAACCACCATTAACTTCAAGTCCATATCTCTGGTTAATAATCGCTATCTTTTTCATAATAATCCTCATTTCTGCGTATGCTTTTGGCGCAAAGCCTGCGACACAATTTGCACACATATATGTCACAATAATCTTAATTATAATTCTAAGAAATTCATAAATTTCTTAAGTACTACATCCCATTTGAAATTATCAAGAACAAATTGTCTTCCCGAATGACCCATCTGCGATGCCGTCTGTGGATTATCTATATAGTAATTAAGACAACCCTCAAACTCAAAATAATTGTCAAAATACAAGCCAGAATTAGATTCTCTTGCAAAATCACTTGTTACATTGCACTGACTATGCACAAGTACGGGTCTTTCTGTCAGCCAGCTCTCCATAATAACTATAGAAAAGCTTTCATTCTTAGATGGCTGGCATAAACATATCGCACCAGCACATGCATCATATTTGTCCTGTATATCAACAAACCCCAGATCAATCACATCATTCTTAATAGTGTCTGGAATATTCACTTCACCGCCACCTATAAGAACCAACTTAATATCAGGAATCTTGTCCGAATTTCTTTTTTTATATTCCCCGAAATATCTAATAAGAGTATTAATATTTTTCGCTTCATCTTTTCTGCCTGCATAAATAATATATGGAGAATTGATCTTATATTTTTTTCTGAATCTATCAGCATCATATTCAAAGTCTGTCTCAATACCTATTCCTAATAGTAACTGATTAACGCCTCTTAAATCTAATATTTCATTGGCAAGCTCCTGCTCTGGTCTGGCATTAAATGCTATTCCCCTAAGATCCCTGAATGTTTCTCTGAAATGTCTGAAATAAGCATAAGCCTCATCATGAAGACATGGTATTAATATTGATTTAAATGGGCATGACTGAATTCCGTAATAAGTTGTTCCAAACATATAAGGAATAAAAACAAACCTGTGATAATCTTCACTATGTTCCCTGAGATAATCATACATATCCGGACTATTAACCATCTCCTTAAGGAACGTTGTTTCTTCTTCATAAGAAATAGTCTTTCCCTGCATTAACTTTGCATTAACGCTATGGAAATCTTTCATATTTCCTTTTCTTACTTTAAATCTTCTAACTGTTATTCCATCTATCTGTTCTGTTCCTTCTTTGAAATAATTCTCAGTCCAGTCAGATGCAAATTCCTTTACGCATGTTGTTATAACTTCAACCTCAACCCCTGCAGCATGCAGATGCTGGACAAGTCCTCTTAATTCCTGTTCTGCACCACCACGTATATCTTTATAATACCATGGAATAACAAATCCTATCTTCTTCATACTAATCCTCATTTCTGCGCATGCTTTTTGCGCATATCGAGCTTGTGTCAAACATGTACAGACACAAATCCTGAGTGTGATAAATAAGCTATCAAACTTATTTTTACACTATTTCCTGCTATTCTTATTAATGAAATCCCTGAGATATTTTTTAAACATTTCAGCTATATTATTATACTCAAAACTTTGTAATCTTTCATTCTGCCAGTTTACAAGCTGCTGTCTGAGATCCTTATCCCTGACAACCCTGTCTATACATCCTGCTACATACACAGGATTATTATCGTCTATAATCATTCCTTTATATCCCATAGTATCTGCTATTGCAGTTTTATCATATGCTATTATAGGAACCTTAAACTTCATCGCTTCTACCAATGGAACACAGAATCCCTCATGTTCACTCATACACAGAAAAACATCTGCTGTTTTATAATAAGCAAGTATCTGATTAAACTTGATATGGCCTGTAAACACAATTGCTTCTCCAAGACCTAGTTTCTTAGTATACTCTGTAAGTCTGATGTAATACGGATCATTCTCTTTATAGGAGCCTGCTAGTATAAGTCTTGATTTATTATTATATAATCTATTGTAATAATAGAAAGCTGCTATTAAATTCTCATGTTTCTTGTTAGGTGCAACCCTTCCTGTAAAAAGAATATTGGTATAGCCATCCGAATATTTCTTTATTACATCTTTGTCTGGTTTTTTGTCGTAATCTGACATAGGAATAATAATAGGTAAAACGTCTATATCACACTTATATCCCATATCTATGAGATTCTGCTTATTAAACTCAGATACTGCAAGACAATAATCCACTTTATCAGCAAGATATTTTGCACCTTCAAGTCCATACTCGCATATCTTTGTAAAACGTTCATCACAATTCCTAAAATATTCCGGAGGTGTGATATTATGATAAACGACTATCTTACGGCAATTATACTTTGCTACATCATAATTAAGCTTACTACCAGTAGACATATGAAATATGATTATATCATCCTGATGCACATCAGTAAGTTTATCTACGCTAACAGCTGTCTTATTATCAAGCGGCGGTACAATACTTTCAGCATATATTTTTGTATCATATCCCATTTCTTTTATAATTTTTTCCATAGCTATAGTGTCATTACTCACCGCATCACCATATGCGATTGTCGACAGCATCTGAATAATACGCATATTATTTTCCACCCTTTAATTCTTCAATCTGCTTCTTAAGTTCGGCTATTTCCTTGTTCTGTTCATCTATATAACATCCCATCTGATTCATAAGTCTTACAAGAGAAGCATTGAATCCATCCTGTGCCATTACGATAGGCTCTACAAAAAAATAAACAAGCTTTCTAATAACCTTCTTAAAGAAAACTGCTGCTTTATTACCCTGAAGCGGTCTGTATGGATTTACCTCCCATTCATGATTAGCAACATATAAATCTTCATTAAATTTAACCTTATCAAACTTATTTACATTCATAGCTCCAACATCTACTATAACATCATCAAAGCTTAAAAGGTCATTAGTGTAACCTTTAACTTCTATTTCCTTTTTTATTTCTTTCATTATATCCTGAACATAAATCTGATTATTGTTGTCCATGAAAATCCTCCATTCTGATTATTACAGACTTACATTTAATTACTATTCTGGTCTGTAATACGCTTATTCAATATATGCTGTAGGTAAACTTTAACCTTGACAGACCTCTTTAAAAATTAGCA
>OGLR01001039.1_pt1 | contig 10280 bp, 10 predicted proteins | sample 1572931 | NCBI WGS metagenome assembly OGLR01 (sample SAMEA2581997, study PRJEB24529) | metagenome | biome: Human gut stool | place: China | collected 2011 | reverse complement strand
GATTTCTTTCGATTAAGACTGTTCTAGCACCAGCTCTTGATGCTCCAATTGCTGCAGCTATACCTGCTGCACCACCGCCAACAACCGCTACATCACATTCAATATGTCTTTGCATAATTGAACCTCCTTTAAAAAATATTATATAAAAATACACTCAAATTATACCATAAAAAGAAAAAATAAAGGTAATTGCAATATAAATGTCACAAAAATGTAACAAAATGTAAAATAACGTCTAAAATTAATTTTGAAAATTTATAAAATCTATATAAAATACTTGAAAACTGTTTGTCTTTGGTATAGAATATTAAGTGGTTTTAAATAGCCACATATATGATGAATAACATCAAAGAGGAGGAATTTTTATGTCAGTTAAAATTGGTATTAACGGTTTTGGAAGAATAGGAAACTTAGCATTCCAAGCTGCATTAAAAAATAGGGAAGTAGAGGTAGTTGCAATTAATGATCCTTTCATAGCAGCAGATTACATGGCTTACATGGTAAAATATGATTCTGCACACGGAAGATTTGATGGAGAAGTTAAATCAGAAGAAGGAAAACTAATTGTAAATGGAAAATCAATAAATGTATATAATGAAATGGATCCAAACAATATTCCATGGGCTAAAGAAGGAGTTGAATATGTTCTAGAATGTTCTGGTGTATTCACAACAATGGAAAAAGCACAAGCTCACTTAAATGCAGGAGCTAAAAAAGTTGTAATAAGTGCTCCTTCAAAAGATGCTCCAATGTTTGTAATGGGCGTAAATAATGAAACATATGATCCAAGCATGAACATAGTTTCAAATGCATCTTGTACAACAAACTGTTTAGCTCCTATGGCTGACGCTCTTAACAAATACGCTCCAATCCAGAGTGGTATCATGTGGTCAAAGAGGCGAAAAGCACGATGGGCAGAGGCGGCATGGCATCAAAATACGCCACTGCGACAAAGGTGCGGGACAGCGGCATAAATGTTGTCATAGCCAACGGAAAGCGCGACAACATTCTCTTAGACATTATCTGCAGCCCCGAAGACACGCCACACACGGAATTTGTTGCAAAGAGCTAATAATGTAGGGCCGCTACATGTAGCGGCCGCAAGCAAAAAACACCAACGCCAATGGAAAAAGAACTCACTTCGACATTCAAAAAAGTGAAGGCGGCAAGCAGACAACTCGCATTGCTAAGCGACTCCCAACGCAACGAAATTCTGATTTCTGTTGCCGACGCAATACAGGCAAACGGCGAGATGCTTTTAGAGGCGAATGCCGGGGATCTGGCAAAAATGGACAAGGCCAGTCCCCTCTACGACCGTCTGATGCTGACAGAGCAAAGGCTGAGAGCCATAGCCGACGACATGCGCCATGTGGCGGCTCTGCCGTCGCCACTCGGCATAGAGACCCGGCAAACGACCTTAGACAACGGACTGAGGCTCCGGCGCACGAGCGTGCCGTTTGGCGTGATAGGCGTAATCTACGAGGCACGCCCCAACGTAACGTTCGACGTGTTTGCCCTGTGCGTAAAAAGCGGCAACGCCTGCATACTGAAAGGCGGAAAAGATGCCGACGGCTCATGCCGCGCGGCAATCGGCCTCATACACACGGCCCTTAAGGAAAAGGGCATAGACACCGCCATTGCCGCACTTCTGCCGGCCACCCACGAGGCCACGGCCGAATTGCTCGGAGCCGTGGGGTATATAGATGTCTGCATTCCACGGGGCGGACGAAAGCTCATAGACTTTGTGCGCAACACGGCAAAGGTGCCCGTGATAGAGACAGGAGCGGGCGTAGTGAACACATATCTCGACAAAGACGGCGACACCAGCATGGCCACCAAAATCATAGAGAACGGCAAGACCCGCCGGTGCAGCGTATGCAATGCGCTCGACTGCCTCATTGTTCATTCCGGCAAGCTCAACGACCTGAGCGCCGTATGCCAGCCGCTGGCAGCCCACGGAGTGACGATATTTGCCGACACCAGAGCCTACAGCGCGCTTGAGGGCAAATATCCCCCACCCCTGCTCCGGCACGCCACCGGCGAGAGTTTCGGCACAGAGTTTATGGCAATGAAAATGGCCATACGCACCGTAGACAACATCCACGAGGCACTGGAGCATATACAGCTCTACGGCTCTGGCCACAGCGAGGCCATAATAACCGGCAACGAGACTGCCGCACGCATGTTCCAGCAACAGGTTGACGCGGCATGCGTATATTGGAACGCCCCCACGAGCTTCACCGACGGCGCACAGTTCGGACTCGGCGCCGAGATAGGAATAAGCACACAAAAACTTGGTCCCCGCGGCCCCATGGCTCTGGAAGAGCTTACCACATACAAGTGGATTATTGAGGGCGAGGGCCAAGTCAGGCCTAAATGAGAATACGGCTCAAATCAGCATGTCATCTCACCACCTTCTTGCCGTCAACTATATTGACGCCTTTCTGCAGAGAGGTAAGACGACGGCCAAGCACATCGTATATGAGCGGCTTGCGCTCTGCGTTCTCCACATGCTCCAGACACTTAACACCTGTCACAACAGAGAGATCGGCAGGCTTGCCAAATCCGCCACGCCCGTTAGCCTTGCGCACAGTACCCTCGGTATAGGCAGAAATCGCAGAGCCTTTGACAATGGCGACAAACTCTCCGTTGTTCTCAATGAGGTATGCGGCCTCTGCGTCAAAATTCTCCGCACCGGCAGTCTCCTGAGCGGCAACGGCCGCAGGTTCCCAGTCTGTAAAGAACTTGTCGAGCGCATACTCCTGCGCCTCTTCCTCTGTCAGTACGGTCTCCATCTTGTTGTTGCCTGTGGAATGCGTGAACTCAATGATGTTTGACGCAGGAGTGTCCATTCCGTTGCCCGACAGGTCTATGGTGTTATATTCCTTATACGACACAGGAGCCGAGTTCATTCCGGCGACAGTCCATCGCGTGGCGGCGAGCTTTCCGCTCTTTATGGTGGTGTTGAGGAAAGCCGTCTTTGCCGTTCCCCACGAGCGTCCGAAGTTGAAAGTCTTGCTCTCTGTCTCTATCGTACATCCGTTGAACACATAGCCCTTCAGCTCAGCCGACGTGTTAGCCGCCGTAATGGTGCAGTCGCCCGCGGAGCCCGATGCCGAGCGGCTCTTGTTGAGCAGGGTAACGCCGTTGAAGTATGCGTTGCCGTTGCCGCAGATATAGTCGACAGTTCCCTGTATTAGCCCGCCCTCGAAATAGTAGTCACCGCTCTTCGAGTAGTAAGTGTCCTGATAAGAGCGCATGCAGACATTCTTCAAGATGGTCTGCGTGCCGAGGTCCTGCAGCACGGGTGCCCGCCCTGTGCCCGCCTTGTAGTAGTCGAGGCCGTTCTGCAGCGTGAGGTCCTGCATGTACAGTCCTGTCGAGAAATTCTGGAAAAGGTCGGCGCTGCCCAGCCCCTCAACCTTTATGTCAGGAGCATTCTTTATGACAACACCCTCAGCCGACTGTCCGATTATGGAGAGGCTGTTGGCGGATATGGCAGTCTTTACGGTCTCGCCGAAGTCGTATGTGCCGTTTGGCAGGAAAATGCGGTCGCCCTCCTGAGCCGACTTTATGGCAAGAAGCAGGCCCGGCACGTCGCCCGGGGATATGACGTAGTAGCCGGTTGCCCCGTCCTTGGCGACAAAGTCCTCAACGTTATAGACCTCAACACCATGCACGTATGCCGTGGCGGGATAGGTGATGGTCAGGGTTGTCGGCTCGCCGCTGTAGGTGAACGAGGCTACGCCGCCGTCGGCCTCAGCCTTGCCCTGGAATGCTGCAATCCGGTTTCCCGCGGCGTCTGTCACCTCTACGGTCTGCTCGCCAGAGTACAGGCAGTTTCTCACCATGACCACAGCCTTGGCAGCGACCTCAAGCCTGACGGCCGCGGCAAGCCATCCGTGGCTGTTGTAATAGCTTCCGTCAACGGCTATCAGCTCGTGGTCTTCCTGATACCATGTGTTTTTTGTCATGTCGTAGTCGTAGTGTGTGCCAGTCTCGGCCCTCTCTATGACCGTCACCTTTGCGTTGAGCCTGGTGTCGGCCTCAATGGGCGTGCCCTCCGCAATTTTCAGTCCCGCATTGGTGAACCATCCGCGGAAAGCCGTTCCTTCGGCAATGGCAGGAAGGTCGGCCGCCGTGAATTTCGGCACGAACGGCGTTCCCGGCTCCACAGACTCCTCGCCGAGCCTGTTTCCGTTCTGGTCGTAGTAGGTGACGCTGACATTGGCCACATACTCGCAGGCCTCGGCCTTGATATACGGAGTATACTGCCCGCCTACGACGGTCAGCGTGGCAGGCTCCATGGAGTTGTATGTCCATGTGGCCACACCGCCATTGTGATAGCAGCCGGGCGACTTCACATCCACCTCCGCAAGCACCGCGTCGCCGTTCTTTATGACGGCAGGCGTCGCGCTGTACTGGCATCCGCCTATGGTGAGCCTCACCGGTCCGTCCACGTTGAGAGCCATCTGGAAATTGTCAAGTCCGTGAAGGTCGTTGCGTGGCGAGCCCGTAAGCCCGGCAACACCGTCGGGCAATGTCTCGGGCAGAGCCGTAATGTTCATGAAATTGAGCTCGAAATCGGTGAACGAGCGTGCCACATTCTCAACGAACTGCACCTTGCACAGCACGCCCTCGGCCCCCGTGTTGCGGCAGATATACACGCCCGTGACGGTCTCGTCGAGGTCTACGCAGACCTCCTCGGGTCCCTGCGCCGCGTCTGTGGTGGCAATAAGCCCGCCCTTGGCGGGAACACCGCCGGCCATGGTGCCGCGGCAGACATCAACCCTGAACTCGGCCGTGCTCTTGCGGTTGCTGATTACGAGCCTCAGCTTTCCGGCAACGGGCGCCTTCTCGAAATAGGCATAGCCCGTGCTGTTGAGCTTCACGCCGTGAAGCCCGAGGTTGGTTCCGGCGGCGTCGTTAACGTAAGCCCCGTAATAAAGCCCGTTGTCGGGACCTTTCGTGGGGATACTGGCGTTGGTGTAGTCCCAACACAGGTCGTTGGCTCCGGCATTGCCAGCGACGGCAATCATCGCCAGCAGAAATAACAGTAAATACTTTTTCATCGTTTGCATTGTTTAGTAGATTTTTTGTAATAGTTTTAATAGCCTGTTGCAAATATACAACAATCCTGCAAATATACAACTGTCTCATGACATTTTTTTGCATAACAAGGGTATAAATCTGCAACAGTGCCTGAAAATGGGCAATTATCCCGCACATAACTTTGCCGGACAACAGAATTGTTGTATTTTTGCATCGATGCGAGAACAATTCAAAAACAAAATCAAAAAAAACTGAATAAACATGAGAACATTCTTCAACGTAGAGGACATAGGCGACCTCGGGCAGGCTCTTGCCGAGGCTCAGGAGGTGAAGGGCAACCGTTTCGGCTATCAGCATCTGGGCAAGAACAAGACTCTGCTCATGATATTCTTCAACAACAGCCTGCGCACACGCCTGTCAACACAGAAAGCGGCAATGAATCTCGGCATGAACGTGATAGTGCTCGACGTGAATGCCGGCGCATGGAAGCTGGAGACTGAGCGCGGCGTGATAATGGACGGCGACAAGAGCGAGCATCTGCTGGAGGCCATCCCCGTGATGGCGGGCTACTGCGACATAATAGCGGTGCGCTCGTTTGCCGGACTGCAAGACCGTGAGTTCGATTATGCCGAGACCATAGTGGGGCAGTTCGTAAAATACAGCGGCAAGCCCGTTGTGGCAATGGAGACCGCCACGGTACATCCGCTGCAGGCCTTTGCCGACCTTATAACCATCAGCGAGAAATGCGCCGAGCTGCAGATAAAACGCCCGAAGGTGGCGCTGACGTGGGCTCCCCACTGCCGCGCGCTGCCGCAGGCCGTGCCCAACTCGTTTGCCGAATGGATGGGCGCCGGCGACGTGGACTTCGTGATAACACATCCCGAGGGATATGAGCTTGACAAGAAGTTTACAGGCGATGCACGGATAGAATACGACCAGCGCAAAGCTCTTGAGGGTGCCGACTTCGTCTATGCTAAAAACTGGAGCTGCCCAGGCGTAACCAGTGCGGCAGACTACGGCAAGATATTGTCGGGGGATATGGGCTGGACGATAGACGCGGAGCACATGTCGTGGACCAACAACGGCTACTTCATGCACTGCCTGCCGGTGCGCCGCGGGCTCATCGTCACCGACGACGTGATTGAGGGCAGCCACAGCCTCGTGATCCCTGAGGCCGCAAACAGGGAGATATCGGCACAGGTGGTGCTGAAAAGAGTGCTGGAGGGTTTGTAAAAAAAACAGCATGTCCGCATAAAAAGAGAAAAAGCAAAGTATGTCCGCATACTTTGCTTTTTCTCTGCCTCTATATGCTAACCTGGCAGAAGAGCGTCACGAGGAAGGGGACGGCGAGGTCGACGACAAAGCCATGATATATGGAAACGATGACAAGCGACTGGCCTGAGACACGAGAGATAATCGGCAATGTGGTATCCATGGTTGTTGCTCCGCCCACGCTGATGGGGGCAAGTTTGCCGAAACGCGCGGCGAGCAGCGGCGCAAACAACAGGGTAACGAGCTCACGGATGATGTTGGCAAGCAGGGCGACGGTGCCAAGCCCCGCTCCACGGTACTCGGTTATGAAGATGCTGGAGAGCGAGTAATAACCGAAGCCGGAGCCTACGGCAAGACAATCGGACAGGCTGCGGCCGGGCATGAATAACGACGCAATGGAGACTCCTGCCAGAGTGCCTGCGATGGTGAAAAGCGGCAACAGGAAAAGCAGCGGGTCGATGGTGCTGAACTTACTGACAACACCGCTGTCGCAACCTATTCCGACGCCAACCGAGAACATCAGCAGGCTCAGAGCATAATAGCTATAGCGGGGCGGGAGAGTTCCTGCGGGCAACAAACCGGACAGGGCGCACAGGATGCCTGCGATAAAGAACGCCGTGATAACAAGGCTGCCTCTCATGGCCGCTCCTCCCTGCGCCTTGCCGCCATACGCCATAGCAGCCAGGCTAAAACAGCACTGCCTAAGATGCCTGCCAACGACAACACCAGTGCCTCCATGCCAAGAGAGGCAAGACCGCCGACGACACGGGGATCGCTGCCCACCTCGTAGCCGAGCAGAAACAGCAGGCTCCAGATAAGCAGCATTGTGACCGCCGGCAACCACTTCAGGTTGCGGCCACGCAACAGTCTGCCTACGGCAACACCAAGCAACATTATAAATACTATCCTGAGCATTGCGATGACGGTTATTCCTTTTCTAGTTTCTGCCGTACAGTGTATGTTCTCATTCCGCCGTATGTGTTTACCCTTATATTGACAACATCGCGCGACGGCAGAGCCGCAGTGGGAATGCTGACATACATACGGGAAGTATAATATTCGGGGACGCTGTTTTGGGAATGGAGCAAAAGAAGAGTGTCCTGTACTCCATACAGCCCCCCTGCACCCCGGTTGGGGGTATGGGGGCTATAGACAACAGAAATCCATTGTCTTGCGTCCACGCTGTCGGGTATGCCCGTTTTTATAAGCAGAGATATGTTGACATATTTTCCGCTGGCACTCATCCAGACACTCTCTACCCCCAAAGGGTCGGTAAAAAGGGAGTCTTTCTGTATTCTGGGAATTATTACGGGCACACGCCCCATTGCCAGTGGCTCTACCGGATTATCTTTTTTGTTATAATAGAGCAGTGCCCTGTATAGGGTGTCGGGGACTGAGACCCAACTGAGCTTCAAAGCCCGTGAGAGAGAAAGAGTCGCACCGTCATCGGTGACAACTTTAGTGATTGTGGTATCGGAAGTGGTGTGAGCCTCAACAAAGTCAGCACAAAGATAGCTAAGCCCTCCGTCGCCGGTGTCGTAGCTCTCGTTGGTACACGAGACGGGCATCAGCGACAAAAGACATGCAAATACTGCGGATATAGAGCCTATGGTGTTTCGCATCACAATACGGCAAGTTTGTTGATGGCCGGGTTTGCATACATCTTCAGCATGCACTCACGCAGGAACTGCTCGTCCTTGTTCTCTATGTCTATCTTTGCAAGCTGTCCGGCAAGATATTTCGTGAACACGGCTTTATCCTCAGGTGTGTATTCTGACGCATGCGTACTGCCGCCATGAAGCATGTCGAGAGCCACGAAATTGTTCGGGTACAGGCGATAGCTGGAATGTATCTCACGGTCGATATGCCCTGCAACTATGCGGAACAGTTCTGTCTTAGGCGTATCGTCAGCCAGGTAACTCAGCCAAGAGGCGATGCATGGCGCACAGTGATAATGTATGTGCCCCTTGTAGCCCATGATGCCAGTCTGCATAGACACAATGTCGTCTTGCGCTGTCTTCTTCCATCCCGGCACGTCTCTCTTACACTGCAGCTCACGTGCTTTCAGGAAATCACAAGGGTCAAACTCGTATGAGATGGCGAGCGGTACAAGATGCAATGCGGCGAGACGGTCAACGGCCTGGCCCTCGCCTCCCATAGCCATCATCTTCAGAAGAGCCTCCTGTGTGCGGTCGTTGCTGTCCTTGGCCCTGCCCTCACGCTGTGCAATCCAGATGTTCTCGTCCTTCTCGGCAATGGCATAGTGCATGTATTCCGAAAGGGTTCTGCTTGCCATCAGCATTTCTCTCATCGGCAGGCTACGCTGTACTATGAAGCTCTTGTTTACCCTTACAAGGTCTTTCACCCATGGCAGCGACAAAAGGTTGTCGCCAATGGCAATCTCGCACGTTGTTGAGCATCCTGCGTCGATAAGCATGACATCGAGCAATGCAGAGTCGAGCACTATGTCGCGGTGGTTGCTGATGAAAGTGTGCCGGGCGGCAAGGTCTACGACACTGAAATCGGCATCGCATCCGAGGCTTGCCTTTTTAAGCAAATCGTGAAGGAAGCCGTAGCAGAAAGCTTTTTGGAACGTAAGGCTGTCCGGGCACTGCCTCATCTTTGCGGCTATAGCATCAACGGGAACTCCGGAGTACAGGTATGCGAGCACCGCGCGGAACTGGCTGTTGGCAAGGAGCCTGTCGAACACTTCCGGCAACTCTTCAGGCTCAAATGGCCTTATGTCGGCAAACTTCTCAGGTATCATAGGCTGTAAGTTTTTAGATTTATATAGAATTTGGTCTCAATCTTTTTAGAACTGGTTCTCGACGATATCGCTCAGCACCTCCTTGATGTCAAGCCCTGCGGCGCGCACCTGCTGTGGTATGAAACTTGTTGCGGTCATACCCGGAGTGGTGTTTATCTCAAGCATGTTTATCTTGTCGTTGCCCTCGCTGTCTTTCGAAATTATATAGTCGATTCGGATTATTCCGTTTGCATGCAGGATGTCGTAGATGCGTGAGGTCTCCTCGGCAACCTTCCTGGCGGTCTCCCCGCTAAGGCGCGCCGGAGTAATCTCCTGTACCTGTCCGTTATACTTGGCATCGTAGTCGAAGAACTCGTTGCTTGTAACCACCTCTGTCGCAGGCAGCACGACAGATTTATCAGCTGTCTTGTAAACGCCCTGAGATATCTCAGTTCCCTCAAGAAGACTCTCAATCATAACCTCGTCGCTCTCCATGAAAGCCACACGCAAGGCAGGGGCAAGCTGGTCGGCATTCTTGACTTTCGACACTCCGAAACTTGAGCCGTCGGCAGCGGGTTTTACAAAGCAAGGCATACCAATGCGCTCGGCAATAGCCTGCTCATCGTAACTGTCGCCACGGCGGAGCAATATGCTGTCGGCAACATTAACGCCGTAGGTGCGGAGGTATCTGTTGAGCACATACTTGTCGAAAGTAAGGGCCTCAACCAGCACGCCGCTGGTGCTGTATGGCATGTGTATAAGGTCGAAATATCCCTGCATGATGCCGTTCTCGCCAGGCTGTCCGTGTATGGTGATATATGCGTAGTCGAAATAGACGGTCTTGCCGTCAAGGATGAAAGAGAAGTCGTTTTTGTCGATTTCCACAGTCTCGCCGTTGTCAAGGTTTACGTGCCAGCCGGTACCCTTTACATCGACGATATAGATATTATAACGCTCATGGTCGAAGAAGGAATAGAGTCCTTGTGCCGACCTCAACGAAACATCGTGTTCTGACGAGTCGCCACCGCAAACGATGGCTATGGTTCTCTTTTGGTTTTTCATTTCTGCTATATTATGTTTTGTGTTCTTTATTCTATGTTTTGGCTGCTGCCGGCTATGAATGCCCGCCATTTCAGGATAAGCGCCCCGAAGTCGTCGGTCCAATCGGAACTGAAGTCAATCTGCCGCCCCGTAACGGGATGGACAAATC
>OGLR01001036.1_pt1 | contig 10314 bp, 4 predicted proteins | sample 1572931 | NCBI WGS metagenome assembly OGLR01 (sample SAMEA2581997, study PRJEB24529) | metagenome | biome: Human gut stool | place: China | collected 2011 | reverse complement strand
AGATGACCCACGTATAGGCTGGACCGCTTTCTATGAGGAAGATGACCAAGGCATCGCATCTGACGAGGCTATGAAGAACCGTGGATATATGCGTGGTCCTTACGCATTCTGCGGACACCCTGGCGATGATGGTGATACAAAGACTACTAAGAACTGCCGTGGTGACGGTGTTGTTACACTTCGCCGTGTGCTCGGACGTGTTAACGTTAAGCAGAGTGATGAGTTCTGGTTCCGTTTCAAGAACGTTATCAATGATGACTCTGACCTAAAGTGGCAGCTCGACTTCGTAGAGTTTGTACCGGTGAATGTGGTAGACAATAACATGTATTCTGAAGACTGGTATTAATCCAAATCGCTGCCGCAGCAGTGCGGCAGCCTACGGAAACTCCATACTATAAATATAAAAACACAATATATGAACGCAATTATAAAGAATGGTTCAATGCTTGTTGCCGCCTTGCTGACGGCAACAGCATGTTCCGATTTCTCAGATTATAACGATGTTCCAGCAGATGTCAATATCTCTGCCGACAGAACATTGTGGGAGAATATCTCCCAAAACAGCGAGCTGTCTGACTTTGCCGCCCTTGTAAAGAAGGCTGGTTTTGATGACGAGCTGTCAAAGTCGCACTTCTATACAGTATGGGCTCCTGCTAATGGAACCTTTGATGCCCAGGCATTGATGGAGAAAGACGCAGAGACTGTTTTTTATCAGTTTGTCAAGAACCATATAGCTGAGCACAACCATGGTGTGTCGGGTGCTGTCGACGAGCGTGTTCACTCTCTGAACAAGAAGTCTTTTGACTTCGTGGGTAATGGCGCATCGTATACCTACGGAGGTGTTTCCTTAAGCTCATCAACATTCAACAAGCCGAGTATAAACGGTATTATCCACGTGCTTAACGGCGCTGCTCCGTTCTATCCTAACATCTATGAGCATCTGTTCACGGTTGAGGGTATCGACTCCGCAGCCAACTATTTCAAGCGCTATGAGCATAGTGTGCTCGATACAAAGAACAGCGTGCTTGGCCCTACCATTAACGGAAAGCAGACCTACATCGACTCTGTTATGATTGTTACGAACACGGCTTTCGACGATGAGCATCTTGACGCAAAGGTAGAGAATGAGGACAGCTCTTTCACAATGCTTGTCCCGACGAACGAGGCTTGGGTAAAGCAGTACGCTAAGATAAAGCCTTATTTCAACTACATCAACACCACTCTGGCACAGAATATTGACGATGCCACGTCTACCTCGTCTGCTCCTACATCTACAGTAACTGTCAATGCTGCTTATACTGCCGACTCTATGGCCGTGAAAAATATTGTGCGGTATCTGGTGTACAACAACAACAACCGCTACAACTCATGGCTTGAAGACAAAACAAAGCAGCCTTATGATACGTTGCTGTCTACCACACGTTACGCTTTCACCAATCCTGAGGAGATAATGAGCCATACAGTCTCTGAGCAGAAAATGAGTAATGGCTCATTCCGCATTGTTGACTCTTTAGCTTTCTATCCTTGGCAGGCATGGTGCGGAGAAAAGCAAATATTGCCAAAAAGCGAATACAGACGTGTCTGGACTGGTACAGAGAGTGGAGAATATTTTGAAAAGGAATATTTTGAGGTTTTCGGCTATAATCCGAAAAATCCAGGTGCCACAAAACTCGAATTTCTTCATGTCGCTCCTATGAGCAGCTATGGTAAGCCACAGATCGACATAAAATTGCCTAACGTGTTGTCTACAACCTATAATATCTATGTTGTTCTCGCACCAAGCTTTGATTTTGGAACAAATGAGGATGGAACTCGTTTCCGTAAGCCAAACCAGCTTGACTTTACTCTCAGCTATTGCGATGCAAAGGGCAAACTTGCAACCAAGAAGCTTAACCAGAAGGTTGAGAACGATCCGTATAAAGTCGACACTGTGGCTGTGGGAACATTCACATTCCCTGTATGCTACTATGGTCTCGGTGAACAGATATATCCAAACCTTAAGATAACAACCGACTTCGGTGTATTCAACCAGCAGATGATGGCTAAGTACACACGCGACTTCCGTATTTGCTCTATATTGCTTAAGCCTGTAGAGAAAGAAGAATTTGAAGCCACTAAAGAGAATTAATTATGAAGAGCACAATGAAATATCAGATTGAAAAGAATGGTCTTCGACTATCGCTTTTCGCCATCGCAATGACGTTCTGCCCTGTAGCCTTTGCACAGTCAGAGACTGAGGCTGAGGAGGAAGAGGTGGTAATAAAGAAACCTGTCCGTCAGCGCGAGGTCAAGGAGAACTATGCCACAACAACTCTTCACGGTGTTGTTGTTGACCAGATTTCAAAGAAACCGCTTGCCGGTATCCAGCTTCGCATGCTTGGCAATGAGCGCTATACAGCCATGACTGGTGCCGACGGTAAGTTCAGCATCAAGGTTCCTGTATTTGCCACCAGCCTTTACGTTCATTCTCCGTCGTTTATGCCTCAGCAAGTTGCCGTCAGCACCGCTGATGCTGATGAGGAGATTAACATTATGATGCTGCCTGAGAAGTTCCGTCCAATGTATGGTGAGACAACTACCTATACGGCTCAGAACGGTTTCGAGGCAAAGTCTAACTCGCTGACTATTGAGACAGACATAGAGAATATTCTCGGAGCAGATGTCCGTGCCATAACACGCTCTGCAGCACCAGCTGTAGGAACAGCCATGTTTGTCCGTGGTTTGTCTTCTCTCAATGCCAATGCCCAACCATTGATAGTTATTGATGGGGTAGAGCAGGATTTGCAGCAGAACCGCCTCTCACTGCACAGCGGACAGACAAACAACATTCTTGCCAACATCTCCCCCGATGATATCGCGTCGGTTCAGGTGCTGAAGAATGCCACAGCCCTCTATGGCTCACGCGGTGCAAATGGTGTTATCCTTATTACTACAAAGCGTGGCCATTCTATGGCTACACGTATCGATGCCAACATCTCAGCAGGTGTCAGCCTCGTACCGCAGTTGCCGACAATGATGAACGCTTACCAGTACCGCACATACGCAACAGAGATTCTCGGTACCGTACCAGAGAACATCAACGCCTCGCAGCCGATATCGTTCCGTTTCCTCAACGACGATCCAAACGGATATTATTATCACATATATCATAACGATACCGACTGGAGCGACTATGTTTACCGCACAGCCCTCACCCAAAACTACAGCATCAACGTGCAGGGTGGTGACGATATCGGTATGTACAACCTCTCTGTAGGTTATGCCAAGGCTGAGAGCACTGCTAAGAAGAACGATTTCGACCGTATGAACGTACGCTTCAATACCGATATCAACATATTGGATAATCTCACGACAAAGTTCGATATCTCTATCAGCCGTACCAACAGCAATGTGTTTGACGACGGTGCAATGGCCGATCTCAGCGCAGCCGCTATCACCTCGCCTACATTCCTGTCGCTTATCAAGGCTCCTATCGTAAGCCCTTATCAGTACAATGCCATTGTCGGCGGCTTCACGAGCCTGCTCAGCGACTACGATGATATCTATAGCCAGCTTGGTGACGGATATGGACTTGCCAACCCTGTGGCAATTCTCCAGAACTCTAACGGTGACAACAAGAACAAGGCAGAGAATACATATTTCAATGTGCGCATTGAGCCTACACTGACTATAAACCGTAGCCTCAGCCTTACATCAATGTTCAGTTACACCCTGGACCGTAACTCACAGCGTTATCATCGTCCTTACAACGGTGTGCCTCCATTCGAGATTGCCGACCTTGGTACCGTTACCAGTATGGCCGCCTCGTTGTTCTCTAAGGAAATCAACGTTGTCAGCAACACTCATATCGATTGGCATCATCAGTATGGCAAGCACACACTTGGCGCATTCGGCGGTTTCAAGTATACTTATTTCTCATTCGACGATAACGACCTGAGAACAGAGTACAACTCTACCACCAACGACAAGAACCCTGCATTGGATGCAAGCCAGGGCTACCAGCACATCGGCGGTAACAGCGATGTTTGGAAAAATATCCAGTGGTATGGCAATTTCGACTACAACTATATGAACCGCTACTTCGCAACCGTATCTCTGTCTGCTGAGGCAAACAGCCGTTTCGGTAAGAATGCCGGTGGCTTAGACCTTTGTGGCGTATCTTGGGCAATCTTCCCAAGCGTTCAGCTCGGTTGGGTTTTGAGCAATGAGTCATGGTTCCCACGCAACATGGGTATCAACTACCTGCGCATCAATGCAGGCTACGACATGAGCGGTAACGACGATATCTCAAACTATGCCGCGCGTACAAGCCTGTCGGCAGTGAGATTTAACTACAACGCCATTGGCTTGCAGCTTACCAACATCGGTAACGACGAGATTAAGTGGGAGACAAACCGTAAGTTCAACATCGGCCTTCAGTCTTATATGCTCAACAACCGCCTTGGTGTAGGTTTCGACTTCTACGTAAGCACGACATCTGACCTGCTCACAATGAAGACCTTTGAAAACCCAATCGGCGGTATCAACAACTATTGGACAAATGACGGTGAGGTTCGCAACACCGGTTTTGAGCTTAACGTTACAACAAAGCCTGTTGTAAGCCGCAACTGGAATGTTGAGGTTGGCGCAAGCGTAGGCCACTATGTTAACGAGGTTACCAAACTTCCTGACGGCGACTATACTACATCTGTATATGGCGACAAGAACATACTCACCTCTGTAGGCAACCCTGTAGGACTCTTCTATGGCTATGAGACAGCAGGAGTATTCGCATCGGATAAGGACGCACTTGCTGCCAGCGATAAAGGATATCTCTATATGGAGGACAATGCCGGACAGCGTCAGAATTTCAAGGCGGGTGATGTTCACTTCATAGACCAGAATGGCGACGGAAAAATCAGCGAGGCCGATAAGGTAGTAATAGGCAATCCTAATCCTGATATCTATGGTAACATCTTTGCCACAGTCAATTATAAGAGCCTTACCCTTACAATGGGGTGGAACTATAGCCTTGGCAACGATGTCTACAACTACCAGCGCTCTATCCTGAACAGCGGCAGCACATTCTACAACCAGCAGGTTGCAGAGACCTCTCACTGGCGCTACGAGGGACAGGTTACAGACTATCCGCGTCTTGCTTACGGCGACCCTATGGGCAACAACCGTTTCAGCGACCGGTGGATTGAGGACGGCAGCTACTTGCGCCTTAAGACTCTTAAGCTCGACTACAAGGTTCCTGTTCCGTCTAACTGGACATGGCTGCAGGGACTGAGCATCTGGGCTGAGGCCACCAACCTGCTCACATTCACGAAGTATCTCGGCAGCGACCCGGAGTTCAGCATCGGCAATGGTGTGCTCTATCAGGGCATCGATTGCGGAAACCTCGCACAGGGACGCAGCTTCTCACTTGGCGTAAAGATTAACCTCTAACACTCTAATTATTTCAAGATATGAAAAAAATCATTATATCATTGGTGGCAGTTATGGGAGTAGCGTTACTCCCAAGCTGCTCCGACATGCTTGAGTCTGAAAGCTCACGTCAACTCTTCGACAAGGAGCTTGACAGCAAGACAGACTCCGTACATTTCGCTTTTGGCGTAATGCAGGCTATGCAGCAGCTTGCCGACCAGTATGTGTTCATCGGTGAGATGCGCGGCGACCTTGTGAAGACAACCGAGTATACAGACAATAATCTTCGCCAGCTTGCAAATTTCTCTGCCGGCACATCGTGCAAATACGACTCGGCATACGTTTACTATCGTGTTATCAACAACTGCAACTACTATATCGCACACCGCGATACAACATTGCTTACCGGTAGTACTCTTGTTGCAATGCCGGAATATGCCGCAATCAAGGCATTCCGCGCATGGGCTTATCTGCAGCTGGCACGCACGTATGGCAAGGTTCCGTTCTTCACAGAGCCTCTTACTACAATCTCGCAGATTAACAACAGCAATTATCCTGAGCTTACTCTTGACCAGATTGTAGCTCAACTCGCTCCTGACCTTGAGCAGTACACAGGTTATGACGTTCCATGGTACGACAATCCTAATATAGGTAGAACAAACTTGGGAGAAAGCAAAACAATGTACACCAAGTATTGTTTCATACCTGTTGACGTAATTCTTGGTGAGCTTTATCTTGAGGCTGGCGAATATGCTAAGGCTGCATCGCATTATACCACTTATCTTACAAGGGTTGCTGACGTGCATAACCGCTACGCATTACCACTTATATCTTTGTCATTCCCAAATGGTGGTGTGTATCAACCGTCAGATTTTGATGGTTTCTCGAATGGGTATACATGGTCGCAAATGTACAACAATAACTCTACAGTGGACTATATATCCTATATTCCTATGGCTGTAAACCGCTTGCGTGGCACAACGACAGCTCTGCCGGCAACATACGGTTACAACTATTATGCCACATCAAAAGAAGAGGCCGTAATGGATGAGATCCAGATTATGCCCTCAGATGCATACTGGGCTATTTCGGACAGCTGTGACTTTTATTATTACCGTAAGGTGACTGGTGCATTGCCACAGCAATATGTTAGCGGTATTAAATGGGGTGATTTGCGTGTAAATAGTATAGTCGATAAGGGTGAGGGTGCCGACTCAACCAAACAGTGGGTGAGAAAGTATAGAAGCGGAAACATTTATCTGTATCGTACTTCTACCATTTATCTGCATCTTGCGGAGGCTCTCAATCGTCTGGGATATGTTGATGCGGCTTTCGCAATACTTAAGGACGGTATCACAGAGGCTCTGCTTGACGAGAACCGCACTTACATCACTCCTGAGACACGCACTCTGTTGCAGACTACATATCCGTTCCTCTCTGATGAGTTCCGCTCACTCTTCCCGGCTGCGACGGCTTCTATATCTGATACCAACTATGGTATTCATCAGCATGGTTGTGGTGTGACAGGCGACGGCAACTATCCTGGCCGCTCACCATATCAGCTTGACACCATCGTCGGACTGAAAATGAAGCAGATTGCCGATATTTATAAAGTTGAGGTCGGTGCGACAAAGGCCGACAGTATCAATGCAATGGAAGATTTGCTCTGCGATGAGTATGCTCTTGAGCTTGCTTTTGAGGGAACACGCTGGTACGACCTTATGCGTCTGGCACGCCACAAGAACTCTGCTGCCCTCTATGGCTCTGACTTTGGCGGCCGCTGGCTTGCGCGTAAGCTGCAATATAAGAATCCTGTTAAGGATCTTACAGTTCCTGACAATTGGTATCTGCCTTTCAGATAATAACAAATGACAATAAAGAAGCCTCACTAAATTGTGGGGCTTTTTCTTTTCTTATGTGTAAAATTATGTTTATATAGTATTTGGGTATAAGAATAATTTATTATATTTGCAGGGTATTATTATAACAATATGTATTAAATTATGCAGAACATTCATAGTGCAAGAGTATTCTTGCTGGTATTGTCTTTGCTGTCGCTCCAATTTGAAAATGTGCAAGCCGACGCTTTAGATAATTTTCAGGCACTGTTGAGCGAAAAACCGCAGATTCAGGAAAAAGTATATGTGCAGACCGACAACAACTGCTATTTCATAGGTGACACATTGTGGTATAAGGCCTTTGTCCTCAGGGCCGACAACCATACGCCTACCAACATGAGCAAATTGCTGTATGTGGAGTTGCTTTCTCCCGATGGTGTTGTAGTAGAGCGCCAGCGCATAGTTGTCAGTGGCAAGGGCGTATCGTGCGGTCAGTTTGTATTGCCCGACAGTCTTTATAGCGGCTACTATGAGCTTCGTGCCTATACCCGGTGGATGCTGAATTTCAATGTAGGCTACCGTGAATACACCCGCGACGACAAGCATCTGTTCTATAACAACCAGATGGCTAAGGACTTCTTCCGTGAGTGGGACGGCCTTTACTCCCGTGTGCTGCCTATATTCAGCAAACCTAAAAAGGCCGGTGAATACAGCGGGAAATATATGTATGGCAGACCAAAACAGGAAATGCAGTTTGTGGAGAAACCAAGCTTGAGAGTGAGCTTCTATCCAGAGGGAGGAACGCTGCTTGAGGGCGTTAAGAACAGAGTTGCGTTCGAAGTGACAGACAACGACGGTCAGGCTCTGCAGATTTCAGGTGAGTTAAGCGACGGTACACCTTTAAAGACCGGGTACATGGGGCGCGGTACCTTTACTGTTGTGCCTAACGGACAGAAGGCGACCTTCGAGTGGAATGGCAAAAAGTGGGACTTCAAGCTTCCGAAGACAGACAGTCAGGGTGTAACCTTGACCATGGTGAAGGGTAGGGCATCGTGGACGGCAAAGAATGTCAGTGTTGCCGCATACGCCGTGATGTGCCGTGGTGCCCTGCATCTATTTGAGCGTACAGCCCAGACATCGGCAGATATTCCTTTCGACAAATTGCCTACAGGCGTTTGCGAGCTTATGCTTCTCGACGGCAATGCCAACGTGTTGGCATCGAGGTTGTTCTTTGTTGACAATGGCGATGCGGTAAGAAATGTTTCGGTTTCTACCGATAAGCTCGACTATCAGCCGTTTGAGCCTATACAGCTCAGCCTTTCCGGTGCCGAGCCAAAAATGCCGCTCGCTCTTTCTGTGCGTGACGGCAGAACCGACGATACTACCTACGATGATGGAGATATGGCAACCGAGATGCTGCTTTGCTCTGATTTGAAGGGCTTTATAGCCTCGCCTGCATATTATTTTGAGAGCCGCGACGAGGAACATACGCAGGCATTGGACAATTTGATGATGGTACAGGGGTGGCGGCGCTATACACGTGTGCCCATGCTGAGGTATACTCCTGAGAGAACATTGACATACGAGGGGACGGTGAACAAGATGTTGAGTGTCAATCTGCTGACAATCAATGATATTGAAAAATTAGATAACCATCAGAGTGTGGCGAGCAAGTCTATACAGCAGGCAGAGGAGGCTGTGAGCGAGGGAGGAGTCACGATGAGCGGTGAGAGTGCTGTTGCAAATTCAGAAAGAGATGGCGACAACCAGCGTGCTGCTGACGAGGCGGCAAAGGAAAACTCTGAGGCAGAAGGCTCTGGAGAGGCCGAGGCGGTGCCGGATGAATATCTTGGTGTAAACCACGGCAATCTGAAGCGTGAGGTGCTCGTAGAGGCTGAGATTACCAAAGACGGTATGTCAGCAGGAGCCGTGCAGAAAACCACCAACGGCGGACATTTCATGTTTGAGCTTCCACCTTTCTACGGAAAGGCTGTATTGTTCGTTAAGGCATACAACGAGAAAGACTCTGTGAAGAAGTCGATGGAAAAAGGAAAGGACAAGCACAGGCTTGACGAGGAGTGGTATCCCGATTTCTATGTTAAGCAAGATTTGTTCTACCCGGTATTCTCGCATCCCTACAACTGGTATCAGACTCACCAGCCCGAGTGGCGCGACCTTATGTCTGACGCTTTGCAAGGTGCAGATATGAGTAAGCTCGACGGCGACCATACACTTTCAACAGTAAAGGTTGATGCCAATAAGCGTAGCCGCCGTGCCGTAGACTTAAACAAACCGGCATACGTAATAGATGCTTACGACCTTTATAATGAGGCTACCGACCGCGGATTGTCGTGGGGCGTGGTAAATATGGGCACTTTCCCTTATATCGGCTGCTATACTGTTTATGGCAACATGAGCCGTTTCCGCAACTACAATGTCAGGGCAATGTTTGACGACCGCTATGTGTTTTATCAGAACTTTAGCGCTCATCTTGAAAACCTTAAGAACCGCAGCAATGCCGTTGTCTTCAATAATCTGCATCTGAAGCGCATAAACAATTTCCGATTCTATACCGATTATGAGCCACGCAATCCCGAAGACCGCCACACGGAGTCGCTGAATCTTGAGGACATAACAATGGTATATGAGCTTTTGCCCGACAATGGAACACGCTACACGTATTGTGACCGCCGCTATATGTTTGACGGCATAGCAGAGCCAAAGAAATTCTATAGTCCTGACTATTCAAAGGCAAAACCAACAAGAACAAAAGACTACAGGCGCACACTCTATTGGAATCCTAACGCCATGCCCGATGATGACGGCAACTTTAGCGTTAAGCTCTACAACAATAGCCGTGAGACAAGAGTGCGTGTCTCGGTGGGAGGAGTAACCTCTGACGGTAAATTTGTGAAAGCAAAATAACAGTTTCTCCATAGAACTTGCATACGAAAACATATACAGGGGAATTATTCTTGACATTTTTGCGGCATTCTTCCGTATGTGCAGCCAGAGTCATTGGTATCCGTTTAAAAACGCATGCGGCTGCGTTGGCGATAAGATTATT
>OGLR01001034.1_pt1 | contig 10324 bp, 9 predicted proteins | sample 1572931 | NCBI WGS metagenome assembly OGLR01 (sample SAMEA2581997, study PRJEB24529) | metagenome | biome: Human gut stool | place: China | collected 2011 | reverse complement strand
ATCATTATCTTTAATAATAATTGTAGCAACACTACCTTGCTTTTTAAAGCTTAAAATATCAAAATCTTCAAAATCTTCTTTATCAAAATTCTTCTCAAAAGATATCTGAACTTTAAACATATTTGTCTTAATAGTATCTATATCACTCTCAAACAAAATACCACCTTGATATAATAAACCAAGATTATCACAAATGTCTTCAAGTTCCCTAAGATTATGACTAGTCATAACAATAGTAGTTCTCTTCTTATTCATTTGTTTAATAAGAATTTTCTTCATAGTATTTCTAATAACTGGATCAAGTCCATCAAAAGTCTCATCAAAAAACATATAATCACAGTTAGTAGATATAGCACATATAAGTGCACATTGCCTTTTCATTCCTTTCGAAAATGTACTAATTTTCTTATCTAGTTTAAGGTTAAGTAAGCCTGCTAATTCCTTAAGATAATTCATATCAAAATCCTTATACATTGCTTCATACCATTTAGCAGTATCCATTAAAGTATAACCCGGATAAAAGAATAAATCATCTTGTACAAAAACCATTTTTTGTTTCATAATTTCATTATCATATACTTCTTCACCATCAACAGATATAACACCACCATCAGCTTCATATATACCCATAATAGTTCTAAGAAGCGTACTCTTACCAGAACCATTAGCTCCTACTAAACCATAAATAGAATTATCTTTAATATTACAGCTAAGATCTTTAAGTACATAATCTTTATCATATTTCTTTGATAATTTATCTATCTTTATCATATAAAATCTCCTTTCACTATCAATATATGATTGTACTATCTGCACTAGTACAATTAAATCATACTACATAATATTATTATTGTCAAGAAAAAAATGTAACTTCAAAGTCACATTTTATTTATCATAATATATTTTTTTATAACTATCTCACCAATAATATTTTTCTCTCTTACTATCCTTTCTACTATAATCTTACCAGTATTAATTAAATAATCAATTCTAGCAGAAAAAAACAAATCACCCCTAATACCAAATAACTCTTTTGAAACTAATGTCCCTATAAATGAATGATATTTTATAGAATTATCATATAAACTCAAATATTCTAATATTACATTATCTAAAAAATCAAAACTACATGATACTAACCTATTATTTTCAAGTAACCTCAAATCACCATTTTCTTCTAATAATTTTTGCCATATCAGACAAATATTATTTATTTCATCATTATTTAATTTTTTTGTATTTAAAAGTAATTTTTCAATTTTAGTAGAATCATAACTTCCTAAAGAAAAATACTCTTTATTATAAACATCACAGCAATATATAGTTTTATTCTTATTACCCAAATAATTAACAAGAAAATAATAAGTATTAATTCCCTCACTATCACAAGAAGAATACCATATTCTAATTCCATCATAATCATTAATTTTTTCAATTAATTCATTAAATATACATTTAGGATTCAATTCTACATCTAAGACTCTCTTATATTCACTTTGCTCAATATTCTTAATTTTACGATATGTAAGAAATAGCAAAAACCTAACAATATCATTCTTCTTAAACAAATTTGAATAAGTAAGAACATTCTTCTCTGATTCACTAATAACAATTTCTAACATTATAGTATCACCTCTTAAACATAATTATATTTTAATAATATATCATTGTCAATACAAGTATTTTTCAACTCACTCCTAATCTAGAGACTTAACCTAAGGCTCTAGATTATTTTTGAAGACAAACAAAAAATTGGCTTCAAAGAAAGAGTGTGAAACACAATGGTTCACACTCCAATAACAAACAACTATTTCTTCTTCCTATAAAAAACACTATAATAAGAAAAATCAATACTATTAATAACCTTCTTATAATCATCATAACTAAAATTTTTAATAACATCAATATCATCTACTTCAGCATAATCAAATGTAATATAATTATCTTCAATAGGACGAACATAATTACTAATACTATCTTTCCTAACAGACAAACTAGTAAGACTATTCTTCTTAACAAGCTCAAACAATTCCCTATCATCATCACTAATACCATTAGCAGTACTAATAACAATATTCTCAAAATCATCACATAAAGAAGTCAAAGCATAAATCTCTATAACCAAATAACCATTATAATAATAGAAAGAATTACCAATACTGCCTATATAATCATCGCTATTATTAATATATTCATTAATCTTTGAATACCTAGAAAAATTAATATCCAAAAACCAACCAATGTACCAATCAAGTTTATATCCATCATAATTAGATAAATCCCTTATATCAATCTTAAAACTAACAGTTACCTCATCCATCAAATTACATTCATAAGTAGTATATTTAGAAACAATATCTCTTTTATCAATTATCTTAGGAAGTTTCTTATTACATTTAAAAGACATATTATTATAAAACATTCTAATTTTATCAAGAACTATATCATAATCAAAATTACCCGCTACTACTAAAAACTGATTACAAGGAACATATATACTATCATAAATATCTTTAAGATCATTAACAGTAATACTATTAATACTATCTTCACTACCCAAATTATCCATACAATTACTAAATAAAGTTCTATCTCTAATATCCGCTATTCTTCTTCCCTCATTATTTTGACTATCTCTAATTTCATTTAATACAGCATATTTAGTTTTATTTAACTTCTCATTAGTAAAAGAAACATTATATATACCATCTAAAAAAGTATCTAAACACTCATAAAAATTACATACCGTATTAAAAAAATAAGAAGTATTAAAAGCACTAGTACCAGCATTACAACTAAGTACATTATATTTTCTCAAGTTATCTAATAAATCACCAGAAACAGTATTCTCACAAACATAATGTTCAAGTAAATGAGCACTACCCTCTTTAATATTTCTCTTTTTACCATTATAATCTATATAAGAACTATAATTACCACCATAAAAAGTAAATAATTCCATATGATTAGTACTCTTACTCCTATCAGTATATATAAGAATAGTAAGACAATTATCTAAAGTAATAAACTTAGCTTCATCCATTATTTATCACCACCTACATACTTAGATACCATAACAAGTCTATTCTTAATAAAATCACTAACTTCTTCTTTAGTAATAGTCTTTAATATATCATAATACTTATCCTTAACATACTCTAAATGTTTATCTATATGTTCATATAAAATATCACCTAAATTCTCTTTACTAAGTTCATTATCAATTCTTGCATTTTCTATTATTAAAGGAAGTTTATCTTCAATATAATTAATATCTTCTATTACTTTCATAATATCATTATAAATATCAAATATCATTTTAAAATTACCCTTATCAGTAAAAGAAGCCAAAGTTAGTGTACCAAACTTCGTATATCTAGCATAACATCTATATACCAAATCATTATCATTTCTCAAATAATTAAATAAAACATCCGAATTATTAGAACTAAGTAAATTTTTAACTATAGTAAGTAGTACCCTATCTCTATAGCAGCACATATCTCTTACTTTGTAATTGCAACATACACTACTCGTAGAAAACTCACTATTTTCTCTAACCACTTCAACACTATTTGAAATATTTTTAACATATACATTATAATCAGTCTCAAATTTAACATTACTAATCTTGTTATCAAGAATAATTTCTTTAACCAGTTCTTTAGATTTCTTTTCATCAACATTACCTATTAGAAAGGTAAGTGGTGGCCCGCTAATAATCTTCTTATAAACATTATATAATCTCTCACTAGTAACATTACTTAACAAAGATAAATCTTTAAATACTTTTGAAACAAGATAATCATTCTCATCAATTAAAAGATCATTCTTATATTGACAATAGCCATCATATCTTTTAAGTTTATTCTTAACACTTTCCTTATACATCTCAATAGATTCTCTTACTAGTTTTTCAGAAAAAGCACCATTTTCTAAGTAAGGATTAAAAATCATTTCCCTAGCAAATAGGAGATTATTTTGAAGAACATCTTTTTTTAAACTAGCAACAGAAGGATAAATTAAAGCAAATTCTAAAAAAGCATTATTGCCTATAAAAGATATCTTACTACGATAAGATAAACAATAATTATTAATACATGCTATTGCTAGTTTTCTTTTAGTATCATATTTTTCACTTCTATCAAAAATAACATCTTTAAGTATTTTTAACTCTTCTTCTTTATAATCATATATCGGAAAAGAAATAAATAAAATACATTTCCTAAATTCATCATTTTTAATTATAATCGGCTCATTATTTCTATTAAACATCATATCACTTCTCTCATACAAAATTATATTTAAATAAATAATTTTTGTCAACCTAGGTATATTCCCATACACAAATTAATCAGTATCATAACCTATTTTAGGAGGGAAAAATAATGAATAATTTTAACGATTATTATAATTATCTAAATAATAATTATAATGATATGAATTTTTTAGCAGATCCAAATAGTATGATCTATGATATGAACTATCAAGCATTATATCCAAATGCAGTAATGCCTACTAATAACAATATTTTAGATACAAAACTTGGTTTTAAACGAGGTAATCTTTTTAATAACTTATATGATGAATACAAAAACTATAAACCACAAGAGTTAAAAGCAAATAATGAGAAAGAAGATTTATTACTACAAATAGATGAACAAAGATTTGCTATGATTGAAATGAATCTTTACCTAGATTTATATCCTAACAATAAAGAAGCACTAAATAGATTCAATACTTATCTAAAGAAAGAAAAAGAATTAGTAACATTATACGAAAGTAAATATGGACCATTAACTACATCAAGTCCTGTTCAAACAAATAATTGGACTTGGAATAATTCACCATGGCCATGGGAGGTGCAAAGCTAATGTGGAAATATGTAAAATCATTAGAATATCCCGTTAACATCAAAAAGAAAGATTTACGTATGGCAAAATATCTCGTAACGCAATATGGAGGTGCTAACGGCGAGTTAGCAGCAGCCTTCCGCTATCTAAATCAAAGATATACAATGCCAGATGATAAAGGAAAAGCTTTGCTTACCGATATTGGAACTGAAGAACTAGCCCATGTTGAAATGATATCCGCTATGATATATCAACTACTAAATGGCGCCACTCTAAAAGAATTAAAAGAAGCTGGATTAGAATCTCACTATGCCGAACATGGATATGGACTATATCCAACTGACTCTAATGGCGTACCATTTACCGTATCATATTTTGCAACAACCGGAGACCCACTCGCCGACTTATCAGAAGATATGGCAGCAGAACAAAAAGCTAGAGCTACTTATGAAAACTTAATCAATCTAACAGATGATCCCGATGTCATAGGACCATTACTATTCTTAAGACAAAGGGAAATAATTCATTTTGCTAGATTCAAAGAACTATTCGATGAATATAAAAGTAAAGGAATAAAATAACTAAATACCTACCTATCTAGGTATTTTTTTATATAAAAAAAAAGAAGTTATTTCTTTGCATCAAACTTCTTTCTTGCTTCCGTATTTAAAATAAACTTTCTAAGTCTAATATTTTCCGGAGTAATCTCTACTAATTCATCAGTATTAATATAATCCAAACAATATTCAAGAGTTAAAGGTCTAGGTCTCTTAAGTACAACAGTATGATCAGATCCTGATGCTCTTGTATTAGTAAGTTGTTTACCCTTAACAACGTTAACAGCAAGGTCATTCTCTCTATTACATTCACCAACAATCATACCTTCATAAACTTCAGTACCAGGTTCAATAAACATAACACCTCTGTCTTCTAATTGACCTAAAGCATAAGCGGTAGCCTTACCAGCCTCAGTAGCAACAAGTACACCAACTTTTCTCTCAGTAGAATTAATATCTTCAATAGGTAAATATTCTTTAAAAGTATGATTAAGAATACCATAACCCTTAGTCATAGTCATAAAGTTAGTATTAAAACCAATTAAACCTCTTGAAGGAATAGTATAATTAAGTCTAATTAAATTATTAACATTAGACATATTATCCATCTTTCCACCTCTTAAACCAAGAGCTTCAATAACATTACCTACACAGTCATCACTAACTTCAATCTGAACATCTTCATAAGGTTCGCACTTAACACCATCTATTTCTTTAATAATAACCTCAGGCTTAGATACTTGAAGTTCAAAACCTTCTCTTCTAAGATTTTCAATAAGAATAGATAAATGAAGTTCACCTCTACCAGATACAACCCAAGACTCATTACCAGACTCTTCTACTTTTAAACTAACATCTTTTTGTGTCTCTTTAAATAATCTCTCACCAATTTTTCTAGCAGTAACAATAGACCCTTCCTTGCCAACAAAAGGACTATTGTTAACCATAAATGTCATTTTTAAAGTAGGTTCATCAATTCTAAGTATAGGAAGAGCCTCTTCTTTACCAACATTACATATAGTTTCACCAACAGAAATATCCATAAGACCTGCTATTGCAACTATATCACCAGCATCAGCCTCATTAATTTCTATTCTCTTAAGACCTTCAAAGCCAAATAATTTTTGAATTCTAAATTGTTTAATACTACCATCTAATCTAACACAAGAAACCATTTCATTAACTTTAATAGTACCACTATGAACTTTACCAATACCAATTCTACCAACATATTCATTATAATCTAAAAGTGCAGGTTGAAATTGTAAATCACCATTAATATCAGCATTAGGTTCAGGTATTTCATCTATAATTAATTTAAATATATCATCATAACTTTCACTTTGTGTACTAATATCAGGATCTAGACTAGCAGTACCATTTAAAGCACTAACATAAGCAACTTTAAAATCAAGTTGTTCTTCAGTAGCACCAAGTTCAATAAATAAATCTATAACTTCATCTAGTACTTTCTCTACCCTAGCAGTAGGTTTATCTACTTTATTAATAACTACAATAGGTTTAACTCCTGCTTCAAGAGCTTTTTTAAGAACGAATCTAGTCTGTGGCATTGTACCCTCATAAGCATCTACAAGTAATAAAACACCATCAACCATATTCATAATTCTCTCTACTTCACCACCAAAATCAGCATGTCCTGGAGTATCAAGAATATTAATCTTATATCCATTATAATGAATTGAAGTAGTCTTAGCAAGAATAGTAATACCTCTTTCTCTTTCTATATCATTAGAGTCCATAGCTCTAACTTCAACTTGTTCATTATCTCTAAAAGTACCAGATTTCTTAAGTAATTGATCAACCAAAGTAGTTTTACCATGGTCAACATGGGCAATAATAGCAACATTTCTAATTTTCATAAAATACACCTTCTTTTTTCACAGTTTACAATTATATCACAAAAACATACATTTGAACATATTTTTTACTCATTTTCTTCAAAAACTTACCTTCCAGAAAAATCCAAGGTATTTTTCTGTCCTATACAACCTAATTCTTAGTCTGTATAGGAATAACACTAAGATATCATATTCACAGTGAAAACTTTCTAACCAATACAAAAACAGGTAAAAAGAAGACACCTAGTATCCTCTTTAATTTAAAATATATAGTTTATGCTTATATATAATAGATCTTAGTTTAAGACTTATTCATAAGGCTTAAACTAACACACTAAGACTACAGGCTTAGAGTGAATCTAAGCACTCTTATTATTCTTCTTATAATCAATAAAATCTAATATAATCATAACAATTATATATACTCCAACCACTTTAAATAAAGTATACATAATACTCTTAGGTACAAATATAAGAAGTATACCAAGAATAATAGAAATAATAGATACAATCAAATTACCAGTAATCTTTCTATCAAAATACTTAGTAATACTACTTGTAGCCATAATAAATAATAATAAACTAACAAGTACCGGAAGCATCTCTAAAAATAAGAAACTACCATACTTAAATACAAACATAGCTACCCAAATACACATAATACCAATTATCAAATTAGAATAATCTCTAATAATATATTTCTTATCCATAATAAAACCAATTAATTGTACTACTGCAATAATAGCAAAAATAACAACAAATAAATAATTAATAGTACTAAGTAGTTCTTCAGTAGCAAATATAAGTACAATACCAATAACTAATCCAAGTAAATAATAAAATACCTCTGAAACACCACTACTACTTTTAGTTTTTTCAATTTTTTCAAGTACCACTACTTCATCTTTATTATCTTCTTTTTTCTTTCTTCCCATCTTAACACCTTCCTCTATATCTATAATTATATACTAATTCATAGCAAAAGGAAAGACTAAGTATTATCTTTCCTCTTTAAATAACTATTTAATTTAATGTAAGTGATATTCTGACTCATTTCATCAAATATATCTTCTACTAGTATATACCCCATATATTATCCTCCTTTTTTATAGGATAACACATATTTACATACTTTACATCACATTCGACAAAACTTGTCAATATAAGACATTAACTCTTAGTAATTCTTACTTTAATTGTTGTAGTTTTAGCAAAGTAACTAGCCTTAACTTCATCACCAGTAACATTAACCTTAACAGTATGTTCACCTTCACCTAATCCAGATAAATCTACTGTAGCCTTAATAGTAGTACTATCAATATTATCAAGAACTTCTTGCGTACCCTTAACAATAACAGTAGTCTTAGAAGAATTTTCTCCCATAGCTCCAGCCTTTAAGTTAGGTCCTAAGTTAATAGCATCAATCCTAATATCATCAACTTCCATTGATTTTTCTTCACCAAGAGATACCTTAACAGTAATAGTCTTCTCAGACACTTCTCTTATACCTTCAGGTTTAGGTACAACCACCGTATAAGACTTACTATCAGATAAACCAGTTACATCAACCTCTATTGGAATATAAGATTCCGTATATTTACTAACAACTGCCTGATCACCATATATACTAATTTCATTTACAGAAGAACTAATTGAACTAATAGCCTTACCAAAAGCAACATTTCCTTTAGGAATAATCTTTATTTTAGCAGTACCACTATAAGATTCAATATTAATAGTAGCAGTAACCTTCTCTGGTACTATTTCAACATCTACAACATTACCATATTTATCATAAGCCACAAGTTTAACATCTTTAAGAATATTAACACCCGCAGTAGGATCAATAAGTTCACCAATATCTACAAGTGCCTTAACTGTAGCCACTTTATTAATATTATGAATAGATTTCTCATCTTCAGTACCCTTAATAATAACTTCCTCTTTATCTACAGTAACAGACTGTACAGATAACTTACTTTCAAGTTTATCCTTATTTATAACATCCACAGTAATAGACTTAGTCGCAGAAACTTTAGGATATACATTAACAGTAATTGAAGAAGGATCAAGTTTATAATTAACTGAATTAATTGGGCTTTCATAATTAAGTTCTATCTTATGAGTGCCCTCTTTCAAATTAGATAAATCTGCAGTCACCTTACCGGTAGATAACTGTTTAGCTAAATATAAATCAACAGTTCTACCAATCAAAGTAACATCAGCAGTTTCAGGTAATCCCTCAATAATATAAGCCTCTTTATTATAAGTAACATCCACTATCTGATTATGAAGTACTTCAGCAGCACTATCAATAACAGTACTAGCCTGATTATCTACATAAAAGAATATTAATAATGATACTAGTAAAGATACAAATACCAAAGTATTTCTCTTATTAAGCCATCTTTCAAACTTACCAGCTCCCTTATCAGCTTTTTCACCAATAAACATAGCAAACTTCGTAACCGGAGTAACAATAAATCTGTCAATGAAACTACCTATAGTTCTAAATAAATTTCTAAAAAATTTAATGATTTTCTTAAGCGTTTTCATCACTATCATCCTCCTTTTCATCTAAAAACTCATCATCAAGAAGGACCTCTTTCTTAGGTTTTAATTCCTCTACTAAAATCATTCTAGCATCATCTAAAGAAAGATTATAATTTAAGTTACCATCTACCGCTATTGAAATCTTACCAGTCTCCTCACTGACAACAATAGCAATAGCATCAGACTCTTCACTTATCCCAATAGCGGCTCTATGTCTAGTACCAAGTTTCTTACTAATCTTACTATTAATACTAATAGGAAATACAGCCCCCGCAGAAGTAATCTTATTACCCTGTATTATAACACCACCATCATGAAGTGGATTTCTAGGAAAGAATATAGAAATCAATAATTCTGAAGAAATATCGCCATATATTGGTTTACTTCTCTCAATATATTCATTAAGACTAATATCTCTTTCGATAACTATTAAAGCACCAATTCTAGATTTTCTAAGATAATCAACCGCAGTCATAACTTCATAAACAAGTTTCTCTCTTTC
>OGLR01001032.1_pt1 | contig 10336 bp, 5 predicted proteins | sample 1572931 | NCBI WGS metagenome assembly OGLR01 (sample SAMEA2581997, study PRJEB24529) | metagenome | biome: Human gut stool | place: China | collected 2011 | reverse complement strand
CCCGTCAAGAGGCTTAATCAAAATTGTGTCGTTGCCCGCCATTGTGAACATTGCGCCTCCGACGTTAAGCCTGCTGTTTGTTGTGGCTTTAACCTTTATAACAATTGTTGCTCCATTATGCATAATGAAGTTTGAAGAAGTCTTGAGCATTCCCGCTGAGTTTTCTCCATATCCCGGCTCTATAATGGAGCCGCCCTGTGCGATGATGCTGTTTGTAGAACCAGTACCGGCCAAGGTTGCCCCCTTAGCTACGGTTACTGTACCGGCAGTTGCATTGCCTGTGACATTGAAGACTGTAACCTTACCTTCCTTGACAGTGATGCTCGACGTGTTGGCATTGCCTCTAATTGTCCAGTTGCCAGTTCCAATCTTTGTTATAGACTTGGCAGAAAGAATACCGCTGAATGCCGCATCAGAATTGTTACTGCCAACAGACCACGACTCATTATCGGCGCCAAACACCGGCTTGTCAGCAAAATTGCTGCAGCCCGCAGCATCGGCAAGAGCTCCTACGGTAAGACCTGCGCTGACAGTAGTTCCAGAGCCGCCCTGATAGTGACGTACAGATGCGCCATCGCCAAGGGTAAGCGTAAGACGCTTCATATCGGTAACCGAAGACATAAGACGCGAGGCGCCATTTATATGCAAGTTGCCATCGAAAGCAGAGAAGTTGGTGCTGATGTCAAAACGTACACCGCCAGTGTTCAGAACCAATGTTCCATTGCCGGCAACACAGCCTTGCAGATAAGCACGGGCAACACCGTCGACAGTCAGTTTTGCACCTTCCGCTATTGTTATTGCCTGCTTGAGAGAGGGAATTGTCGACATGCTACTGTTTGCGACGAAACGGTAGCGTGTGTCAGAGCCTGTTACGAGTAGAGGCGCAGTGCCAAACGATGTGCGCCAGTCGCCCTGTGCCAAGGTTCCCTGAGTAAGAACCACACCCTTAACAGCATTTGCAGATGTCTGGATAAAGCTCAGCTGACCTGGACCTTCCTTTACAAGCACGCCGTTGGTGCCGATAATTGTGCCTCCGAGAGCTAACGAGCCGTTAGAGCGGCTGACTTTTATACGTGCAGAGTCGGTAAGTGTTATGCCATGGTTGGTAGAGCCGTTGGTACCGGTGTATTCAAGACATGCGCCATTGATTTGCAGGTTGGCAGGCGCACTTGTCGCATTGCCTATAGTGCAAGGCTGACCGGCATCGAGAATAGAAGACACCGACAGAGTACCGCCATTTATGACAGTTTTGCCGGTATAGTCGTTGGCTGAAAGATTCATGTAGAGAGTACCCTTGCCCTCTTTCACCAAGTCGCCAGTGCCGGAAATGGCGCCGCTGCCATTAAATGTATAGCTGTTGTCGGTACGGACGGTAATACCCTGCTGCAGCATACGGCCATTAACCTCAACAGTATGGTTGTCTGAGCTGTCGTCGAATACTATCTTGTCGTTGCTTACAAACGGTGTAGCCGCATCATTGGCAGAGAAGTTGGGAGTGGTATAGTCCCAAATGCTGTTCTCACAGCCTGTCCATACAACATTGTCGGAAGCAGGACGCGAGGTGTCGACAACAAGACGGAGACTTGTGCCGTCGTTAACAATACGGAACGGATGACCGTCAAGACCTTTCACAACCAACATGTCAGTCTCTGCCTCTACACCCTGTGAGGCCTCAAGCAGAATGTACTCTCCAGCCAAAGCACTGTTGTCGTCAGTGTCAGCGGCTATTACAAATGTCAGCGGCTTCTTTACCACGAGCTTGCCATTTACAACAATCTTGCCGGCTGCACCGTTGCTGATTTTAGTTTCTACAACGAGTCCGTTGTCAACGTTGAGCGGTTTTCCGAAAGTCATCTGTCCAACAGGCATAAGGCGGCATCCTTGCTGATGCAGCGAGCCTTCAAAACTCACGTTGCCATTTACGGTCGTATTACCTCCGAGTGTGCCGTTTGCCTTAAGCTCAAGATTGCTGCTGATGGTGCCGTTTACATTCAGTGTGCCCTCGCTGACTATCACGCAGCCCGTGGTAGTAATGTTGGCATTGACAGTAGCTGCACCACGTCCGCTCTTCCAGACATTTCCTGTTCCGCCGACAGCACCTGTTCCACTGATGGTATAGTCGTGACCTACAGGCGGCATGAGATAAGTAGCTGCCGGACATACCTCGCTGTTGAGAGCTATAGCAGAAGAGTTGTCACCAGAAATGTCGAAAATAATACTCTTACCGTCTGCATAAGCGCTCAGTGACGCAAGGTCAAAAGTAGTAAATCCAGATTTTCCAACACCCCACTCGCTACCCTTGCTCCAACGCAAATCTGTTACCATAACAGGAGGCAATGGAGGCATAAGCATCTGATAGCCAAGATAGAACGAAGTGTTTGGCGACTGATAATAGCCACGGGTTGTGCAGTCAAGACGATAATGCGGGTCGTGCTGCAATGTGTAGAGACTATGACCGGTTGGCAGGTTTGTAGTGTAGCCGACAAGTCCGAGGTTGCGTCCGCCTGGATTGTAAAGCAGTATAACCTCCTCACGCCAGTCGCCTATGATATCACCCCAGAAAGCCGGTCTCACAGCCCAACCGGCATGTGTTCCCCACTGACTTTCCTGTGAGAACTCAGCCAGACGTGCGCCATTGTATTTGGTTATCATCGCATTGGAGCCATAGCCGCTGCCGCCCGGCGAGTTGAGCACCTCACGCCCAAGGTCACCGTCCCACCAGATACCCTCGTACGGATATGAAGTGTCACCCTCTTTGACAACCTCGCCCTTGCAGTCATATAGATTTGCCATGGTACTATATATCTCATAGCCAAGGTACAATGAGTCGACATCCATACATTCGCCACGGCCGACATCACTTATCGACGGCATATACCACTCCTTAATATGCTCGCCTGTGGCTGCATCATAGATGAGTTGTCCCATTAGCGAAGACTGCTGTATGGCATACGTCTCCATGCCAGGGCGTGTAGGATCTATGTCGCTTACGCGGAATCGGTCGCCATGCCCTATGCCCGCCGAGAATACCATGTTGCGGACAGGATTAACACCAAAGCCTCCCTGTAGAAGCTCGTCTATGCCGTCACCGTCGACATCGGCAACACGCAACTGGTGAAACTCCGCAGGCCAAGGTGTCTTGTCGTTGCGGCTCCATGTATAACTATGATGCCAATTAGACGGTGTGGCGCCATTCCAGTCGTAGCGGAATTCGAAAACATAGTTATGATGAGTTTTGTCTGTAGTACGGTCGAGGCATTCCATCATCAGCGAGGGGTGAATGCCGTCTGTATATGTTATACAGAAATGACCGCCCATATAAGCATATTCATGTCCCTCGTTGTCGCTCATGTATTTGGCACGCTTGTCGCGCCCATAAAAGTCGACACCGTCTGTAACCTTAGAATAGTCGAGCTCGGCAGAAGTCAGCTCGGCACCAGTAAGTCCGTCTACAACCGTGATGTAGAATGGCGGCACACGTGTGGCATGACTGGTATAGTCTTCTATGCCGTCGCCGTCAATGTCACAGACACTGCTATTGAAAGGATACAGCCCAAAACCATTGTCTGCCCGGTTCCAGAAGCGTGTACCCTCAGAGGTACGCAACATCACCTCTGCCTTGCCGTCGCAATTGATGTCGTAGGCAACAACCATGTCGTTTTGTCCGTCGCACAGTCTCACATTTCGCCCCATGTCGACAGTCCACAGATACGTGCCGTCGCTCTTGTATGCCTGCACCTTGTCGGTATTTACGCTACGGTTGCGCGATATCTGAGCTACAATATAGTCATATTCTCCGTCACCGTCGAGATCGGCAGGCCAGGCATATTTGGCATCGTAGCTGTCAGGGTCACAGACTGTTGTCTCGAAAAGAATTTTCATAAAGGCATTTGAGTATTGCTGTGCGGATGCATCGTATACAAATTGTCCGGCCAGCGCCTCCACTTCCTTTCCGTTTATTGACGGAACAACACGGAACACATCGGCGTCTGAAATAGTCTTAGGCACGATGTTGGTATTTTTAACTGATCCAATCCGTGTTCCATTTTGGTAAACATTGTAAACGGTATTTGCATCCTCACTGGCAAGTCGGCGCCAAGTTACGAGTTTGCCTTCCGTTCCCGATGTTACGGAACGCTCGGCATTACGCACAACTGCAACGACACCTCGTCCCAATGGCTGCTGCAGCCGCTGGGCGGTTGCCGTAGCCAAGGCTGTAAGCCCCAACAGAAAGATAGGAATTCTTTTTTTCATTTAATAGATGTTTATAGTTTATTTCTGCCCCCAAAGGTAGTGTATTATCGTACTATGAAATTGGCAAATTTCTACGAATTATTGTAAATTCCTACGAAGAGGCTTTTTTAATCAGCCACCTATCCTCATTTTTCAAGCGTAACAGCCATTATACCTATAACCACCTCATTTGACAGAGTTTTCAATCTCAAAGTCTCAAGCCGCTTCCGCGGATTAAGATTTATGCACAGTATTTGAGCCGCACCAGAAGGTATGGCGTTGTCGGCTGCCGTACGTGGCTTTGCAGCCACAATGCCTTTCTGCTGCAGAGTGTCGAGCAGACTTCGGCTAACAATGCCACTGCCCAGATGCAGACGGTAAGGACGTGGCCCGGCAGCACGAAAGGCAAGCCCGTCTACAAAATAATCCTGTTCGATAGGGCACCAGTTGTCAGGGTTTCGGAGCCTCAAAGTATCGGATGTGCCGTCTGAATATATTGCCACCACCAAGCCGTTGTCTATGCGGCTCTGCATGTTGTTGGTGCTGCCGGCCATAAGGAGCCATGCCCGCCGGGCCTTGTCTTTAACAGGAATATTGATGCTGTCGGGATAATTGTCCCAAAGCGATGTGTAAGCAATATTCTCTCCATCGGATGGTGAGGCAAAGGTTACGCCACAACGGGTGTCGAAGATACCGTCAACAATACATGCTCTGAAAACAGAGTCTGAGATCTCGGCAGTCTTCTTTGGCAAACACCATTCGCCAATACCCTGAACGGGTATCTGAAGAGTGGTATATGGCGGACGTGGAGTAAGATATTTGTTACGGAAAATATCATCAACATTTGAATTGAAAGGCACCTTCAGATAGCGTGTCTTAACTTTTGCCTCCGCCGACGGCATATCAGCAAGTCCAAGAGACTGGGAGAACAGGTTTTCAACCTGCCTTTCCATATATGGCTGTTCTCCCGTGTGCGGCAGGTTGGAAACCTGCCCTTCCAGCCATTGCTCCGTCACCTCAAGCACCTGCTGACGACTGGCAGAGCCTGCAACTTCGGCAAATTGTCCGTCACCAAGACTTATACGCCACACCATGGAGAGCGGTTGGGCAAAGTTCTGTGTGACGTGGAGACGGCGTACGCCTCCCTTTTTCTCATACTTATATGCAATATATGGTGTAGAGATAGACGCACTGTCCCAATGCGACGGAAAAGCAGGCTGCAAAACGCAACGCCCGTTCATGGCATCGGGACGTATGCCAAACAATCCGTTGACAACAGCACGTGAGGTTATGCCGACATTGTCGCCAAAGTCACGGTAGGCCTCCGAGCGTGCTTTATCGTAATAGCTTATCTGACCGAAGTTGCCAGGACTGGCACCAAGAAACATTTCGTCAAGAATGTCGCTCTTCAACAGTGCGAAACCCTCATCGTTGCGTCCGGCCTCGAACAGAGCCAACGCCATGTTTGCCACCTCCTCGTGTGCTACATTGTTTGTGCTCCAGTCGTAAGGCATCCAGTCGGTAGTGGATATTGTATGCCCGACAACAGCCCCGTCATCAGAGCGCACAGGAATATGCGGAATGTTGTCGATGACATATTGTGTTGACTGCCATGCCTGGAGGTCGGTCGTAACTCCGCAGTCTATAGGTGTATATATAGACCATAAAGCAGGACTCTCATGCAGCCGCTTGTAGCCCATCAAGTCCTGATACTCCGCCCAATGTCCCTTATCTTTCAGCCACAGCCGCTCATTCATGGCCGTGCGTATAGCCTCTGCCTCATTGCGGTATGGCGTAGGATCATAGCCGAGAATTTCCGCCATTCGCGCGGCAAGCAGATTGCCACGGTAATTGTAGGCCGAGCTATGGGTTACGGCACCGCCGCTATACCACAGCGCATCGCTTGCCCAAATGCAGCAATAGGCATCATAAAGGTGGTCGCCGTCGGGGTCAAAATTGCGCTTCTCCCATGCCAAGTGTCTTACTACGACATCCCACATACGACGCATCATAACAGTATCGGCATCATAGCAGAAATGCCACAACAATTCGTCAATATAGTTGAGATTCATATCGTAGTGATGCATCTTGTTGTTGTTCTCAGGATTGCGGCAGATGTAGCCGTTTGAGTACATCTGAGTTCCCCACTTCTTCTCTGCCCGCGCCAAATTCTGCTCAGGGTCTTGTGTGGGATGTGGATATATAGGCTCAACATCTGTTACCTGACTCTTTGCGTATGCCTCAAAATGCGTCTTAGCCCGTTGGCTCCAGCCAAGCACGTCAGCAAGATATGCCGCACGCCATCCGGCCAAAGGCATCCGCCAGCCTATACAGCCATGCAGCCATGTAGAGCCGTCCCAAAGACCATTTGACGCAGCCACAAGGTTAGCGTCTATAGTATTGATAAAAGGATCGGGGGTTGTGAAACTGAGTATCGATGTAAGCTGTTCGGTAGCCAGTCTCTCTCTGTCAAATGCTAATGACACCTGCCCATTGCCCGCATCGGCCTCAGGCTTTGCGCCATTGGGTAACCTGAAGGCAGCCTTGCCCTGCCCGCCATTGATGGTGACGGCCACAATATCGGCAGATGTCCCAGGTTTGGCATCGTAACTCTCACGAGGCTCCATTCCGAGGTCGCCCTCACGGTGCATGCCGTTTCTCCTCGTCGGACGGGAGGTCAATGTTATTGTAATGTCTGACTCAAATCCGCTTGACTGTATTTCAAACAGCGCAGCTTCTTCGTGTTGTGCGGCAACGGCAACAAAACTCATCTCGCCATTACCCCAACGGTTATCCCTCAAACGGTATGAGCGTATACCTCCACGATAGCGTGCCTCGCACCATGATGTGCTGTCGAGAGCTACCGTACAGTTATTGTAGGTAACGGAAAAAGAAATGTTCCTGTTGTTGCGCTTATCATACGTTGCAAACAGCGGACGGTCGCTTGTCTCAAGACGGTAAAGGGTCTCAGAGCCATACAAAGCCCTGGTATAACGGTTTTCACCATTGGTACATACTATGTAACCATTGTCTGGACGATAGCTCATCGTCCTTGCTGCCTTCTCTTGTGCTGTAGCAGATAAAGACACTGCCAGCATAAGGCCAAAAATAATTGTTTGTCTCATTAATAGATAGTTTCTGGCAAAGATAACACAAACGAATGAAATATAAAAGAAAAAAAGGCATTTTTCTTTTTATTCCTGAGCGTAGCCTATCTTATTTAAGGCGGGTTCTATAAATTCCCACCTTAACATTAAAAGCCGCCAGACAGGGGGATACCTTTCTGACGGCTAATTTTATTTTATACGACTCTTCGACAAGAGTACAATTATCAGGCAAATTACAATATTTCCTTTATCAAGTCCATGCCCTCGGAAACAGCCTGCATGTTGAGAGGAATAAGACCGTGGTGGCGTTCGGGCAAGCTCTTGAACAGGGCTTTGTTCAAGCCGTCAGTGCTTACAACAGGACAAACCTTAAGCAATGCTCCGAGGACAATCATATTGAACACCTTTGAGTTTTTCATCTCAGCGGCCTTGTCCATGGCATCAACCTCGTAAATCTTAATGTCTGTACGTGTCGGCGGATTGATAATTCCGAAGCCGTCGTAAATAAGAATGCCGCCAGGCTTTACCTTGCTCTCGAACTTGTCGAGCGAGGGCTGGTTCAGTACTATTGCGACATCGTACTTACTCAATATCGGTGAGCTGATACGCTCGTCGCTGACTATAACCGTGACATTAGCCGTACCTCCACGCTGCTCGGGACCGTATGCCGGCATCCATGTCACCTCTTTGTCTTCCATGAGTCCGGAATAGGCGAGAATTTTTCCCATTGAGAGAACGCCCTGTCCTCCGAAACCCGATATTATAATCTCTGTCTTCATTCGTCCAATGTGTTTTTAAGGTCACCTTTTACATATTTCTCAAACATGTGCTCCTTCATCCACTCGTTGGCTTTTACAGGAGAGAGTTTCCATCCGCTGTTGCAAGTTGCCACAATCTCAACGAGCGACGAGCCTTTGCCCTGCATAGAGGCCTCGAAAGCCTTGCGGATGGCAGCCTTTGCCTTGCGGATTGAGGGAACAGACTCTACACTCTGACGTGTAACATAGCATGTGCCCTCGAGATGAGATGCAAGCTCAGTTATATTGAGAGGATAGCCATGAAGCTCGGGATCACGTCCATACGGGCAAGTGGCAGTCTTCTGTCCGATAAGAGTAGTAGGAGCCATTTGTCCTCCTGTCATACCATAAATAGCATTGTTGATGAAAATTATGGTTATGTTCTCTCCACGGTTCAGTGCGTGTATGGTCTCGCATGTGCCGATACAAGCCAAATCGCCGTCGCCCTGATATGTGAACACCAGACGGTCTGGCCACAGTCTTTTAACGGCAGTAGCCACTGCAGGCGCACGTCCGTGGGCTGCCTCATGCCAGTCAATATCGAGGTAGCGGTAGGCAAATACGGCACATCCTACAGGACATACGCCTACGGTCTTCTCTTCCATGCCCATTTCCTCGATTACCTCGGCTACAAGCTTGTGTACAACACCATGTGAACATCCCGGGCAATAGTGCATCGGGGTATCATTCATCAGCTCCGGTTTCTTATAAACCAGATTTTCCGGTGATATTATTTCGTTTGCCATTACAGTTTCTCCTTTAATGCGTTAACAATCTCCTCTGGTTCAGGAACAATTCCTCCAAGACGTCCGAAATGCTCTACCTTCTCCTCGCCGTTGACGGCAAGGCGAACATCCTCTACCATCTGCCCGGCATTAATCTCTACAACCAGCACGCCCTTCTTTCCCTTTGCAGCCTCAGCAATCTGTTTGCTTGGGAAAGGCCAAAGAGTAATAGGACGGAAAAGACCGACCTTGAGTCCCTCATTGCGTGCAAGCTCCATTGCTTTCTCGGATATGCGCGACGCGCTGCCGAAGCTGACTATCAGATAGTCGGCATCGTCGACATCGGTTGTCTCAAATCGGACCTCGTTTTCTCTAATCTGCTGATATTTCTCCTGAAGATGCAAGTTGCGCTGTTCCATAACTTCGGGTTTCAGCTCAAGCGAGGTCAAGACGTTTGGCTTGCGGTCTTTGGTTCTGCCAATGGCAGCCCATGGATATAGCCTGCGGATTTCCTCTTCTGTCTTACGTGGCTTTATCGGGGGCAAAACTACTTTCTCCATCATCTGTCCGATAACGCCGTCGCTCAATATCATGGCAGGATTGCGGTATTTGAATGCCAGCTCAAAGGAAAGGTCAACAAAATCTGCCATTTCCTGCACTGAGTTTGGAGCAAGTACTATGCAATAGTAGTCGCCATTGCCGCCACCGCGTGTAGACTGGAAATAGTCGCTCTGTGATGGCTGTATGGTTCCCAAGCCGGGACCTCCACGCTGCACGTTGACAAACACTCCCGGTATCTCGGCACCTGCCATATATGCGATGCCTTCCTGCATCAAAGCCACACCTGGCGATGACGATGATGTAAGAACTCTCTTGCCTGCGCCGGCGCCTCCATACACCATGTTGATGGATGCCACCTCGCTCTCAGCCTGCAAAACCACCATACCCGTGGTTTCCCAAGGCTTAAGCTCGGCAAGGGTCTCAATAACTTCACTCTGCGGGGTTATAGGGTATCCGAAATATCCGTCGGCTCCACATCTGATGGCGGCATGGGCTATGGCCTCGTTGCCTTTCATCAACTTAATTTCCTGTTCTGCCATAGTTGTCAGTCCTCCATTTTCTTTTTGTATACGGTAATACATCCGTCCGGGCAGACAATGGCACAGCTCGCGCATCCGATGCAGTCATCGGGCCTTGCCGCCTCCACGTATGGGTATCCATGTACGTTGACTTTTTTTGGTGCCAGTGCGACAACATCCTTCGGGCATGCCACCACGCACAATTGGCATCCCTTACATCTGTCGGTGTTCACAACTATTGCACCCTTGATTTTTACCATAATATTATTGTTTAAAGTTAGTTTTTTATCTGTAGGGGTTGTAGGGCCGCTATTCATAGCAGCCGCAAGCAAGGCTCTAAAAAGTGGCTTTTTGCGGTTTATTGATTGCGGCCGCTATACATAGCGGCCCTACAA
>OGLR01001030.1_pt1 | contig 10402 bp, 9 predicted proteins | sample 1572931 | NCBI WGS metagenome assembly OGLR01 (sample SAMEA2581997, study PRJEB24529) | metagenome | biome: Human gut stool | place: China | collected 2011 | reverse complement strand
CACCGAGATCTACACTCTTTCCCTACACGACGCTCTTCCGATCTGATTATAATCACAATATACCCTGCTGGTCAAACTGCTGTCACTGACTGCATATTCCATATCGAGTCCGGCACCGCTTTTCTGCAGATTTACCACAACAGCATAGTAGGTTCCTTTGGGTACGGATACCGCTTTATCCAGCCTGATGGTATGGGTTCCGGCATAGGTTGTCGTACCGGATACCTTCGCAGCAAGCACGCCGCTCTTAGGATTATGCAGGTTTGTCAGATGGGTATATACACTAATCGTATATGGGACACTGGCATCTTTGGAAAGAGAAATCGAAACTGCTTTAATCAGCTCATTGTCTGCCTTTTTTGCCTTGAAAATATTCGCAGAAGTCGAAATTCCCAACAATTTTCCCACATCCGCTCCACCGTCATACTGATAGTTATAATCATAGTTATCCGCGGACTCAAAATCAAAGATCCAGGCAGCATCCTCAATTGCCTTATCGTAATAGGAAAGCCAGAAATAACTGTTGATACTGTTCTCCGTCTTGTCTGACCAGCTGTTTCTGCAAAGCCATGCTCCGTTTCCTGCCGGTTTATTCTTAAACGAAGATGCCGGAAAATTATCATCCCAGCCCACAATATTTACGGCATTGGTCCATGCAACACTTCGTGTCGGGCAGTAATAGGTTGCCACATTCTCTCCTGTTTCTGCATAGACTGCAGATCCCACATAGTTGGTCGTTCCGTCCATATACAGTCCCAGTCCGGCAGATCCGTGCTGCATAATCTCACGTTTCACCTGGGTAGCATTTTTGTGAATATTAATAATGTATACATTCTGCAGATGTGCCACATCCTGATCAAAAGCATAACTTTTTGCCAGTGTCGTGGTGGTCGGTGCCAGGGCGTACGGTACACGGTTTTCGTCCGTCACCCCTTCCCACTGCAGAAGCGTCCGGCTCGCGAAATCCAGATTTCCGCCCATGGTCAGATAATTTTTATGGTTCATAATATTTAAAGAGTCGCCAAATGTTCCACCCAGCGGGTCTTCTACATTATTATAAGTAAAATAGGCAAGTTGCAATTCACTCAGATCAATGCTTTTGTCTGCCGTCTGATTGTCTGCAATCAGATCAAACTCCGCAAGTCCGATTGCGGAAAATGCCCAGCACGTATCATATTTTCCCTGATCACGCACGCCAGGATAGCGGATCGTAAGTTCCGACAACTTGTTCATATAGGCGGACGGCACTGCTTCTGCCTTTTTCAGCCTGGATTTTGTTTCTTTTACCACCGGAACATTTTCACTTTTGGGTGACTCTGTGTATCCGCCGGTTTTCTGGGCATAAACCCGTTCCTGCATTCCCGGAACAGCAGTTATGACAACTGCTGCAGAAAGCAAAAATGCTGCAAGCCTTCTGGTTTTATTTTTCATTTTCTACCTCTTTCTTATCGTCAGGTTTCTTCTTTCCATTATAAATATGAACCAGCTGCACTGTCAAACATTTTGCGCAAAAAAGGCACTGATTATCAGTGCCTCTCTTCCCGTTTATTTTGCCGCAATGACATCTGCCATATCATAATGTCCTGCAGGCTTTCCTTTTAAAAATTTTGCTGCTTCCACAGCGCCCTTTGCAAATACCGCCTTGGAGTATGCCGTATGCTTGAATTCAATCACCTCATCCTGTCCGGCGAAAATCACTTCATGCTCTCCGACAATATTGCCGCCACGAACAGAAGAGATTCCAATTTCGTATTTATCCCTCTTCTTGCGCTTCTGGCTTCTGTCATAGGTATAGGTATATGCCTCATCCAGTGCCTCATTCATGGAATCAGCCAGTGCCAGTGCCGTGCCGCTCGGTGCATCCAGCTTCTGGTTATGATGTTTCTCTACAATCTCCATATCAAATCCTGCCGGCGCAAATACCTGTGCAGCTTTTTTGAGCAGTTCCATCAGAGTATTGATTCCGAGAGACATATTTGCGGATTTTAAAATTGCAACTTTTTCGTATGCTTTTTCCACATCGGCAAGCTGCTGTTCGGAAAGTCCTGTCGTACAAAGCACGATCGGAATCTGTTTTTCCACACCATATGCAAGCAGCGCATCCACTGCTTTTGCATTGGAAAAATCAATGATTACATCCGCATCCACCGTACACTCTTTCAGACTGGCAAATATCGGATAATCATTTTTGATTCCATCATAAGTATCAATTCCTGCAACAATCTCGATATCCGGGTCCTGCGCACAGATTCCTGTGATACACTGTCCCATCTTCCCGTTGCAGCCATTCATGATCGCTCTTGTCATTTTCTTTTGTGCCTCCCTGATCTATGCTAAAATTCCATAATTTTTCATTACTTCTGCAAGTTTCTTTGCATTAGCCTCGCTCATCTCACAGAGTGGGGAACGAAGCGGTCCTACTTCCATACCCATCAGGTTTAATGCCTTCTTAACCGGAATCGGATTTACTTCGGAAAACAGTGCATCTACCAGTGGAAGCGCCTCCAGCTGCAGTTTTCTTGCTGTCTTAATATCACCCTTGAAGAAGCTTTCACACATTGCGTGTACTTTGCCCGGTGCCACATTGCTCCATACCGAAATCACACCGACTGCACCGATTGACATAAGCGGTACAACAAGACCGTCTTCACCGGAATACAGATCCAGTTTTCCGTCGGTAAGTGCCATCGTCTTGGAAGCCTGTGCCAGATTTCCGGTTGCTTCCTTTAATCCTACGAGATTACTCTTGGTGCGGACCAGCTCGGCAACCGTCTCCGGAAGAAGATTACATCCGGTACGTCCCGGCACATTATACATAATGATCGGACACTTGGTGCTGTCTGCGATCTGTGAATAATGGCTGATCAGGCCTACCTGTGTTGCCTTGTTATAATATGGTGTAACGATCAGAAGTCCGTCTGCTCCTGCCTCTTCTGCCTCCTGTGAAAGCTGGATGGCTGTACGTGTACAGTTTGAACCGGTACCTGCCACAACCGGAACACGATGTTTTGTAAACTCGATGGCTGCCTTGATCACATCACGGTGTTCTTCCATCGTAAGTGTTGCGCTTTCTCCTGTCGTACCTTGGATTATGATTGCATCTGTACCACCGTCAATCTGCTGGTTAATCAGTTCCTCAAGTTTATCATAATTAACTTCCTCATTGTTCTTCATTGGTGTCACGATTGCGACTCCGGCTCCCTTAAAAATTGCCACTGTTTTATTCTCCTTTCTAAATAAAAAAACCAGCTCAAAACGAGCTGGTCAATCTAACCTTTTTTAGATCTGATAGCTCTCCATCCACGCTCATACGCTTCTGACAGTCATACGATTATTCACCGCATGCCCAAAAACCAGACTGCAGTCATCCGGTTCTTTCGGAGCTTCCCCCTTTTCCCTGAATTCGACTGTGTCTGCCACATCCAACAGGCTCCTCATGAATTACGCGACCTCTATCCCATGTATTTCTTTCATTCTACCACCACCGGCATAGTCTGTCAATCTATTTCTCCGGTGCGATATTATAAACCTCGTCTGCTGCCTCACGGATTTTTTCATCCAGAACGCGTCCTGTGCAGACCAGAGTCATTTCTTCCGGCTTTGCGGCAAACAGCTCACAGATTTCTTAAGCGCTTATCACCTTTTCGTCCACAATTCCAAGTAACGACTTTCTTTCCGTAATTGAATCCATTGCGCAGATTCATACTTTCTTCCTGTTTTGCCTCCTCGGAAAGTGCCTCAAAACACTCATCCGATTTTGCAAAACGGAATATTTTTATTTCCGGCTCCAGCCGGCTTAAAAATGTCAGTTCGTTTTCATTTTTTCCCTTCAAGAACTGAATGATAATGACGCTTTTTCCCTCGCTGGCAATACGAATTGCATTCCCGATTGCCGCGGTCGATTTACCATGTCCCTCTCCATAATAAACCTGAATCACTCCTCTGTCCATTTCAGCCTCCATGATATCTCTTAACTAAATGAAATCCTATGTAAGATAACACAAAAGCGTCAAATAATCAAGTCTACTCCAGGAATTCAATCTTGCTGACGGATACCTCGTAAGCAACCCTCTGCTCCACCTGTGTCTCACTGACTTTCTTTACATACTCGCGGCTCTGGATTCTTCCCCAGATCTGCACATGTGATCCGACCTCGAATCCGGATGCAAATCTTGCATTTCTGCCCCAGCAGCTGCAGGGAATATCGCCCGAGCAACAATCTGAGCGGGTTTCTGAGACCAGAAGATCCGCGATCTCCCTTCCCAGAGGTGTTTTTCGGTATACCGATTCTTTACAGATAAATCCATCCAGAAAAATCTGGTTGGCTGCATTTTCTTCCTCAAACTGCTCAACCAGTTCAAACTCCCTCGCAAAAACCGATAACACCAGACGGTTTTTATGCTCCTCATGCCGGTTGAATGAACGGAACTGTCCTGTAATATAGACGCATTTTCCCTCCGCACTCTCCTGCACATTGACCAGACGCTCCGATACCATCACCGGAATATAATCGACGAAACTGGACAGGCGATGGACAGATACTTCCACCATATAAAATCCTTCCCCATATACCTCGTGACTATACGAAAAGTCCGATACAATTTCTCCCATAATAGTGACCTGATTGTTTTCACACATTTTATCTGCCATGAATACTCCTTCCTTTTGTGGAAATTTTTGATAGGCTTCTGTTTTACCATTTAATGGTTGGTAGAAATCATCAAACCTTGTCGATAAGGCCGGCGAAAACTATCTAAAACGCTTAAATCGCCGGTGTACGTTGAAAAAAGCTTGCGAAATCAGCTTTTTATGATAAAATAGGATAGGTTATTTATGTAAAGTTAAACAATATTAAAAAGAAGGTTAAATTTATGGTAACAACAAGAGACGACATTCGTAATATCGCAATCATCGCCCATGTCGATCATGGTAAAACCACATTGGTCGATGAGCTGTTAAAACAAAGCGGTGTGTTCCGTGCCAATCAGGAAGTACAGGAACGTGTCATGGATTCCAACGATATCGAGCGTGAGCGTGGTATCACTATCCTGTCCAAAAATACCGCTGTATTTTATAAGGATACAAAAATCAACATTATCGATACGCCTGGCCATGCCGATTTCGGTGGTGAGGTAGAGCGTGTTCTTAAGATGGTAAATGGTGTAGTCCTCGTCGTAGACGCATTCGAGGGAACCATGCCGCAGACCAAATTCGTACTGATGAAAGCACTTGCTTTAAATCTCCCGGTTATTGTCTGCATCAACAAGATCGACCGTCCGGAAGCGCGCCCTGCAGAAGTGATAGATGAGGTGTTAGAGCTTTTCATGGATCTGGATGCTTCCGATGAGCAGCTTGACTGCCCGTTCATCTACGCTTCCGCAAGAGACGGATACGCTATGTACAATCTCGACGATGAAAAGAAGGACATGACTCCTCTTTTCGAGACGATCGTAAACTATATCCCGGCCCCGACCGGAGATCCGGATGCCAACACACAGGTTTTAATCAGTACCATCGATTATAGCGAATACGTTGGCCGTATCGGTATCGGTAAAGTCGACAACGGTTCCCTGAAAGTCAACCAGGAAGCAGTCGTTGTCAACCATCACGATCCGGACAAACTTGAGAAAGTCCGCATCAGCAAACTGTATGAGTTCGATGGTTTAAATAAAGTAGATGTCAGTGAAGCAAAGATCGGTTCCATCGTAGCCATCTCCGGTATTGCGGACATTCACATTGGAGATACCATCTGTTCTCCGGAAAATCCGGTAGCTATTCCGTTCCAGAAGATTTCCGAGCCGACTATCTCCATGAATTTCATCGTAAACGACAGTCCTCTCGCCGGTCAGGAAGGAAAATATGTCACTTCCCGTCATATCCGCGACAGACTGTTCCGTGAGTTAAATACCGATGTTTCTCTCCGTGTCGAAGAAACCGACAGCCCGGACAGCTTAAAAGTATCCGGCCGTGGTGAGCTGCATCTGTCCGTCCTGATCGAGAATATGCGCCGTGAAGGATATGAATTTGCAGTCAGCAAAGCCGAGGTTCTCTATCACTACGATGAGAATGGCAAAAAACTTGAGCCAATGGAACTTGCTTACGTGGATGTACCGGATGAATTTACCGGCGCCGTCATCTCCAAACTGCAGCAGCGGAAAGGTGAACTTTTAAATATGGGTTCCATTGCCGGCGGTTATACCCGCTTAGAGTTTAAGATTCCTTCCCGTGGTCTGATCGGATATCGTGGGGAGTTCATGACCGACACTAAAGGAAACGGTATCATCAATACCATGTTTGACGGATATGAGCCATTCCGCGGTGAGATTGCTTACCGTTCTACCGGTTCCCTGATTGCATTTGAGACCGGTGAATCCGTAACTTACGGTCTGTTCTCCGCACAGGAGCGTGGTACGCTCTTTATCGGACCTGGCGAAAAAGTATATTCCGGTATGATCATCGGACAGAGTTCCAAAGCCGAAGATATTGAGTTAAATGTCTGCAAGAAAAAGCATCTGACCAATACACGTTCCTCTTCTGCTGATGAGGCACTGACTCTGGTTCCGCCTCGCAAATTAAGCTTAGAGCAGGCTCTTGACTTCATTGATACCGACGAGCTTCTTGAGGTAACTCCGGAAAGCCTGCGTATCCGCAAGAGAATTCTGGATCCTACGATGCGCAAGCGTGCTTCCATCGCCAAGAAAAATGCCATGAAATAAATAACAGGCAAAAACATACACTTACAATTACTCCACCTCCATGGTGGAGTAATTTTTTACAGGAGACGTTCCATGGATTTGAAGAATTTTACAAAACATTTGATTTATCAGAGTGCAAATACACAGATCCCGGATAACTTCAGCCGGTTTCAGATTCTGCATCCGGAATATTCGGCTCATGAAAGCGTTGTCAAAACCTATCCGCTTCCGGAAAATGAACATCTGTTTTCCCTGCTGTGGGATATTCATGACGGACATATGCTTTCTGCAACGATTCTGCCCTCCCAGCCCTCGTTCCTTTATGAAAAAGAGTTTACACCCGGCATGCGCACGCAGATGCACTCACACGAATATCTGGAATTGTTTTATATCATTGACGGAGAATACCGGCAGAAAATTCTGGGCAATGAATTTACTTTTCACCGGGGTGAAGTCTGCCTGATCGACAAAAACTGTCTGCATCAGGAAATCATGGAAGGAACTTCTGCCACACTTCTGTTTCTTGGCATTACCAATGTGATGTTTCAGGACATTATGAACCGGCAGATTACAACAGAGCGTATCAGCTCGTTCCTGAAGATGGCACTGATGGAACAGAAATCGCTCCAGCAATATCTGCATTTTCTCCCTCAGGCAGAGGAGGCAGTCTCACAGATGGATGAAACCATGACATCACTTCTTTTGGAATTACAGCGTCATGATGAGGCTTCTCCGATCATCTGTCGGGGACTTCTCCTGCGCATTTTTCGTATTTTAAATACACAATATGAATTTTCGCTGTCAAAAAAACTGCGACAGAAAATGAACTGGATTTTATATGAAGAAATTTCTGATTATATGAAGCAGCATATGAAAAACATTTCCATACGAATGCTCTGTGAAGAATTCCATTTTCAGGAAGATTATTTCAACCGGTTACTGAAAAACCGGACCGGAATGACTTATACGGAATATCTGCAGCATCTGCGTCTGCAGAAAGCCGAAGAACTGTTGCTGCACACCAGACTGACAATCGATGCGATTGCTGCCGAAGTCGGCTACAAAAACAAAGGATATTTCTACAAAATATTTACGGAACGGCACCGGATGACTCCGGCACAGTTCCGCAAAGAATCCCGTTGATATTTTATTTTATAAATCCCATTTCCAGTCACGGATCTCCGGCATATCAACACCATACTCATGAATGTACTGCTTGTGTTCTACAAGCTTGTCATTCATTTTCTGTGTCAGATAAGCGCCACGATTTCCTAACTGTGGAAGATGCTCAATTACGCTCTTTACCAGATGGAAACGGTCAATCTCATTCTGTACACGCATATCGAATGGTGTTGTAATGGTTCCTTCCTCCTGATATCCGTATACATGAATATTTCTGTTGGTACGACGATAGGTCAGCTCGTGGATCAGTGTATGATACCCATGGAATGCAAAGATGATTGGCTTATCTTTGGTGAACAGTGCATCGTACTCTGCATCTGTCAGACCATGCGGATGCTTGGTGCTTGGCTCAAGTTTCATCAGATCGACAACATTGATCACACGAATCTTAATCTCCGGCATTGCCTTTCTTAAAATCGTAACTGCTGCTAATGTCTCCAGTGTCGGAGTATCTCCACAGCATGCCATAACCACATCTGGCTCCTGTCCCTGGTCGTTGCTTGCCCACTCCCAGATGCCGATACCCTGTGTACAGTGTTTGACTGCCTGCTCCATGGTCAGCCACTGCTGTCTCGGATGCTTGGATGTAACAAGTACATTCACATAATCGCGGCTTCTGATGCAGTGATCAAAGCAGGACAGCAGACAGTTGGTATCCGGTGGCAGATAAAGACGTACCACATCTGCCTTCTTATTTGCAATATGATCTAAAAATCCCGGGTCCTGATGGGTAAATCCATTGTGATCCTGCTGCCATACATTGGATGTAAGAATCAGGTTCAGGGAAGCAATGGACTGTCTCCACGGAAGCTGATTACATACCTTTAACCACTTTGCATGCTGTGCACACATAGAATCTACCACACGGATAAATGCTTCATAACTTGCAAAGAATCCATGACGTCCTGTCAGAAGATATCCCTCTAACCATCCCTCACACATATGCTCACTTAACATAGAATCCATAACACGGCCATCTGTAGCAAGGAATTCATCGGAATCCAGTTTTTCATTGTTCCAGTCACGGTTTGTCTCCTCAAAGACTTTCATCAGACGGTTTGACATTGTCTCGTCCGGTCCGAAAATACGGAAGTTCTTGGAATCCTCATTCAGTTTGAAGATATCACGGACAAATCCGCCAAGTTCTACCATATCCTGTGCCTCAACGCTTCCCGGCGCCGGAACATCAAGTGCATAATCACGGAAATCTGGAAGTCTTAAGTCACGTAAGAGCTTACCACCGTTTGCATGTGGGTTAGAACCGATTCTGCGGTCTCCGGTCGGTGCAAGTGCTTTCAGTTCCGGAATCAGTTTTCCATTCTCATCAAACAATTCTTCCGGATGGTAGCTGAGTAACCACTCTTTTAACATTTCCAGATGCTCCGGTTTGTCCATCATGATCGGAACCTGATGCGCACGGAAAGATCCCTCGATCTGCTTTCCGTCTACAACCTTTGGTCCTGTCCATCCCTTTGGAGTACGAAGTACAATCATTGGCCACTTTGGTCTTGTGGTATCGTGGTTTTCTCTTGCATTCTTCTGGATCGCCTTGATTTCGTCCATAACGGTATCAAGTGTCTCTGCCATCTTGCGGTGCATGGTCATTGGATCATCGCCCTCTACAAAATATGGTTTCCATCCGCATCCATCAAAGAAATGCTCAAGTTCTTCATGAGAAATACGTGCAAGAATGGTTGGATTACTGATCTTATATCCATTCATATGAAGGATCGGAAGAACCGCTCCATCGCTCTCCGGATTTAAGAACTTATTACACTGCCATGAAGTTGCAAGAGGTCCGGTCTCGGACTCACCGTCTCCCACGATACAGGCAGCAATCAGATCCGGGTTATCAAATACCGCACCAAACGAATGTGCCAGGGAATATCCCAGCTCACCACCTTCGTTGATGGAACCCGGAGTTTCCGGAGCTACATGGCTGGAGATTCCTCCCGGGAAAGAGAACTGCTTACACAGTTTCTTCAGTCCATCCATATCTTCTCCGATATTTGGATATACCTCGCTATAGGTACCTTCCAGATAAGTATTGGCAACAAAGAAGTTTCCGCCGTGTCCCGGGCCGGAAATTAAAATCATATCCTGATCATACTTTTTGATCACACGGTTTAAATGTACATAGACAAAGTTCTGTCCCGGTACGGTTCCCCAGTGACCAACAATCTTTTTCTTTACCTGATCTCTGGTAAGCGGCTCTCGAAGAAGTGGATTATCCAGCAGATATAACTGTGCGGCACCAAGGTAATTGGCTGCGCGCCAGTAGGCATCCATCTTCTTCAGGTAATCTTCGGTTAACGGCTGTTTTTCAACAACATCTGACATCCTGACTGTCCTCCTGTAAAATCATATTATCATTAGATGCCTATATTTTAGGAAATTCACCCATATTCCACAATTTCCTATTCCCATTAATTTTCCAAAAAGTTACCTGTTCCGACTTGTATTTCCTGTTGTTTACTTATTTTTTCACTTATTTCCATTAAAACCATAGCCAAAAGAAAGGATTA
>OGLR01001024.1_pt1 | contig 10469 bp, 3 predicted proteins | sample 1572931 | NCBI WGS metagenome assembly OGLR01 (sample SAMEA2581997, study PRJEB24529) | metagenome | biome: Human gut stool | place: China | collected 2011 | reverse complement strand
CACGTGCGGTGTTGTTGTCTTTGCCGAGTACGATTGCAGCAACCGCCTTGTAGCGTATTGATGTCTTGCGGTCTGATTTCAGCAACAGCGATTTCAGATATTTTATAGTGTTGTTGTCTCTCAAGCTGTTGGGACATATCGCACATAGATACAGATAGTCGAGGTCTAAATATGAGAGTTGCGGATTTTTCTCTTTTTTCAGTTCTTCCACTCTTTTGTCGGCAGCTTTGTGCAGATAGTCCATAGCTTTGCCAAGCATGTTCCCGACTTTTTTGTCGAGTTGTCCGAAAGTGTTCAGACGGGCCATGAGGGTAGCTACTGTGGTCGTCATGAAGCTGTTGCCCGTCATGCCTTTCCACCAGGAGAATGAGCCGTCGGCATTTTGCAAATCAGCGAGCAGGTTACTTATGCTGCTCAGCTTGTAAGCGAGGTTGTTTTTGTTGAAATAGTTTGTCAGCATGGCTTTCTGGCCGGCTTCGTTGTTGGCCTCTGCGAGCCATGGCGACTCCGAAAGGATTATGCTCTTCAGCTCCTCGTTGCGCTCAAGGTCTGAGATGAGCGATGTGCTGTCAGCTTTCCAATTCTCCAAAGCCTCCTTAAATTCCGGACATCCTGTTATGATGCTCTTTGCGGCAACAGTGGCATAATATGCCGCAGCCAACGACAGGGCGTTCTTATTGCTGTAGTCGCTTACGGTAGGCAGGGCCTGCATAACGAGCCATGCCGGGTTGTTGGTATATTCAATGCTGATTTTTCCGTTCTCTGCTTTTTCGGAAATCAGTTTTTTGAGGTCTATTGACATTGTTCCCGGCTCTGTTTGTGTGAAGGGCAGGGTGTTGGTTACCATCTCCTTGTCGCTGAGTACCGGCAGATAGTGCTGCTCGCCATCAGTAAATCCTTTTCCTGTAGCCATGATTTTGCATACATACAGACCTTCCGGCAGCTGAATGTCGAAATCTGCAGAAGTTGAGCCTTCGGCAGTCAGCGAGAAGCTCTTATCCTGTTTTGCAACAATTTTTCCCGTCTCGGCGTCAGATATTTCCATGCGTATGATGCCCTTGAGGTCGCTTGTGGTTGTGTTTGTTATCATCGAAGCCACCACAGCCTTGTCGCCTTGTCTGACAAATCTTGGCATATAGGGCTGCACCATAACCTTTTTGCTTGCTATAGCCTCGGCCTCAAGTGTTCCGCTGTTCATCTGCCGGTCGTGGGCGAGAGCCAGCATGCGCCATGTTGTGGCACTCTCGGGCAATGTGAAAGCCAGTGTGACGCTGCCGTCCTTATCTGTAGTCAGGTCTGGAGCAAAAAATGCGGTCTCGGCAAAGTTCTCACGTATCTGCGCCGATGTGTTGAAGCCTGCCTTGTCATCGGTTGTCCCGCCTGTTCCGCCGCTAATATCCAATCCGGCAATGACACCTTGTAAACCGTCTGCATTTTCCAGAACGCTCGTAGCTTCTGACGCCATAACCTTTGCATACGACATTTGGGGGACTACTTCCTGCAGATCCATAGCTTTCGTTCCTCTGATTCTCATGGTCCGGTTCTTCATGTATGGCGAGAACATATAGGCAGACAAGAAACATGCGTCGTCGAAGTGGCTGAGCAAAATTTGTTTTTCCGGCAGCATTTTGAAGTCCTGATAGCCATAGAGTCCTGTTGTGGCATCAGAGCCTCCGCTCCATCTTGCCCATGGCAGGGAGAATGTGAAAAATTTTGCCGTGTTTTGGGTTATTTTTTTCAGTGAGTGCTGCTTGATGGCATCCAATGACTTGTCGTAAATTGTTGCCATCATCTGTGCGTCGGCAGGTTTCCCGTCGTTGGTGGTTATCTTCAGAGTCCACTTCTCGTCTTGTCCTGGTGTCAGTTTGTTGCGGAAACTTGTCCACTCCATTTTAAGGCTCTTATCGGGTTGCGGGCGTTGGATTTTTGCCTCGTGTGTGTACATTTTCCCGTTGTTCACCCATGCCATTGTGATGGTTATTCCATCGCCATATTCAGGCTTGTATTCGAGTGTTCGCGTGTGCAGGCAGTCGTGTCCCTCTACAACTCCCTTGGCAAGCACCTTGCCATGAGTCTGCATGTTGTAGTAGATATAATGCTCGTCGTCAGAATTGCCGGCCTGAATTGTGCATGGGAATGTCTCGCTGCTCTGATAGAACCAGTCGTGGGTCTCAACCGGCGCTTTCTTGTCGTTTAGGGTGAACACAACGAAGTCGCGTTTTATGGTGTCGTTGCCGCAAATGGCATTAAGCTTGTGCAGTCCTGAGCCAAGTTTCAAGGCTTTCATGTCGATGGTTGTGTTTGCTTGTGCGGAATATTCTTTTCCATCGATAGTATATTTTACATTGCCCTCAATTTTCTCTTTGGCAATGTTCATGTAGCTGAATGTCATCGACAGCAGGCTGTCGGCAAGACTCTTATCGGGCAAATCGCATGTGAACACGGTCGATACGTTGCTCAGAGGCAGCGACAGTGCGCCCTGATGAGTCTCGCCAGTCATGCTGGTTACGTCTGCGACTGCATTTATGTCGTAATACAATCTTGCGCCCGGCTGTTTTGTCTCAGGCAGAGTCATCGGCATGCGCAGGTTGAAGCGTCCCTTGTCGTCGGTAACGGCAGAGTCGGTGAGCAGCATAGTCTCATTCTCGGCCCCATACCACCACCTGCACCAAAGCATGGCTTTGCGCTTTATGGTGTATCTTACCTTGGCGTTTTGAATTGGAGTTCCGGCGAACGAGCGTGCTGTGCCCGAAACCGTCAGTGTGTCGCCGGCATTGTAGGCAAAATCCACTTTTTCCATTTCAACCTCAAATGTCGGGCGCTTGTATTTCTCTACTTTTATGGTTTTTCTTGCGTTTCCGGCAATCACAGTCCAGTTGCCCGACAGCATTGATGCCGGTATGTCGAAACTTGCCGATGCCTGTCCGAATTTGTCGGTTGTCACTTCTGTTTTCTCCACCTCCTCATAGTTGGCGTTTCTGAGAGATATTGTCAAAGTCTTGCCTGCCGCCGTCTCTGCTTTCATCTCATTTTTGTCAGTATTCCAGCATATTGCCGAAATTTGCACTTTCTGCCTGGGGCGGTATAACGAGCGGTCGGTATTTACGATGGTCCACTCTTGCTTTTGTCCGGCGTAGCCGGGGTAAGACGAGCCTAACTGCACTTCTGCGCTTGCCTTGTCCTTGTCGGTATAGGTGTATGCCATGTAGGGTCTTTTTTTGCCGTACTTATAAACAACATCTCCATTTTTACCAGTCACAACGGTGGCCAGCACTTCTTTATTGTTTCTCCATCCTGCGCCCAGCCTTACCTTTGCGCCGGCAACGGGTTTTCCCGTTGTCGCATCAACCACGGCAATGCGGATATTCTTGTCGGGCAGAGACTGCGACATTGTGAACAGCCCCGTGACGTGGAGCAGACAACGCTGTGTGGCAATGGCCTTGTTGTCGGTGCTTACCTCAAGCAGGTAAACGCCAACAGGCAGCGGAACAATTGTCATTGAGTCGGCAAACTCATCGTATGGCGCTTTGCCCACATATTTCAGCTGGTCTGTGCAGACAACTGTGCCAACAATGTGTTTTTTTATCTGTGCGATATCTTTCTCGTTGTTGGGGTCGAGATTAGTGTCGCCCGAAAGCGACAGTCTGTAGACTGCCATGTTGAGCTGTGAGATGTTGCGTATGGAGTTAACCCTCAGTTTTCGTGCCACTTCCGGCAGCATCATTCTCTCACCGGCATTTATGTTGAATGCCGGACGCTCGAGTTCGGTTTTTGCATTGCGGAGATAGTTGAGTCCCGGCCAGTTGCCCCATCTGCTAAGGGCGTAGTTTATGTACTGCACCTTCTCAGCAGCCGTGGCATCCTGCGATCTTTCCATGCAGCGGAATCTCTCAACCGCCAGCTCGCCGCCTGTTCTCAGGTCGCCATATAGATTTATCAGTGAGTCGATGCTCTGCAGGCATTTTGACTTTTTTGTATAAGTCTCGTCGCCCGCAGGTTGCGAGCGTACAATCTCCAGTGCCGTTATGCACTCAGCGTGCCGGTTGCCTTTTTGTGCGTAAAAATCGTGGAGCAGACGGTATTCCTTTGCCTCGTATCCCAATACGTGCAGCAGGTCGTTGTCGAAAATCCGGCTGTAGTCCTCCTCTACTATAAAAGGCTTGTAGGTCTCGGCTTTAACCGATGCCAGCAAGTTTGCGTCTGCAAGCGACATTTTATAGAAATTTCGGCTTTTCTCCCCGAACGTCTTTTTTTCGTCCAAGTCGGCTGTGCCCGATGCTTTCAGATTGTAGATCCGTCCCAGTGCGCTGCGCATCACCGCCTTTGCGATGCTGTCGCCAATAGTTTGTGTGCGCTCTTCAATGCGCTGTATCTGAGCGCTTGTTGAGTCGGGCGAGATGCTTGCTGCCGTCTCAACTGTCATGAGCATGGCCTTGAGCAAGTGACCGTATTGTCTCTCGCTTTCTGCTTTCTTGCTTATTTTATCCAAAAGTTGCAGCTTGTCCTTTGGCAAATCTTTCTGACTCGCTGTTTCCACCTGTTTCCACATTGCCGAATAGCTTTGTGCCATCATGCACGTGGTAATCAGCAGAGACGCTATAGTCGTGAGACTTCTTTTAATCATAATAATAAAGTTTTTTGTTTCTGCAAAAGTAGCATTATTTTTCCAAATTGCCAACATTTCCTGTTTTTATCGGTAACTAATCAACATCTATTAAGTCATTTTTACATATATAGTGAGCGGATGATGATAAATTCTGACATTTTGTCATTTCTTTCAGCCAAATTGTCGTTGTTCTCGGTTCGGGCACACGTTTTGAGGGGATGAGAGGTGAGGAGTATGAGGTTAGTGGTAAGATTGGCAACGAGTGTAGGGCTGCTATGCATAGCGGCCGCAATCAATGAGGTTTTAAGATGAAAAAAGTAATCTCCCACCTCTCAATACCTCGTCAACTTGTCAACTTGTCAACTCGTCAACTCGTCAACTTAAAAAATATATTTATGACATTAGACAAATTTACAATCAAGGCACAAGAGGCTGTGCAAGCTGCAGTCAATGCTGCACAGCTCTACGGACAGCAGGCTATAGAACCTATACACCTGCTTAAGGGAATAATGGAGAAGGGCAGCGATGTCATAAACTTCGTATTCCAGAAACTTGGCGTAAACAGCCAGCAAATCTCTCAGCTTGCCGATTCTGAAATTCAGCATTTGCCGAAGGTTCAGGGCGGCAATCCATATCTGGGCAACGACAGCAATAAGGTGCTCGTTAAGGCACAGGAATATGCCACCTCAATGGGCGACGAGTTCGTATCGGTAGAGCCGCTTTTGCTGGCTTTGCTCAACGTCAGCTCAACAGCCAGCCGTATTCTGCGCGATGCGGGTTGCAGCGAGAGCGAAATGATGAAAGCCATTGCGTCGCTGCGCCAGGGGCAGAACGTGAAATCGCAGTCGGGCGACGAGAACTATCAGGCGTTGTCGAAATATGCGCGAAATCTTGTCGACGACGCACGCAAGGGAAAGCTCGACCCTGTGATTGGACGTGACGAGGAAATACGCCGTGTGCTCCAGATTTTGAGCCGCCGCACAAAAAACAATCCTATCCTGATAGGTGAGCCGGGTACGGGTAAAACCGCTATCGCCGAGGGACTTGCAGAGCGTATAGTGCGTGGCGATGTTCCTGAAAATCTGAAAGACAAGCAGCTTTTCTCGCTCGATATGGGCGCGCTTGTCGCTGGCGCAAAATATAAAGGTGAGTTTGAGGAGCGGCTGAAAGCCGTTATCAAGGAGGTTACGGCAGCCGATGGCAACATCATCCTGTTCATCGACGAAATCCACACCCTCGTAGGCGCAGGAGGCGGAGAGGGGGCCATGGATGCCGCAAACATCTTGAAACCCGCTTTGGCACGTGGTGAGCTTAGAGCTATCGGTGCCACAACTCTCAACGAATATCAGAAGTATTTTGAGAAAGACAAGGCTTTGGAGCGCCGTTTCCAAACCGTAATGATAGACGAGCCCGACGAGGCTGACGCAATCAGCATCCTGCGTGGATTGAAAGAGCGCTACGAGAACCACCACAAAGTCAGAATTCAGGACGACGCGTGCATCGCTGCCGTACAACTTTCGGAGCGTTATATCTCCGACCGTTTCTTACCCGACAAGGCTATCGACCTCATGGACGAGGCTGCCGCAAAACTCCGCATGGAGCGTGATTCTGTGCCAGAGGAGCTCGATGAGATAACACGCCACCTGAAACAGCTCGAAATTGAGCGTGAGGCGATAAAACGTGAGAACGATGAGCCAAAAATAGCATCGCTCGACAAGGAAATTGCCGAACTCAGGGAACAGGAAACCTCATACAGGGCAAAGTGGGAAGGCGAGCGCAGTTTGCTGAACAAAATTCAGCAGCACAAGCAGAGCATCGAGGATTTGAAGTTTGAGGCTGATCGTGCCGAGCGTGAGGGCAACTACGGGCGTGTGGCAGAGATACGCTACGGCAGAATAAAGCAGCTGCAGGCAGAAATCGACTCCATACAGCAACTGCTCAAGTCGGCTCAGGGCTTGGAGGCTATGGTGCGTGAAGAGGTTACAGCCGACGACATCGCCGAGGTGGTGAGCCGCTGGACGGGCATACCGGTTACCCGGATGTTGCAGAGCGAGCGCGAAAAGCTGCTCAATCTAGAGGCTGAGCTTCATAAGCGTGTCGTGGGCCAGCAGGAGGCCATTAATGCCGTCTCGGATGCCGTTAGACGGTCGAGAGCCGGTCTTCAAGATCCGAAACGCCCTATCGCATCGTTCATTTTCCTCGGCACCACGGGTGTTGGCAAAACGGAGCTTGCCAAGGCTCTTGCCGAATATCTGTTCAATGACGAGACCATGATGACACGTATCGACATGAGCGAGTATCAGGAGAAGTTCAGTGTTTCCAGACTTATCGGAGCGCCTCCCGGATACGTTGGCTACGATGAGGGTGGACAGCTCACAGAGGCGGTCAGACGCAAGCCATACAGCGTGGTACTCTTCGACGAGATTGAGAAGGCGCATCCCGATGTGTTCAACATCCTGTTGCAGGTGCTCGACGACGGACGGTTGACCGACAACAAGGGACGTACGGTGAATTTTAAGAACACCATTATCATAATGACGTCTAACCTTGGCTCGCAGCTCATCCGCCAGCAGATGGAGGATGCCCGTGGAGCTATGGATGAAAATCAGATTGATGGTCTGAGAGATAAGCTCTTCGAAATGCTGAAGCAGACCATACGCCCTGAGTTCCTGAACCGTATCGACGAGACAATAATGTTCCTTCCGCTCAGCCGTGAGGAAATCCGTGACGTAGTAGAGCTGCAGATGCGGGGAGTAAGAAAAATGCTCCGTCAGCAGGGCTTTGAGCTTAAATGGACACAGGCAGCCCTCGACCATCTTGCCGATGTGGGCTACAATCCCGAGTTTGGTGCCCGCCCCGTTAAACGTGCCATACAGCACCATGTGCTCAATGAGCTTTCACGGCAGATTTTGTCAGGAACAGTTGAAACCGGTAAGCCGATAACAATCGATGCCGGTGAAAACAGACTGATTTTTGGCAACAGATAAATCCAGATATGCGTAACGCATAAGCATGGGGTAAAAAGTATCTCTACATAAAGGCCTAAGTATGTCCACATAAAATGCAATTTATGTCCACATACTTAGGCCTTTATGTAGAGATACTTCTTTAGGCTCTTCTGGAATTTGGAGTGATTTTAAAATCCTCCATCCAAAATCCAACCTTTCAGTTCCGTATCGAACTTTAGAGCTACGTGTCGTTTCTGCTTCTTGCCGTCGGGATATGTCAGCTCGTAGAATACATATACTCCGCTGTAGTCCTCAGTCCGTTTGGGCTGACTGAAATTCGTGGCTTTGCATCCTTTCAGCATTTCCGTCATTTTGTCCAGCCCTTGACTGTAAAAAAACAACGCTTCTTTTGCTGTTTCCGGCTTGTTTTCTGTCAGCGCACGGAGTATTCGTTCGGCGGCTTCCGTGGCTGTCTCCTTGCGCAACGATTTGTTTAAGCGGTAGTTTTTCAGCTTATCATCAGACAGCCAATTTTTTGATTCTGAGTCCGGAATCTGAAGAATCCTGTTGGAGTCCATCGCCACATTGTAGGCTATATGGCGGCTTTCGAGCATAAGAGTCTTAATGCCGTTTTGCTCAATCCATATACGAATTTTTCGTAAAAGTCCATCACGCTTGCCGAATGTGCTTTCGGTGGTGTACAGGTCGTGTTTGCCGGATGTGTTATTGTTGTACAGGGCAATCAGTCCGTTTCCGGGTCTTTCTGATACTACAGTCACGATGGTAGTGCTGTCGGTGTCAGAAAATTTGATATTGTTGTGCTTGCCCGTGCCGAAAAAACCGTTTTCCTCTGCATCATACTTGTCACCTTTCAACAACACGGAAAAATTCTCTTCCAAATTATCATTGGGAGCACCAACGTATTTGTATTCTCCAGCCCATGCGTATTTCTTGTTTCCGTCGAATACGAGCGTGCGCCCTCCCTCTTTCTCTATTCTCCAGATTGCCTTTCCGTTCATTCTCATGGACATAATTCTGACATTGAGCAGACTGTCGTCCGGACTAAAATACGAGAACGGTCCGTCAGGCTGAGTTCTCACGCTCAGTTCCATGATGAAATTGCCCACACTGCGAATGCTCAGTAATGCCTGTTTCGCCAGTTCTGATGATTTCGATGCTTGTGCATCTGTAGAGAAAAAGTTACTCAGTCCTGTACACACACCTGCTATGAATATTGCCGCGGCAGCGGCAATGCGCATCAATTTTTTGCTCCATTCTGGATTTTTGCGAACTTCGGGTGTCTTTTGTGGCTCTTTTCTCATTCGTGGTGTGTGATGCGGAGTAAGCATGTTGACAATCTGATTTTGGCTTTCGTATTCAGACCTGCAATCTTCACATTCCACGACATGACGCATAAGTTCCTCTTTCTCTTCCGTATTTATTGACTTATCCCATAGGGTAGTCATGTTTTTTTTAAATTCTTCGCACTTCATAGTTCTATTTTTTTTTATTGTTTGATGAAATCGGAAAAGACTTATTTAGTCAGGCCTTTCCTAATTTTCTCAATCCCGTATTGGAATCTTGATTTCACAGTGGAGACAGAAATCTCCAGAATTTCGGCAATCTCAACGAAACTCTTGTCACAGTGTATTCGCATGCGTATCACTTCCGCCTGTTCGTCGGGTATTGCAGACAGCAGATTGTTAATCCTGCGGTATTCCTGTTCAAAGTTTTCCGCTTCTGGATTGCACACATTATTCAAATTCTCTATAGGTACGAGTCTCACATTTTGCCTTTTGCGGAGATAATCTGTACACATATTTGCCAGACTTTTGTAAAGATAGCTCCGCATGTTATGTATATCCGTCCCCATATTCTGCTTTACATGTAATGTCAGATAAACATCCTGCAACATATCTTCGGCATCGTTTGCATTGCCTATTTTGTAGCAGATATATCTGAACATGTTCTCTGTTTCATTTTCAAACAGTGCGGATAAATCCGGACATGCTTCTGTGGAAATATTTAATCGTTTGCCATTCATTATTCTTTTTTTTGTTTTAATGACAGTGTTTTAGATTTTATAATCGCGATTTGTTTATATGACGTAAATTTAAGGAAAAAGACGTAAAAGACAAGAATTTTTTTTTGATTATTTGTGGCAACTAAATTTTAGAGGATAGACATTGAGAACTTGTCTGAAAAAGGGGTGTTAAGGTCTGAAAAAAACGAAGCGGTGTTCAAGTGCCAATGAAGCAGGCTTCGTTGGCACTTGAACACCGCTTCGTTGGCATTTGAACTATAGGTGCATTTTTTTGTATTCAAATTTCTGATGAGCCAAAGCTCTTTTATTTTTTCCACTCTTTGATTTTCTCTGCCACATATTCGGCTTCGGCATCCGTCATTGTCTGGTTGCACGGCAGGCTTAGCTCAGACTCGTGGATATACTCCGTAATGGGCAGTGGCGGGGTTTGCCAATCGCTGTAACATTTCTGCCGGTGGGGTGGAATAGGGTAGTGGATCATGGTCGATATTCCATTTTCGGCGAGGTGGCGTTGAAGCTCTTCGCGGTGCCGTGCGAGGATAGGGAAAATGTGATATACGCAGTCTGCCTCGTTTTTCGGAATGTTGATGAGCGGGTTGCTGATGGCATTTTCGTAGTAGCGGGCTATCTGTTTGCGTCTCTCGTTGTCGGCATCAAGATATTTCAACTTTACGCTGAGCACGGCGGCCTGTATCTCGTCCATGCGGCTGTTGTAGCCAAGGTAGTCGAAAACGTATTTTCGTGAAGAGCCGTAGTTCCCTAATGCCCTGACAACTGCTGCAACCTCGTCGTCATTGGTCGTTACGGCACCGGCATCGCCCAGCGCTCCAAGGTTCTTGCCGGGATAGAAACTGTGGGCGGCGGCATTGCC
>OGLR01001013.1_pt1 | contig 10562 bp, 10 predicted proteins | sample 1572931 | NCBI WGS metagenome assembly OGLR01 (sample SAMEA2581997, study PRJEB24529) | metagenome | biome: Human gut stool | place: China | collected 2011 | reverse complement strand
CTCTCAGGAAGGAACTCCGGCTGCAGCACCATCCGTCCGGGTACCACGCATGTCCCGGAAGAAAAACAGAAAAAGACATAAATAATCTGTAAACTTCCTTGTGTTTTTCAGACAGCATGTTATGATAATTCATAACATAAGGTTTTTGATATAGGAAAGGAGTGAAATATATGTCTTTTTTAAACAACTTAGGACAAAAGATCAGTGATGTAAGCCAGACTACCATTAAAAAAACAAAAGATCTGGCAGATACTGCAAAATTAAACTTAAATATCTCCGAGGAAGAACGCAAGATTGATACTGCATACGAACAGATTGGAAAATGGTATGTGGAAAAACATCGCGAAGATGCCGAAGAAGATGCAAAAACCTGGCTGGATGCGATTGCCGTTTCCGAAGCCAGAATTAAGGAATGCCGTGAAAGCATTCACCAGATGAAAGGTGTAGCGATCTGCCCATCCTGCGGTGCAAGCGTGGATGCCGATGCTGCATTCTGCAGTGCCTGTGGACAGAAAATGCCGGAAAAGCCAAAGCCGGAACCGGTTAAGGAAGAGGACGTCGAGGTGATTCCTCCGGAACAGCCGTCTGAGGAACCAGCTTCTGAGACCGTGTCGGAAAATGCTTCCGAAACCCCGACTAAAGCCTCTGCACCAGATGCTTCAACCGAAGCTTAAAAACAGACATGGAAAACAAAAGGAGCTGTCGTGCCACCGATATTCGCTGGTGCGATAGCTCCTTTTCTAATTTTATTAAGACGAGCTGCGCAATCTCTACTGTTTATATAAACGGGTTATAAAACCGGCTGCCATCATGATAGGTAATCACAAGTGCAGCCACGGCAAATCCAAGCACCAGCGCAATACACAGATAATCATTGCGCTGTAACTTTCTTCCCATATACCAGGTACGCTTTCTGTGTTTCCCATATCCACGCAGCTCCATTGCGTTACTGATCGTGTCAATACGGCCGATACTTGTAAAAATGAGCGGGAAAATGATAGAGGCTGTACTCTTAATCCGACTCATCAACTTCGCTTTTCCAGACATCTCGATTCCACGCGCTTCCTGCGCATTTTTAATTTTATGGAAATCATCCTGCACATCCGGAATATAGCGCAGTGCAATCGCCACTGCATATCCGATATTGTAACTGATCCCGATGCGGTTTAAGGAAGCCGCAAACTCTGATGGATTGGTGGTCACAACAAAAATAAATACCGCCGGAATAATGGTAAAATATTTTAAAATAATATTCAGCTCGTAAAACAATTGCTCTGCAGTGATCGGATAATGTGCAGAAAGCTGCCAAAGTACATGCTTTGTCCCATAAATTTTTGTTCCCTGATCCGGCGCAAAAATAAAAATGGCAAGCACATTGATCACCAGAAAGAACATAATGAACTTAAAAATAGAACCGACCTGTTTCCACTCTGTTTTTGAAATCTTAAACAGGATCAGACTAAAAACCAGCATCACGGCGAGTACACGGGTATCATAAGTAAGCATGCTTGTGATGGACCATGCCAGAAAATAGATCAGCTTTGTAACCCCGCACAGCTGGTCCATCCAGGTGTCTTTTTTTTCATAGGTCAATAACTTTGCCATTACCGCACCGCCCTTTCGTAATTGATAAACCTCTGTACGAACTGAGACGGCTCTTCGATTCCACATTTGACTGCCATCTCATAGAGTGACGTCTGCTTTAAATATGCCGGAGCTGTGATCGTTTCATTGGTCAATACTTTTGCCGGCGTATCAATGGTCAGAAGTTTTCCATCTGCCACAACAATCGCACGGTTGGTATATTCCAGCATCAGATGCATATCATGCGTAATCATGATAATGGTCGTCCCCTGTGTCTCGTTGATTTCCTTTAAAAACTCCATAATTTCCGTATAATGATGATAATCCTGACCAGCAGTTGGCTCATCTAAAATCAGGATCTCCGGCTTCATAACAAGAATAGACGCAATGGTCACCCGCTTCTTCTGACCGAAACTCAATGCAGAAACCGGCCAGTTCCGGAACTGGTACAATCCACAGATTTTCAGTGTCTCATGCACACGCTCACGGATTTCTTCCTCTGGAACTCCGCGCACAGTAAGCCCAAGTGCCACTTCCTCATAAATCATAGGCTTAGAAATCATTTGATTCGGATTCTGCATGACAATTCCAATATGCTCCCCACGCTCTTTGACCGAAAGTGGTGAGATATCGTTTCCGTTCAGCTCAATTTTTCCTTTGCTCGGTTCTAAAAATCCACAGATCAGATTGGACAGTGTCGTTTTTCCGGCACCGTTTTTCCCGACAATACTGATCATTTCGCCTTTCTTTACATCAAAACTGATATCCGAAAGAATTGCTTTTTCCGGCTGATAAGAAAAATGCAGATGGTCTACTTTAAGTACCTTCTCCTGTGTTTCCTGTTTCTGCGGAATCTGCGTAGTCTCAAACCATTCCCGCACCTGTGTTTTGTATGGTTCAAAATTCATGGTTTCCACATGCTGCGGATGATCCTGTGCAGTGATGGTACATCCGGCATGTTTGAGTGCCGTGACATAGAGCGGTTCCCGGATTCCCTGTTCCTCTAAGATATTTCCAACCAGCAGATCATCCGGTTTCATGTCCGCAACAATGGTTCCGTCTCCGACCACAACAATACGGTCTACATCTTTGTACAGCACATCCTCCAGACGATGCTCAATGATTACGATCGTTTTTTTCTGTTCCTTTTGGATTCTGTCAATTAACGCGATCGCTTTCTTTCCTGTCGCCGGATCAAGATTGGCGAGTGGCTCGTCAAACAAAAGAATATCCACATCATCAATCATAACGCCCGCCATGGAAACTCTCTGTTTCTGTCCACCGGACATCTCCGATGGTGCATGGGAAAGCAACTCTTTTACTTCTACCGTCTCTGCCACACCGTCCACTTTGCGAAACATTTCTTCCTGTGCCATGCAGTCATTTTCCAGCACAAAAGCAATATCTTCCGCAACCGTCAGACCGATAAACTGCCCGTCCGTATCCTGCAACACGGTTCCAACCATCTTGGAAAGCCCAAAAATCCCAAGTTTTTTCGGATCTTTTCCCTCGATTCTCAGCGTCTCGGTACTATCTCCCTCATACGAAAAAGGGATCAGTCCGTTGATACAATTTGATAATGTCGACTTTCCTGATCCCGATGGTCCAATAATGAGAACCTTCTCTCCGGGATAAATCTTTAAATTGATATCCCGGAGTGTCGGCTCCATCTGTGACCGATATTTAAATGTAAAGTTTTCAAATTCAATAATCGGTTCCATACGTTTTTAGTCTTCCTTTGTAAGACTTGATGATTTTGCTCCAATCTTTGTATATCCCAGTCCAAGTAATGAACCAAGTACACCTACAATAATGATATTGGCTACAAATGCACATACTCCCTGTGAGAATACTTTCTTTGCAGGTTCTGCATAAATGAGAATGTCAAGCACCGGTGCAACAACGATCCATGCGACTGCATTCGCAACAACCTGAACCACATTAAAAAGAATGACTTTCTTCTTATTAAATCCACCAGCCTTAATCTCAAAACTCTTTGCAAATAAGCCAACTAAAATTCCAAAGATCGCATCTGGGAATACCCAGCTCCACCATACACCGCCATAAAACAGTGCATCTCCGAGCGCATGTCCCAAAAGACCAATGATTCCTCCAACAACTGGTCCAAACACTGCGGCAAGAAATGCCATCACTGCGGCACGCGGCTGCATGGATGTATTCGGGATAATTCCCAGCGGAATCTGCACTTCTGTCAAAACAATGAACAATGCGGTTCCGATACCGGTTGCTACAACTTCTTTGATTCCAAATTTTTTCATAACAAGTTCCTCCTTTGTTTTTTCAGTACCTTATTATTTATGATAAACGCGCAAATGTCAAGTTTTTCGCCCTTTTTCTTTTCAGCTTCCTTTAACTTTTTGCACCATCTCCGGCAAAGTATTCCTTCACCAGTTTAACAACGACACCGGAAAGCAAAAATACTGCGATCAGGTTTGGAATTGCCATGAGTCCGTTAAAGGTTTCCGCAATGCTCCACATCAGACCCAGATCCATCGTGGCTCCTATGATGGCAACCAGCGCATACACCAGCATAAATGGCTTGTTGACACGGGAACCGAACAAGAACTCGATGCAGCGTGTCCCGTATAATCCCCATCCGATAATGGTGGAAAATGCAAAACAGCACATGGCAACCGCAGTAAAAATAGATACCCAGTTTCCGTATGTTGCGGTAAATCCACTGATTGTAAGCTCTGCACCTGCCGCCTGACCGTAACTGACCGGAACCTGGCTGCACAAAATAACAAGCGCGGTAAGCGTACAGATGACAATCGTGTCTACAAACACCTCAAAAATACCGAAAAATCCCTGCTTGACCGGTTTTCTCGTGTCTGCACAGGCATGGGCGATAGATCCCGTACCAAGCCCTGCCTCGTTGGAAAAAATTCCACGGGATACGCCCTTTTTCATACTCATGAAAAAGCTGCCGACCGCGCCACCGGTCACTGCTGCCGGATGAAATGCCCCTTCTATAATGGAAGCAAATACTGCCGGAACATGACCGATATTAAGAATAATCACTCCCACTGCCAGAACAATATAGATCAATGCCATAAACGGTACCAGCTTTTCTGTCACCCGTCCAATCCGCCTGATACCTCCAAGCAGAATGAGTGCAATCAGAATCGCCAGAATGATCCCAACCACAAGATTAACAGTCGGTACCGCATCTTTTGAAATAACATGGTAATTCATTAATGCCGTATTAATGGCTGTGGTAATCGTATTTACCTGTGTGGCATTCCCTGTTCCGAATACGGTCAGTACGCCAAACGCGGAAAACAGATACGCCAGCCAGTGCCAGTGCTTTTTCAGTCCGTTCTTAATATAATACATCGGACCGCCGACCAGATCCCCATGCACATTTTTTTCGCGGAAATGCACCGCAAGCGTCACTTCTGAAAACTTCGTACACATACCGAGAATTGCGGAAATCCACATCCAGAACCCATGCCAAAACGGCAATATTTCCCGTACCGACCGTTGCCGCAAGTGCCGTACACACCGCCTGAAACGGTGTCATGGCTCCATCCGATGCCTCACGCTTCTTAAACATGCGGCCGAAGGTCACTTTCATCGCGTATGGGAACTTGCGGATCTGTAAGAACCGGGTCAGGAAACTTAACACCAGCCCGACACCGATGATACAGATCATTGCAGGAACACCCCAGATGAAATTGTTGACCGCACTGTTGATTGCTTCAATTGTGGATAACATAGTTTTCTTTTCCTTCCTACGTGAATAAGCGCGTGTTTTTTGTAAAACACGCGCTTGCATTATAGCACAATTTTTGCATTTTCTCTACATCTGCGAAAAGAAACACATATTGGGCAAAAATTTTATTTTCTTATTGGGAACCACAGAGCGACACAAAAATATTGTTCTTTCATTTGGCATGTCATTGTTCCCTGCATCTGTTTCATCATAAATTCCACATTTTTTAAACCAATTCCTGTTCGATTACAGGGACTTAGCTGCTCTTTCTCTTTATTTTTTATAATGACACCTATTCTCTCCGGCTCATATGTAATGTCTAAATACACGAAATCCTCTGTGTCTCCATATTTATATGTATTATCAAGAAGATTATCAAAAATCCGACTCATTAAATTCGTATTAATTGAAATTTTTACATTTTCCCACTTTAAGTTGTCAATGTTTACGCGAAAGTTATTTTTTTGTAAAACCGCATAGAATTCAGACAAATAATCCCCAATAGCCTCTTCTATCGTGTCAGGCTCTTCTAATATACACTCTTTCTGGCTATGCATCACAGACAATTCAAAAAGCTGATCCGTTAAATTTTTTATTTCCATTGCCTTACGAATAATCATATCTATATATTGTGTATCTAAGCCTCTTTTACTTACATCCATTCGTGCAATTTCTGCGTATGTAGTTAATCCGGTTAATGGGGTCCTGACATCATGTGCCAGACTTTTTATTAACCTTTCCTTTTCTTCCTGTTCTTTCTTCTTTTCCTTCTCTGCCTCATCCATATTTCTGCTTAACTGTATAATGATTTTCTGATTTCCAACAAATGCAATTAACAGACTGGTCACAATTGCAATTACTACCATGATAATGCACATATATCGATAATAAACATTTACATTCTTCACATAAATAAATACATCTGCATCTGTATCTGCAAATGAGATCTTATCCATAAACTGCCATGTTCGATGAAGGTTACTCTGTGCATTACCATCTAACTGAAATGTTCCATTATATAAAACCCCATAAATAAGTTTACGTTCCTTTGAAATTGAGAAATAATAAATATTATTTTTTTGAATCCACGGATTCAGTTTCTTGTATTCTTTTGTTGTGATACCATTCTTTTTTATGTATTGTTGTAAACTTTCTAAATAAGGTTTCTGCATATTTACCATGTAACTTGAAGAATTAAAATAATAATCTAACCATTCTTCTCCCACATAATAAAGAACCATAAAAAGAAACGTCGAACTTATCAACGCCAACAACATCATTACCCTTAATCTATGTGTTGTTTTGAGGAATATTTTCTTCAAAACGATACCCCTTTCCCCATACAGTTTTTACTACGCTATCACAATTTCCGCATTTTTTCATTTTGGATCTTAAATTTTTAATATGTACCATTACTGTATTGCTTGCTGAATTCACATAAACTTCCTGCCATACGCTTTCGAAAATATTTTCCACAGAAAACACCTTGTCCGGATAGGAAGCAAGCAACTTTAAAATTTGATATTCTTTTTCTGTAAGTTCCATGTCCTTTCCATTACACTTTACAGAATTGGAAAACATACAAATATCCAGCGAATTATAATGCAGCCATTTATTTTTCTGTAATTGATTACCAGTATAGTTCGTATTATATACACTGCACCGGCGCAATAATGATTTTACCCGTGCCATTAATTCCACATAAGAGAATGGTTTAACCAGATAATCATCCCCTCCCGCCGAAAATCCTTCCAGTTTATCCGTTTCAGAAGATTTCGCTGTAAGAAAAAGAATTGGTACATACCATGATTCTCTAATTTTTTTACAAACCTCAATCCCTGACATTTCAGGCATTATGATATCTAATATTACAAGAGATATGGTTTCATTTAATTTTTTCAGCCCCTCTCTCCCATTCTTTGCTTCAATAATTTCATATCCCTGGCTTTCAAGTAATATGCGAATTCCATTTCTAATATCAAAATCGTCTTCTATGAGTAATATTATTTTATCTTTTTTTTCCATATATAACTTTACCTTTATTTTTTTCTAAGCGCAGTTGTTTTAATATACCCACTCCTACCTTTCCCATTTACTTTTGCCCAACCTTCTGGCATGTATGGAATCTAATATCTTCCATATTACTTTTATAATACCATACATTTCTTAAATAAATCGTGAAGTAAATATGAAGTATTCTTATTTTTTATGTTTTAATTAAATATTTATATAATTATTTTATCGTTTTTAATATAAATTCATTTATTTCATGTCTTTAATTATGATATTATATTAATGAAAACAAAACTCCTTGGACTACTTCGTTTTAGACGTACTCTTATAAATGATAGCAAATTTAACCAGACTGCAAAAGAACTGTCTTTAGATAGTACCGAAAAATCAAATCTGGCAACCATATGGACTTTTTTAAGAAAAAGAATGGGCTTATCAGCATCCCAGGCTGCTGGCGTGTGTGGAAATTTATCTTTTGAATCCCACTTTTCAACAGATAATCTACAAGATGATATTTCAAGAATAGACCATGATCCTAATTATAAATATAACTCATCTGATCGCAAAGGTTATGGATTAATGCAATGGAGCGAAAAAATAGAAAAAACGAAACTTTTACAAACAGCTAATAACATGAATTTAAATGTATCCGATCTAAACGCTCAATTAGCCCACTTTCAAGAAGAAATGACATCTGGAATTTATCGTAATAAATGGCCAAAACTTAAACAAAAAACTTCTACCAAAGATGTATGTGATTATTTCGAATCTGCCATAGAAGGGGCTGGAGAAGCACATCTTGATAAAAGAGAAAAGGATGCAAATATACTTTATAAATATTTAAAGAATCATTAAATCCTGCAATTTTGGAGGTAACATCATGCTGAAACATATTAAAAAAACTTTTCTTCCCGTCATGCTTTGCCTTGTCCTGTGCACCTGTACCGCATGTACTTCTCGTTCCAAAGAGGAAACAGAAATTTCCGAGACGGAGACTGAAATTTCCAAGACGGAAACAGAAACTTCCGAGACGGAGACTGAAAGCGCGGTCTCTGCTTACCGGAACGTATTACGGAAAATCAGACAAAACCACATGTATCCGGGTTCTGACACCGAGTTCACCGAGTTTGACTGGGAAGAATCACTATCGATCTACTACGCAATTGTCGATGTCAACCAAGACGGCATAAAAGAGCTTCTGCTTGATTTTGATTATGATAGTGGTCCGGACGGCGGCATTACAGTGTACACCTATGATCCCAATGCACCTACTCTGGTTCATGAAATTGGAGGGTTCTTTACCTTTTCCCGTTTTTACGACAATGGAATTGTGGAAGAGGATATTTCCCACGGAAGTCCTTACGGTGGTCCTTATTCCACTGCTGGTGCAGCCGACCCCAACACTTTCTGGCCTTATCAGGTATGGTCCTATCAGGCCGATGATGCCTCCTACACCCAAATAGGTTTTGTGACCGACTGGAATAAAAAAGAATGGGCAGACAGCATTGACGGATTTTCCTCATTTCCGGATTCCGCTGATAAGGATCACGACGGTATCGTATATCTCCTGACAAATGCCAAAGGGAAAGAAACCGCCATAGATGCTGCTGACCTGAAAAAGTGGGTGGATTCCTACCGTAAAGGAGCAAAAGAAATTCCCATTACCTATCAACGGCTCAAATAATGGCAATTATGATTGTGTATCAGGATCACAGGCTGCGTACCGCCCAGCGCATCTTCGTGGAGCGTGCCCGTCCGTTCTGCGCACACTCCTGCGCGGACGGACGCACCACATCCTTTGCATACTCCGAATAAATACCTGCGCGACAGCCTTCTTTTAAAGCACGCTTTACCAGCTTGTCCTCCCCGGAATGGAATGTCAGAATCGCCACGCGGCCGCCCGGTTTTAAAGCACCCGGCAGCTTTTCCATAAATTCATAAAGCACCTCAAACTCGCGGTTGACATCAATGCGAAGTGCCTGAAACGTCCGCTGACAGGTCTTTTTGATGGTTTCTTTTTTATCCTTTTCCGGCAGAAAATCGAGAGTGTCTTCAATAATCCTGCGCAGTTTTGTAGTGGTATCCACGCGGTGTCCTTTGCGGATCTCATCGGTGATCGCTTTTGCAAGTTCCTCACAGTACGGCTCATCCGAATTTTCATAAAGCATTCCGGCAAGCTCGTCACGGCTGATCGTATCCAGACGCTCCGCCGCACTGATTCCTGCCTCCTGATTCAGCCGCAGATCAAGCGGTCCGTCCACTTTAAAGGAAAATCCGCGCTCCGGATTGTCGATCTGCATGGACGAAACGCCAAGATCTGCCAGAATAAAATCAAATCCACCCACTTCTTTTGCAATCTCATCGATCGTGCAGAAATTCTGCAGATGGATGGTCAGCATGTCCTCGCCAAATCCCTGCTCTGCCAGACGTTTTTTCGTCTTTGCCGATTCTACCGGGTCGACATCGGTCGCATGGATGTGTCCCTGCCCCTGCAGCTGCTCGAGCATGGCTTTCGTGTGACCTCCGTAGCCGAGTGTGGCATCAAAACCGGTCTGTCCCGGTTTGATCTGCAGGAAATCCAGAATTTCTTTTACCATAATGGAGATATGCATACCTGCCGGGGTGTTGCCTTTCTGGATGACATGCGCGATGGTGTCTTTGTATTTTTCCGGCTGTAGTTCTTTATATTTTTCTTCAAATTTCTTTGGGTATTTTCCTTTATAATGCACACGGCGCTTGTGCGGGGTCTGGTTTTCGTTTTCCATTTTTTATTCCTTTCCTCTCCTGTCCAGGTACAGCTCCTCTTACCATTTGCAGGGCAAAACTTTATATGAGGTTGCGAAGGTATTGTTTGCAGAGTAACCTTTGAGCACTAATGATTTCAAATTTAATCTGTTTTCTATGAATACCGGTACAATTGTTTTTCTACCAGTTTACTTCCTTCATAAACAAGCCGAAGTGTAAAAAAGCGGTGCTCGTCTTCCTCGATCAGCAGTTTTAAAAAAATGACATCTCCTTCCCAGGTCGGAAGCGCAAGCACTTCTTTTTTGTCCATCCACTGCAGATCGCCTTCATTGCACTCGATCAGCTCCCCGGTAAAACCATCCGCAGTAAACAGGCACATTTCTTCCGGCTCCGGCGCTTCATCACTGATGAATTTGATCAGCCCGCGGAACTGGTAGGAAGTCAGTGTCAGGCCGGTTTCTTCTTTTACTTCACGTAACAGGCA
>OGLR01001010.1_pt1 | contig 10577 bp, 8 predicted proteins | sample 1572931 | NCBI WGS metagenome assembly OGLR01 (sample SAMEA2581997, study PRJEB24529) | metagenome | biome: Human gut stool | place: China | collected 2011 | reverse complement strand
CCAGGGATCGGTTTATACATCTCATGGATGACACCAAGTGCCGCATAACAGTCTTTTACGGAATCCACGATAATACGGATTGCAAACAGATCATAAATCTGATCCAGCGTTTTATCCTGATTCTTCATTTTCTTATAAATACTGAAAAAGTGCTTTGCCCGCCCATCGATCTGCGCCGGAATTCCGGCTTCGTGAATATGTTTTTTTACCTCTTCCACAAGGCTCTGGACATAATCATCCCTGACACTTTTTCTCTGGGCGATCTGATGAACCAGATCATAGTATGCTTCCGGCTCTAAATATTTTAAAGACAGATCGTCTAATTCGATCTTAATTTTGGAAATACCAAGACGCTGGGCGATCGGCGCATAGATATCCATTGTCTCGCGCGCTTTTTCCTTCTGTTTCTCCGGCGTCATGTATTTCAGTGTCCGCATATTATGCAGGCGGTCTGCCAGTTTGATCAGGATCACACGGATATCCTTTGCCATGGCAAGGAACATTTTTCTTAAATTCTCTGCCTGAACTTCCACCTTATCCGCATCGTAGGACAACTGCCCTAATTTTGTGACACCATCTACCAGCAGTGCAACCTCTGCACCAAACTCCTGTTTGATCTCCTCGTCGGTCATAACGGTATCTTCCACCACATCATGCAAAAGTCCCGCTACGATCGTCTCCTTATCAAGCTCTAACTCTGCTAAAATAATCGCAACGCACAATGGATGGATGATATACGGTTCTCCCGATTTTCTTACCTGCCCCTTATGTGCCTCGTATGCAATGTTGTATGCCTTCTCTATCAGACTGATATCCGTAGATGGATGATACTTACGGACACTGGCGATCAATTCCTGATATAATTTTTCGGGACTCTCAAACTCCTTCATTGGTTTAATACTATTGTCCTCTTCTTTTACGATTTTCTCTAATTCTTCTGATGAAAGTTCTGCCATGTAGATCACCCACTTTATCTATGCTTTTGTGTATAATATATGATTATATTTTATTTTCTATCAAAAATCAACGCTTAAACTTTGCATCCGGCTTCCATCACCATTCTATCTGATAATCTGACATCAGGACGCCGTCTATTTCCCGGTCACCGCAATATGAAAAGCCTAATTTTATGGCAAGTTTTTCAGAAAGAGTATTTTCTTTTTGAATCAGACAGTGCAAGAGATGTACCTGCAGCTCCTCTCCTGCATATTGCATGATTGCCTGACATACTTCATAGGCATAACCCTGATGTTGAAAGGATGTCCGGATCGCATAACCCAATTCCATATCTCCATTTAACTCTTCGCGATGTTCCACACCAGCCCTGCCGATCAATGTTCCCGTTTTTTTCTCAAAAACAAGCCACATTCCATATCCATAAAAACGATACATATTTTCGATATAGGCTTTCTGATATTCCAGCTCTTCCTCATATTCATATAACCCCTCCATATAGTCGGTCATTCCGGGTTCTGCATACATGGAAAAAAGGGCATCCAGATCAGAAAGCTCCAATTCTCTCACAATACAGCGTTTCGTCTCCAGAATCGTCCACGGGATATTGAAATGTCTCTCATACACGCGCTGTAAAAACGTCATATCGACTTCCTCGAACCCCTCAACGACCATATCGGCATGAAGAAATGTATCCGTTTCCGGCATCTGATAGGCAATCGCTGGAACATTCACATCTCTGGCAAGGTCTAAGAGAGACTGGTTCGAAGATAGAAAAATGATATCTCTGCTCCACTGCTCTGACAGTTGATGACAGGCTTCCTCTTTTTGCATTAATACAAATGTAGTTTGTTTTATTTCGGCAAGATTTTCCCTTAACAAAGAAACTTCCCGCTCCGGTATCTGCGACACCCATATCTGTTTTGGATACTCTTTCTTATTATAATATAGCAAACCTGTTCCCCTTATCGATTGTTATGTGCAAAACAACCGGTATCTGAACAGATACCGGTCGTCCTTTTAAAATCCATGAATTAATATGCAATATTTACATCAACATTTCCCTTGATTCCAGGAACACTTCCCTTGGAAGAATACTGCCACATGTTATATTTTCCTTTGTAATTGCAGGTTGTGTTGTACTGTGCAACCCAGATAAAGTAGTTACTGAATGCAGATGCATCAATTTTATTGTTGTACCAGCTCTTGCTTGCGTAAACACCTGCTTTTCTTCCACCGTTTGCAATGGTCTTACAGAACGCAGCCACGCATGCCGTTCTGGTGCCTTTATCTAATCCGTTGGCACGGGCTGCTCCGCTTCCGTTCTCTGTATCAACAAAGATCGGGTAAGAAAGATTGTAGCCGGAGCATAATGTCAATGCCATACTTGCCTCCTCAACAGCCTCTGCCTCAGTTGTAGCCTGTGTGAAGAAGTAAACACCAACGTTAATGCCGTTTGCAGTTGCACCCTGAATATTTTTCTTGAAGCAGGAATCCTCTACTAATGCTCCTGTCTGTGATCCGCGGTAACCGACACGGATAATTGCAAAATTGATACCTGCCGCCTTTACAGATGCCCAGTCGATATTTCCCTGATGGCTGGATACATCAATACCGTTCTTTCCGGAGCCCTGCTGTAATGCTCCATCACTTCCGAAGTTGTAAGAGATACCGCTGATCACCTGACTTCCTGTTACACGCTGATGGTTGCTGGTATAGTAATATACTTTTCCATCAATGGTCTGCCATCCGGTGTAAACCGGCTCGGTGTAGTAAGTTCCGTTTGCATTGTAATCTGCCACGGTTGCTGGTTTTTTACACTCGGAATCTTTGTAAAGAGTTCTACCGGATTTATCTTTTAACTGGGTTGTTGTATTTCCAGTAAAATCATTGACTGTAACTGTACATGTGATTTTCTTGTCACTTGCGGTTGTCTTGGTATCGCCCGGTTTGGATAAGTATGTGATCGTACCTGTTACAGTTGCACTTCCTTTTCCAACTGCTGTCAGTGTACATCCTGTTTTCGCTCCATTGGATACCTTTACAACTTTTTCGTTGCTGCTAGCCCATGTAATATTTGTGATAATATTGCCTGCATCTGTCAATGTTGCTGTGAGACCAATTGTATTTGCATTATTAATAGTGCTGTTATATAAAGCTGCCGTCTGTGGTACTGTGACAGATGCACTGGCTGCGGCTGCAGCTTTTACCCAGTTTAATGTGTATGCTGTTGTGCCTGCTGCCACTTTGATCTTCGTGGAACCTTCTGCCAGTTTATATCCCTGTGCCTCATAAGAAGATGCCTGTATCTCAGTAGACGTAGCATCTACTGTGATATCTTCACTTTTGGATTCTTCCGCTTTTGTCTTTCCATCAGCCTGGAAGAAATTATGTGTTACCTTATAAGTAGCCTTATCTGCTGCTGTTGCAACCCACATGATGGTATATTCTTTTGCACCATTCTGAATGGTAAAGGTTGTACCGTTGGAAGCTTTATATCCGTCATATGTTTTTGCAGATGACACCGTTTTCGCATCCTTTGCAACAGTTACTGTCTCTTTTTCATCTGCTTTGTCTGCTTTTGTTTTTCCATCGTTTTTATAAAACATATGGACAATGGTAATTTCATATTTATCTGGTTTCGTATCATCCGGCTTTGTCTCTGTACCATCTGTTTTGTCTCCAGGTGTTCCATTCTGATTACCTGTACTCTCACCACTTCCACTATTTCCAGAACCAGAATTCTGACCACCGCCAGTTCCCTGACCACCAGTAGTTTCCGAACTGCCTTCACTCGGTGTTGTCGTTTCCGATGATTTTGGTGCTGTTGTTTCTGATGATTTTGGTTCCTTTGTTGCAGTTGACGGAACAGTTTCTCCCTCATTTCCAGTAGCTCTATATCCCACACGTTTTGCGGAAGCCGTCACTGCTGCCTGTGCAATGTCCACTTTTGTTGATCCACCAACAGAAGCTTTCGGGAAATTGGAAGTATCCACATCTCCTGCTCCGACTTTGGATGGTGTGCAGGTGCTGTCAACCGTTTCCACTGTATCCTGAATAACAGCCTCCACCTCAACATTGTCTACCTCTGCATCCTCTGCCGGTGCTACTTCTGCTGCGGATTTAATCTCGTCTTTGACATCTACCTTGGTGTATTCAATCTTATCCTTAACCGTTAATTTGTAAGAATTTTCTTTTGAAATATATCCATCAATCTCATTCAAAGAGACATCATATTTTCCGGCATCAATACTTTTAATGTAAATAATACCATCTTTATCATCATCTGAATATGTAGTTGATTTTGCCTTCTTCTTGTCTGCCTTGATCGTGATCTCGAAAGGCTGTCCCTTTACATTTTTCGAGGACTCGTCCTGTATCTTGATCTTCAGATCCTTCTCAATAGAACTTCCGACCAATGTAACGGTTTCCGGTTCTGCCGCCTCTGTCTCTTCCGTGACAACCTCTTCAACTGCCACAACTTCTTCCGTCGGTTCTTCTGCCACCTCTGTACTTATCACAACATCCGCCACAATTGGTTCCGGCTGATGAAAATGGTCATATAAAAAATATCCTCCTGTTCCAACACCGCCAACTGCTGTCACAGTGGCTACACCTGCTATGATCGCCTGTGTCTTTGTCAGTCCGCTAAGCAAAGTCGCAACCCCTTTTACCTTTCCGGCTGCGCCCTGAACTAAATTTAGAAAATTCATTCTCGTCTCCTCCTCGTCTGCATTTCCAATTACTTATAGTAAATTTTCGTAGTTCACTCTATTATGATAAAGAATCTGTCTGCAGTAATTTCGCTGCTATTCCTTCTTTGTAATCATACGAAGCTAATTATAGCATTTTCCCATATTATGTAAATATAATTTTCCTTATTTTTTTGGAAATTTTTTCCACCAGAAAATATGGTTCTCATTTTCAAGGTTACACGCCCTCACAGTCAAATGCCGGGATAAAACTCTCTTCCGCTGTGTCCCCCTCCTGGATAAAACCATTTTCTATTCCGATATCGATCGCATAATCCACCAGTGTCTCATATTCCTCATCGGTAATCCTGCGATTTAATTCCGGATACTTTTCCAGATTGGAAAGTGGGGTGAACTGGTTCATGATACTGATATAAATCTGCTTTCCAAAAGTCTTATGTAAAAGTTTCAGAACCTTTTTTGAATTTGTCAGATGTCTTACGATCGTTCCACTTAAAATAAGGTTATCTTCATCTCCATTTACAAACACAGCCTTTCCTGTCTGCCGCACCATCTCTGCGATCGCTGCCTTTGCAACCTCTGCATAATCCGGAGCATGGGAATACTTTTTACTCAAAACCGGGCTCATATATTTAAAATCCGGCAGATAAATATCAACGTAACCCTCTAGCATTTTGATCGTGTCAACCGTCTCATAACTGCTTGTATTGTATACAACCGGAAGCGTAAGCCCTTCCTTTCGTGCCTGATCCAGAGCCTTCACGATCTGCGGCACAAAATGTCCCGGTGTTACAAGATTGATATTATTGGCTCTTTTTTCCTGCAATTCAAGAAAAAATATCCACGAGCCGCTCCAGAGAGATTTCTTTTCCAACCGTTCCGTTTGCGATATTCTCATTCTGACAGAATACACAATGCAGCGGACACCCCGAAAAAAATACAGCTCCCGATCCCGCATCTCCCGAAATGCACGGTTCCTCCCAGAAATGAAGTGCTGCCCTCGCAACTTTTAAATTTTCTGTCTGCCCACAGATTCCTTTTTCACCCTTTTTCCGGTCTACAAGGCATTTTCTTGGACATAAATCACATTTCACACCTGCTACCTCTTGCTAAACACGTTATTTTCCGCTATTATATAGCAGTCAAAAAGATTTTCACAAAAAAATCTATCTTTTTCATTATAACAAAAGAAAAAGAAATGGATACTATTTTTAACAAAAGTTAATGAATTATTAAGGAGTAAACTATGAGTTTAAAAAATGTAATGGTCGCACAGTCCGGTGGACCGACAGTTGCAATTAACGCCAGCCTTGCAGGTGTGATCCGTGGAGTCATGGCATCTGAGCAGTATGAGACTGTCTATGGATCTGTAAATGGAATCCTTGGTATCTTAAACAATCATTTATTAAATCTGACAGAGATTATGAATGAAAATCCGGCATATCTGGATCGTCTGGAAACAACACCTGCAATGTATTTAGGTTCCTGCCGTCATAAACTGCCGGATTATCTGGATGATGATTCCTCATATGTTTTCATCTTCAAACAGTTTGAATTATACAATGTCGGCGCCTTCTTCTACATTGGCGGAAACGACTCTATGGACACCGTTTTAAAATTATCCGAATACGGCAAAAAAATCGGCAGCAATGTCCGCATCATCGGTATTCCAAAAACAATCGACAACGATCTGTGTGAGACAGACCACACTCCTGGTTTTGGTTCCGCTGCAAAATACATTGCTTCCTCAGTTTTAGAGATTGCCCATGACACTTTTATTTACGCAGTCAAGAGTGTCACAATCATTGAGATCATGGGACGTGACGCAGGATGGCTGACCGCTGCCGCTGCTCTTGCAAGAAACGGATATAATTCCGCTCCACATTTGATTTATCTTCCGGAAGTTCCGTTTGATACGGACGACTTCCTGTTAGATGTAAAACGTATGCTGTTTGAACGCAATAACGTTATCATTGCCGTATCAGAGGGTATCCGGGATGCATCCGGCAATTACATCAGCGCTTCTGAGAAGTCAGTCGATACATTTGGCCACAGCCAGCTGAGCGGCGCCGGAAAAACATTGGAATTCCTTGTGAAAGAAAAATTAGGCGTAAAAGTCCGCTCCATCGAAGTGAATGTATTACAGCGGTGTGCAGCCCATTTAGCATCCAAGACAGACCTTATGGAATCTGTCGAATTAGGAAAAAAAGCCGTTGCGCTCTCCGAGGAAGGCGTAACAGCTTCTATGGTCATCATGAACCGTGTATCTGACGATCCATATACGATTGAATATGGATATGCCGAGATAAAAAATATTGCCAACGAAGCCAGATCCGTTCCTGCTGAATGGATCAACGCCGCCGGCAATGATGTTACACAGGAATTAATTGATTACCTCACTCCATTGATTCAGGGGGAATCCAATGTCACCTATGAAAATGGTCTTCCTGTTTATATGGATGTCAGTCATTTGACAAAACATCAATAAATTTTCCAATCTCAGCCCACGCTTTTCTGGATTCTGGCAGCATTTTTGCTGCCATCTGGAAAATGTGGAACATTCCATCATAAATACTGAGTCTTACTTTCACACCCTGATGTCTCGCTTTCGAGGCAACGCTCACCGAATCACTTAACAGCATCTCATAAGAACCTACCTGTATGAGCATTGGCGGAAATCCCCTGAAATCCCCATACAGAGGTGAAATATAAGCATCCATCGGATCATGGTCTCCCACATAATCTTTGTTATAGATCAGACTGTCCCTCGTATTTCCAAACAATGGATCCCTCTCATAATTGGTATCATACGATTCACCGCTTGCCATAAGATCCGTCCACGGAGACATTGCAACGATCCCACATGGAAGCTGCATTCCATGATCTTTCAGATAATGGCACAGTGCCATCGCAAGCCCTCCTCCTGCGGAATCTCCTGTCACAATGATATCCTCTGCAAACCAGCCCTGACCAAGCAGCCACTGATATGCGCTCACTGCATCTTCCAATGCCGCCGGGTATGGATTTTCAGGTGCCACACGGTAATCAATGGTGAGTACACTCATCCCTTTGCTGACTTCATTGTAAAGTCCCGCAAACATGCGGTATGCGTTCCGCATCGCTCCGATATACCCACCGCCATGAAGCTGTAAGATCACCTTCTGCTCATTCGGATTTTCCTTTAATTCAAGCCACTCCATTGTGAAGTGCTCCATCTCGATAGTGGTCATGGTGAACATATCCGGGCATTTCCATGGTGGCTCAACCATCTTTTTACGCAGCTCACCGCTTTTGATCTTCCTGCCGATCAGGTTATCGTTTGTCACATGCGCGATCAGGTCACGCATGACATTTCCTGCGATGCTCGCTTCGTTTGTCTCATGTTCTCTTTCTTTTTTCAAAGTCAATTTTCTGATCATAAACCCTCTTATTCAAACTTCTGTCGTTTCCTTATCTGATATGGAATCTTCTCTTCAGTTCCACCCTGGCTCTTCTGTCACCGATGATCAGCGTTCCAAGGAACAAAAATACAGACGTTCCGAGCGCTGCAAGTGCCAGATATGGGACATAAATGATTCCGGTCAGATACAGAATGATCGGAACAAAACTACAGAGAATCATAAAAATCTGCCACATAATATAACTCTGCCAGTTCCTCCGGTTCACACACATCAAGATCAAAATTCCTGCATCGACTAAAATGATCGCCGCCGGGAACACATACCGTACCGACCATCCCCGGTAACCACTCACAAAATCGATTGCGATCAAAATTAATATGGCAATCAACGTCAAAACAATTGTTTTGGCAATATAGCCGGTTTTTCCAAGGATTGCAAACCGGACAACCAGATATCCGTAAAAAAAGATCAGACCGGTAACAAGGCTCCACGCCGTCTCAAAATCACCGTAATGATTCACTGCAACTAAAACCGCCTCTGCCACGATCGCCACGAAAAGATAAATTCGCGACAAAAGCATCATCCGTCTTGTTTTGATCTTGACATCGGGATACATATTTTCCACCTCTATCGTAGGCTCTAATACGGAGTGACAGAGCGGGCAGCGCTCCGTCTCATCCAAAACTTCTATATTACATTGTCTACATCTGCTCATCTCACACCATTACTTTCCTGTTATTTGTATCATAATTCATTCTTCTTAATCAGAAGTCACACCATTTGTCTCTAACTCTACTTCAATTCCATCTGCTGCAATTTTGCGGAAAAATCCCCGCTGCACCGAAACATCTTTCAGATCAAAACTGAACGAGAACACTAACATACTTCCATAAGAACAGATTGTTCCCTTCAAATGCTGTCCCTTCGACATTGCAAGAAACGCATGGAACATCTCCACATATGGGCGGTATGCCTCATCCACTCCAATATTTCCGATATTTGTGATTGTTGTTGTATTGGCAAGTGCCGACTTTGTATACACAAGCTTCATTGCAATATTTTTTAAGAAAAGCGGTACTGCGCGTGCAGCAAGCATTTTCTCATTGGATACATTATAGGAAAACAATTTCTCCAGATGCTCCCTGTTGATCTGGCTTCTCAGATTATCACGCACGATTGCCAGCACTTCCGCAAACGTGTAGACTTCCTTTGTCGGATGAAATTCTGCCGACACCATGACAAAGAAATTCTTTGTTGTGATCGAATTAAAATATGGGCGCAGATTTACCGGAACTGCCACGCGGATCGGACTCGCGGACGGCATTCCCTTCATGCACTCCGTATACACACTCCAGATATAAACGGAAACCAGATATTCATTGATACTGCAGCCGTATCTGTGACACACCTCTTTCAACTGCGGAATCTGCATATACCCATGCATAACGCCAAATTCTCCCGGTCCGAGATGTTCTCCCTTTAACAGATATGCCTTTTTTGTCTGATAGCCTTTTGCAGAACTCTTCTTATAATTCTTTAAAAAACTGTCCTCTCTGTTTAAAGATGTGCCGCTGTTTAAGGAATCCCCCACCTTCTCTTTCAGTTCCGGGTGCGCAAGGCGCAGATACTGGTACGTCAACTCTTTCAAAAAATTAATGCCGCCCATTCCATCCGTCAGCACGTGGAACACTTCCAGATTAATCCTGTATTTATAATAAGTCACGCGGAACATATAACTGTGGTTTTGATTCTGCTGGATATAGCGGCATGGAAAATTGCTCTCCTCACGTACTTTCGGTGCAGGCTTTCCATTCTCCTCAAAATAATACCAGAATACCCCCATGCGAAGTCTTAAATTAAATCCATCCATCTTCGGAAGAACGATGTTTAACGCCTGCTGCAAAATATCAGGCTGTACAAGCTCCGTCAGTGTCACACTGATGCGGTAGACATTGCTCATATTCTCGCCTGCGATCACAGGAAAAAGATGTGCCGTGTTATCCAGCCTGTCCCACCGGATCTCCCGGTAGGCTTTCTTTTCTCTCTTTCTTTTCTGTTTTTTATTGTCTATTGTAATTTCTTCTGTCTCAGAAGTCACGGTCTTTTTCTTCATGATTCACTCCACTCTTTTCATGCTTCCTTTGATTATATCTGAATCTGTCTTAAAATACAAGTTTCCGGTTCTGTCTCTGCCAGATAATGAATCGTCAATTTCACAAAAATTTAATAAGTCGAATCATTGATTTTTATTTGTATCTTTTATAAAATAGTTTCGTGGTATCTGGTCTATCCAGAGGCAAACTTAATATTTCAGATATCAAACTTCAATAATAATTGTGAAATTCCCTAAAACATAGAATACTTGACAAAAAATCAATATTACTAAGAGAGTTTTACAAACACTTATTCATAATAGACAATTGCGAAACTCTTAAAAGCGTAAATTGAATTGTAAAAAATTGACAAAAGACATGAAAGACACTGGGGAGCCGCCGGCACTTAGAAGGCA
>OGLR01001006.1_pt1 | contig 10589 bp, 10 predicted proteins | sample 1572931 | NCBI WGS metagenome assembly OGLR01 (sample SAMEA2581997, study PRJEB24529) | metagenome | biome: Human gut stool | place: China | collected 2011 | reverse complement strand
ATGCCATGGATCTGATGAAGCAGTACGGTCTGATCTTCGGAACTTCCATCTGCTATACCAGCAAGAACTATAAAGTAGTCACCAGTGATGAATTCCTGGATATGATCATTGAAAAAGGTGCCAGATTCAGCTGGTATTTCCATTATATGCCCGTAGGCAATGATGCATCTACCGAATTGCTCTTAGATCCGGACCAGAGAGAATATATGTATCACCGTATTCGTGAAATCCGTGCCATGAAGGGCGGAAAACCTATCTTTGCCTTCGATTTCCAGAACGATGGAGAATATGTGGGCGGATGTATCGCAGGCGGCAGAAACTACTGCCATATCAATCCAAACGGCGATGTGGAGCCCTGTGTATTCATCCATTATTCCGGTGCCAATATCAAGGAAGTAGATCTGCTGACTGCGTTGAAGCAGCCACTGTTTATGGCATACCGTGCGAACCAGCCTTTCAACTGCAATCACTTAAAGCCCTGCCCGATGCTGGAAAATCCGGAAATCTTACAGCGTATGGTGCATGAGACCGGAGCACATTCCACTGATTTACAGTCACCGGAGTCTGTGGAGCATCTGTGCGGAAAGTGCGCAGAATACGCGAAAAACTGGGATGAACGGGCCCAGGAACTGTGGAATAAATAATAGTTCTTTTACAAAAGTTTATACTTAGTTAATTGCTTTTTGCCTTTCGGCATACCATAATGTAGGTAACATTCAGAGGAGACTTCGCGAAGGAGACTCTGAAAGATTTGGATAATGTGTCCCCTGTATGGTGGCGGACGAAAGGTGGTACTTCATGAAAGAGAAGTTACAGCGTTTCATGTGGGGGCGTTATGGCAACGACCGCTTCAATCAGTTTTTGATGATTGTGGCTCTGGTCTGCCTGGCGCTCTCTTTTTTTGGTCTGAGAATATTTTATGTGCTGGCTCTGGCCCTGTTAGTCTATGCGTATTACCGGATGTTTTCTAAAGACCTGAGTAAGAGGAGTGCCGAGAACCAGTGGTATCTGAAGAAAGAAATGAAGGTTCGCGGATGGTGGCAGCGAAAGAAAAAGGCTATTGCCGGTCGTAAGGAGTACAAGATCTATAAATGCCCGAAATGCGGACAGAAGATTCGGGTACCCAGACATAAGGGGAAGATCGCAATCCGGTGCAGAAAATGCGGTGAAGAATTTATCCGCAAGACCTGACGGGAAAATCCTGTGGCAGGATCACGGGAAATGAAAATTGGAATACAGAAATATAGGAAAGGGTGGTGAGCCAGATGTTCGGATATATTGTGATCAATCAGTCGGAAATGAAATTTAAGGAGTATGATGTTTATCGATCCTATTATTGCGGATTGTGTCAGAGCCTGAAGGAACGTTACGGTGTCCTGGGGCAGCTTTCTCTGAATTACGATATGACTTTTATCCTGATGCTGCTCACCAGCTTATATGAACCGGAGGAGCAGGAGGCCCAGTGCAGATGTGTGGCCCATCCTTTGGAAAAACATCCCACAAGAAGAAATCTGTTTACGGATTATGTGGCAGATATGACGGTACTTTTTTCCTGCTATAAAGCGGAGGACGACTGGGAGGACGAGCATAGTCTGAAGGGACTGGTGTACAGTTATCTGTTGGGAAGAAAATTCCGTAAAAAACCGTTATTATATCAGGAAAAAGTAAGAAATATCTCACTGGCCATGCAGGATTTTGCGGATGCGGAAAAGCAGGGCAATGCGGATATTGATACCATGGCGGGATTGTTTGGCAGAGTCATGGCACAGATTGTATCCTGTCGTGAGGATGAGTGGAAGGACAATCTGGAGAGACTTGGATTTTTCCTGGGAAAATTCATTTATCTGTTGGATGCCTATGAGGATATCGAGCAGGACCTCAAAAAAGGAACCTATAATCCGTTAAAGAAACGGTATGAGGAACCGGGCTTTGAGGAGGAATGCCGGCAGATCCTGACCATGATGATGTCGGAGTGCTGTAAGGAGTTCGAACAGCTTCCTATTTTACAGAATGTGGATATTCTGCGGAATATTCTGTATTCCGGTGTATGGTGCCGTTATGAGATCGTGCGGAAGAAACGGATGAAAGACAGTGCAAAAGAGGTAACGGGAAATGACTTATGATCCATACAGTGTTCTGGGAGTGAGCAGAGATGCCTCCGAGGAGGAAATAAAAAAAGCATATAAGGCACTGAGCCGGAAATACCATCCCGATGCCAATATCAACAATCCCAATAGGGATCAGGCGGAAGAAAAGTTCAAGGAGATCCAGGCAGCCTACCAGCAGATCATGAAGGAGCGGACCGAAGGCTACAGTTACGGTGGCGGATATGGCAGGCAGAGCTATGGTGGTAGCGGAAGCGGCTACGGTGGAAGCCAGGGATATGGCGGCTACGGTCAGGGATTTGGAGACTTCTGGCAGCAGGCAGGCTGGCAACAGCAGACTTCTGGCTATGAAGAAGAGCCCAGACTGCGGGCAGCCGGTAATTATCTCAGAAACGGCTATTACAGAGAGGCCAGAAATACGTTGGACGGCATGGGAGAACATGAGAAGACGGCCAGATGGTATTACTACAGTGCCATGGCACACATGGGCCTTGGAAATAATGTAGCAGCGCTGGAACATGCAAACAAGGCGGTGGCGCTGGATCCCCAGAATATGGAATACCAGATGCTCCTGCAGAGACTACAGAGCGGGGGACAGTGGTATGAGAGCAGACAGGCAGCCTATGGCTATCCCCATGTGGGTGGCAACGACCTGTGCCTGAAAATTTGTCTGGCCAATCTGTTCTGCAACCTTTGCTGTGGCGGTGGCGGTTTATGCTTCGGCGGTTATGGTGGAAGAGGAATGTTTTAAAAAAGATACTTGCTTTTTCCATGTATCCTCACTATAATATTAGATACAAGATGTAGATACGAAATTGCTTGAAAAACACAAAATCTAGTGAGACACTATGATTTGCAGAAAAAGTCGTGTCGGGAACTTGCTTCCGATGCGGCTTTTCTTTCGGCTTATGCAGAAATTCGTATCTTATGGGAATGATATAAAGTGAGGGAAACAGCAATGAAGATTCAGAAGAGAGACGGCAGAGTAGTGCCTTATGAAGAGGAGAAGATCCGGGAAGCAATCCATAAGGCCAACAATGAAGTGGAGGAGCGGTATCGTGCCAGTGAGGGACTGATCGAGGAGATTCTGGAGGATGTACAGCAGGAGGGCAGACAGACCCAGACCGTGGAGCATATCCAGGATATGATCGAAGAGCATCTGGTAGAGCACAATAAATATACTCTGGCAAAGAAGTATATTGTATACCGTTACCAGAGAAGTCTGCTCAGAAAGTCCAATACTACGGATGAATCTATTTTAAAACTGATCCGGAATGAGAATAAGGAGCTGGCGGAGGAAAATTCCAACAAGAATACCCGTCTGGCTTCCACTCAGAGAGACTATATTGCGGGCGAAGTGTCCCGTGACGTTACCAGACGTCTGCTTTTGCCGGAGCATATTGCCATGGCGCACGACAACGGTGTGCTGCATTTTCATGATGCGGATTATTTCATCCAGCCGATCTTCAACTGTTGTCTGATCAATATCAAGGACATGCTGGACAACGGCACTTCCATCAACGGCAAGATGATCGAGTCTCCCAAGAGCTTTCAGGTGGCATGTACCGTGACCACCCAGATCATTGCGGCAGTGGCCAGCAACCAGTACGGCGGCCAGAGCGTCAATATCAAGCATCTGGGGAAATATCTGCGTAAGAGTAAGGAAAAATTTGCAAAACAGCTGGAGGAAGAATTCGGGGATACCCTGGATCAGGCAGCCAAGGACAAGATCGTGCAGATGCGCCTGCATGACGAACTGAAATCCGGTGTGCAGACCATCCAGTATCAGATCAATACTCTGATGACCACCAACGGACAGTCTCCTTTTGTCACACTTTTCCTGCATATCGATGAGAATGACGAATATGTGGAAGAGACCGTGCAGATCATCATGGAGATCCTGCGTCAGCGGATCGAGGGGACCAAGAATGAGAAGGGCGTCTATGTGACTCCTGCTTTCCCGAAGCTGGTCTATGTATTGGATGAAAACAACTGCTTAAAGGGCGGAAAATATGACTATGTGACCAAACTGGCCGCACAGTGCTCTGCCAAGAGAATGTATCCCGACTATATCTCCGCGAAGAAGATGCGCGAGAATTACGAGGGAAATGTATTTTCCTGCATGGGCTGTCGTTCTTTTCTGTCTCCCTGGAAGGATGAAAACGGAGAGTACAAGTGGGAAGGACGCTTCAATCAGGGCGTTGTCAGCATCAATCTTCCGCAGATCGGTATTCTGGCAAAAGGAAATGAAGAGAAATTCTGGAAACTGCTGGACGAGCGTCTGGAACTGTGTTATGAAGCATTGATGTGCCGTCACAAGGCACTGGAAGGTGTGGTATCCGATGTGAGCCCCATCCACTGGCAATACGGAGCCATCGCCCGTCTGAAGAAGGGCGAGACCATCGACAAATACTTGCACAATGGTTATTCCACCATGTCTCTGGGATATATCGGACTGTATGAGACTACGTATCTGATGAAAGGATGCAGCCAGACCGTGGAACCCGGCAAGGAATTCGCCCTGCGTGTCATGGATTATATGAAGGAACGCTGCGCAAAATGGAAAGAGGAGACCGGTATTGCATTCAGCCTCTACGGAACTCCTGCTGAGACACTGTGTTATCGTTTCGCAAGGATCGACCGGGAAAAATACGGTGATATTTCCAATGTCACCGATAAGGGATATTACACAAATTCCTATCATGTGGATGTCCGGGAGAAGATCGACGCTTTCACCAAGTTCAAGATCGAGAGTGAGTTCCAGAATAAGTCGTTGGGCGGAGCTATCTCTTACGTGGAAGTACCGAACCTGACCAATAATGTGGAAGCCATCGAGGAAGTCATCCGTTTTATTTACGATAATATCCAGTACGGTGAGTTCAACACCAAATCCGATTATTGCCACGTCTGTGGCTATGATGGTGAGATCATGATCAATGATAATATGGAATGGGAGTGCCCTCAGTGTCACAACAAGGATCATGCGAAAATGAATGTCACCAGAAGAACCTGCGGTTATCTGGGAGAGAACTTCTGGAATGCCGGCAAGACCAAGGAGATCAAGGCAAGAGTTCTTCATCTGTAATATGCAGATAGTAAAAGGGAAGGAAATGTCCTATGAATTATGCGACGATCAAGAAAACGGACGTGGCAAACGGTCCCGGCGTGAGAGTATCGCTGTTTGTCAGCGGTTGTACCCATCATTGCAAGGGATGCTTTAACAGTGTGGCCTGGGATTTTCAGTACGGACAGGCTTACACGCTGGAAACAGAACAGGAGATTTTACAGGCACTGGCCCCGGACTATATCCGGGGCTTAAGCTTGCTGGGCGGCGAACCTATGGAACCGCAGAACCGTGCAACGGTGCTTTCTCTGGTAAAGAAAGTAAGGGAAATTTATCCCCGGAAGACGATCTGGTGCTATACCGGCTATGATTTTGATAAGGATCTTCTGGCCTGGATGGAAGCGGGAGATCCGGTGATCACGAAACTTTTACCGCTTCTGGATGTTATCGTGGACGGAGAATACAAGGAAGAGTGCCGTAATTTACGTCTACCTTTTCGCGGATCAGAGAATCAGAGGATTTTGGACGTACCATTGTCTTTAAAGGAAAAATGTGGTATAATTTTACATACATAAGAGGATTCGGGTCGAAAAAGGGATATCGGTTCGAAAATAAAAACAAAAGTGTGAGGGAGTAATACAAGTATGGAGAGCTTTCTGGATATGACATTAGATAGAAATCTCTACATCGGTGTTCCGGTGGGAGCCTTTTTGTGCTCCCTTTTTCTGTTATTCTGCTTTTTCAATACCATGAAGAGCCGGACAGTCCGTAGTCTGAGGGCAGTGCTGACTTCCTGCCTGGTGTGGACCGGTGGGGCGATTCTCATGCGGCTACAGGTATTTCCGGGAATTCGTTTCTGGCATAATTTTGCACTGTTTGGTCTGCTGGTGATTCCAGTGTTTATGTATGCATTTCTATTTGCTTTTCTGGAAATTACGGAGCATGATGCGCTGATCTATATCTATGGAGTCCTGACGACAGCTCTGGTTCTGGGCAATGCCTGGAGTGGTGCGATCCTGCCGGCACCGGAAGTGATGACCCGTGCCGATGGAACTTATGTCTATATGTATCATGCAACATCCGGAATCTGGGTGTTGACGGTATGGGAGGTCTCGGTATTGGTCTATGCCACTTATCTGGCTCATTGCAAGATCGGTGGAGACCTACAGCTGCGTAAAAAACTACAGCCGCTGTTGCTGGGAACCCTGTTTGTTTTGATGGGAAATCTGCTCTGCCTGATTCCGGGAAGCGTCTTTCCGTATGATATGCTGGGCGGCGTTGGTATGGCGGTGTGCATGGTCTATATCATGTACAAGCAGTATCTGTTTGATTTTTCCTATCGTGTAACGGTAGGTGCAGTATATTTTCTGGCAGTTGTGGTGGCATCCCTGCCGTTGGTCATCCTGTCTCATAATCTGGAAAATGTGCTGGGAAGTCTGGAGCGGGCGGTAACGCAGAAACTGCTGATCTATATCATTCTGCAATGTGCCTGGACGGTGCTGGTGGTAGCTTTTGCCAGAAAGCGTCTGGAGGATATCCTGAACCAGAAGCTGAAGCATATGCTGGAGGGACTGCGGAAATTCCAGGACAGAGCGGCATCCATTTTAAACCGTAAGGAATTGTTTGCCAATATGCATGACATTCTGGATGATGCAATTCCGGGCTGGGAATCCAGAATCTTTGAGAAGAATATAAATGATGACGGTTACCATGAGGTGGTACAGAGCGGACATATCCCGCTGGGCGAAGATGAGGTGGAGAGAGTCTGTGGCATCGTAGAGCAGGAAGAGACAAAAGAGACACCGGAGATCGCCCTGTTAAAATATGATAATATGGTCTGTGGATTTGTATATATGGAGCGTCTGCGGGAGAGTAAGCTCAATTACCGCGAGGCGGACTGCATCCGGCAGATGGCAAATATTGCTTCCGGCAGTCTGAAAAACATTGATGCTTATGAAAAGGTATATCAGGTATCCATTCATGACGAACTGACCGGCCTGTATAACCGCAGCTATTGTGGAGTGTATCTGCGCCGCGATGGTGCCTTGGGAGAAGAACGGGGCTTTTTATACATGGACATGGATAATTTTAAGTTATACAATGACCTGTACGGAGAACAGACCGGCGACCGGATTCTGCAATGGTGCGCGAAGAGATTTTTGGATCATGTGGAGAACGGAGAGGTATTCCGGGTAGGATCCAATGAGTTTCTGGTCTCGGTGCCGGAGACCGGAAAGGACGCACTGGGGGAGCTGGCGGAGAAGCTGACCCGGGCAGTACAGGAGAATGCTACAAATAAACCACAGGTCATGCAGCCCATTACATTCAGCGTTGGTGTGGCATGGTATCCCGGTCTGGCAGCGGATGCGCTGGAATTGTTCCAGCAGTCCAAGCGGGCGGCCTTTTATGCGAAGCGTAATGGTAAGGACCGGATCCAGGTATATGAAGGCGGTATCAATGAGGAGAGCCAGGATAAGGAGACCGGTTACGAGCAGGTGGCGCCTACGGTGTATGCACTGGTGGCGGCTATTGATGCGAAGGATTCCTTTACTTTCCAGCACTCCACCAATGTATCCCAGTATGCGGTATTGCTGGCCCAGAAGCTGGGCTTGTCCAGAAACGATATCCAGACCGTAAAGGTGGCAGGCCTTTTGCATGATATCGGTAAGATCGGTATCCCGGAGAGCATCCTGAAAAAGGCTGGAAAGCTTACGAATGAAGAATATGAGATCATGAAGAGCCATGTGGAGAAATCCATCGAAATGATCCACTATCTGCCGAATATGAACTATGTGATCCCCGCAGTCGTTTCCCATCACGAGAGATATGACGGCAAGGGTTATCCCAGAGGAATCAAGGGAGAAGAGATTCCGTTTCTTGGCAGGATCCTGGCGGTGTGCGACAGCTTTGATGCCATGATCTCCAAGAGAGCATATAAGGAGCCCCTGAGTGTGGAATACGCTATGGGGGAACTGGAGAAAAATAAAGGAACCCAGTTTGATCCGGAGGTGGCAGATGCTTTTATTGAACTGATCAAAGAAGGAAAAGTTCCCCTGTAGGAACTGATAGCAAAAAAAGAGGCACCCACGGGTGCCTCTTTTCAAAAGGGGAGGATTAAGTATTATCGTATCTTTCGTAAGATCAAAGGAGGGGATCCGATGATAGTAGTAGTCTGTCCCGGATTTGTGGGTTTATACATCCCCGATTGATATTTTTTTGTTGTTTTTGAGGACGAGTTGTTATATACTATGATTAATAATTCTGCCAATAGGTGAACTGCCTGACTGCTTGCAGGCAAGGCAGTTCACCTATTGAGCGGATAAACAGACATGAGCATGGAGGACGCCAGTCCGAAATGCGAATGGATGTGACGATTTCGAGAGCCCGAAGGGCGGAGAAATCGTATTATTAAATATTTAATTATTATGTAAGGATGGTATTACAATTATGAATTTAATGGAACAGTGGAGATCAGTAGCATATAATGAGGCAACCGGCAAAGAGAAGCTGCAGCAACTCTGGGCAGCTTATTTCCAGGAGGAGAAGGAAATCTACGCACAGCTTCTGAAGAATCCCGATGAAGTAGTAAAGGGTACCGTGAAGGAACTGGCTGACAAGTTCAAAGTATCTCTGATGACCATGACCGGATTCCTGGATGGCATCAACGACAGCCTGGTAGAGCAGAACCCTATTGATGATCTGGAAGAGGATACTCAGGTAAACTTAGGCTTCGATAAGGCTCTTCTGTACAAGAACATGGTAGCAGCAGAAGCCGACTGGCTGTACAATCTGGAAGAGTGGAACGATATCTTTGACGAAGAGACCCGTAAGGAACTCTACAAAGAGCAGAAGTCTTCCACTACCATTGTGAAGGAGCAGAAGGTTTATCCCAATGATCCCTGTCCCTGCGGAAGCGGCAAGAAGTACAAGAAGTGCTGCGGCAGAAAGTAAATTGAACATAAAGGGGGTTTTCCGCAGGTTTGCAGAGAGCCCCTTTTTCGTTTTCCCTGAGTTTAACATTGTTTTACAGGAAAGGAAGGGTTACATATGAAAATGCTGAAAGAATTGAAATGGGAAGCAATTCTTACCGGTGTGCTGTATATTCTCTTAGGAATCGTGGCACTGGTGATCCCGGAGACCATGCAGAAGACACTGGGGTATCTGATCGGTATCGTATTGATCGTGGCAGGACTGGTATCTATTATCTGCTATCTGCTCAGGGATGCCAGAGAGAACTATTATCACAATGAGTTTGTATTCGGTATTCTCGGAATCGTGTTGGGAGCAGTAGTCCTGTACAAGGTAGAGATCGTCATCTCCCTGATACCCTTTATTCTGGGAGTACTGGTTCTGTGTAGCGGATGCAGCAAACTGCAGGATGCCATTGACCTGAAAAGACTGGATTACGGCAGCTGGCTGGGACTTCTTATTGTGGCGGCAATCAACATCATTCTCGGAGTGGTACTGATCTACAATCCGTTCAAAGCAGCGATTCTGTTGTTCCGTGTTCTGGGAGTGGTACTGATCCTCAGTGGTGCCGGCGATTGCTTTTCTACGATTTATTTTGCGCGCAAGCTCCGGAGATTCAAACAGGAGCAGGATGCCTTGGACAGTACCTTCGAAGAGGTCGATCCTAAGGATCAAAATTAACGGACACAAAAGAACAAGCAGGAGGAACATTGTGAATATTGCATCTTTTTTGTCCCCGAAGGAGGAGGTTACTTTTCTTCGGGACGATATGACTATCAGACAGGGGCTGGAGAAGATGAAACGCTACGGTTACACAGCGGTACCGGTGATCGATGCCGAGGACCGGTATGTGGGCGTAGTCAGTGAGGGAGATTTTCTGTGGAATATCTTGAACCACAATAGTGAGCTGGATACTATTACCATGAAGAGTCTGGAAAAGCTGTCCGTGAGGGATATCATACAGAGTGGCAAGATCCGGCCGGTATGTATCGATACCAACATGGAAGAACTGCTGGGACAGGCACAGATGCAGAACTTTGTACCGGTGATCGATGACAGAAATGTATTTATCGGCATTATTACCCGAAGCGAGATCATCAAATATTTTATCAAGAAACAGATTGAAATAGCAGAAAAACAGATATAATTCGTTAAAAAAGAGAAAGGTGTGTAGAAACATGAAAAAGTTGGAAGAATATGTAAAGAGCATTCCCGATTTCCCGGAGAAAGGTATTATTTTCCGTGATGTGACAAGCGTATTGCAGGATGCGGACGGACTGCATCTGGCGATCGATACCATGCAGGAGAAGATCAAGGAGAATTACCGCCGCATCAAGCAGGACGCGCTCGACATCATCGAAGCTGAAATGAAGAGGATAGAGAAGGATGAAAAATTGGCGGAAACGTTATTAGGGAAAACCGAATAGATGGAGTTTGGGAAAAATTGCATT
>OGLR01001005.1_pt1 | contig 10597 bp, 9 predicted proteins | sample 1572931 | NCBI WGS metagenome assembly OGLR01 (sample SAMEA2581997, study PRJEB24529) | metagenome | biome: Human gut stool | place: China | collected 2011 | reverse complement strand
CAAAACTCTCAAACAAGTGAGTTAATATTGGAACATAGAACTGGACACCCTAATTGCATACCCAAGTCCTGCATGATGCGCCCTGCAAAACAGTTGCTGCTTATAATAGATGTGCCTGGCGTTATCAACTTCCTTATATCAGGTATGTATTGCTTGCGCAACTGATACAACCTTTTGTCGTTTATTTGCTTTCGAATAGCAAGATACCATGAGATTGGAGGAGTGAGGGATATTATGTATTTAAGTCTTAACCATTCCCCGTTTAATATTTTGCAGGATTTCCTACTACAACAGTGTTGGGCGGTACATCTTTTACGACTACAGCACCAGCACCTATCGTTGCCCCCTCTACCAATAGTTATGCTTCCTATTATGCAAACGTTCGGTCCTATTGTAACTTCATCTTCTATAATTGGGGATTTCTCTGCACTATCAAAACCTTTAGCCCCTATAGTTGTATTCTGCCTCAAAGAAACGTTCTTCCCTATAATTGTTCCAGGACTCACAACAGAAGCATGGGCAGAATGAAAAATTTCAAAATTATCTCCAATAATGGTAGATGATGGTATATCACACCCCAATATACATTCTGTATAAAGTTTATATATCGTATTCCAAAAAAATCCGCCACCATGCGCTCTTTTGTATAGGGCGTTAAATATAATAGTTTTTTTATTTCTCATAATCTATATCATTCACAAGTTTTGGGAATTCTACTGTTTGTTTTTTTTGATATTATATCATCCTTTGCATTTAGAAAAAGTCCCAACATTAAATAAAATGGTCCTTCAATCATGAAACTTGAGGACACCATTAGTCTCGACAAAATCGCAGTTCCTACAACACCAATCATAAGTTTCTTCTCCAAATTTCCTTTATAAAGTCTAATAGCAAATAATCCTAATATATATGCCGAAATTAGTCCTCCTATTGCTATACCAAAATCTATCATTAATTCTAATACAAGGTTATGTGGGTATGCCATCCAAGCATTAAAACTACGAAGCATCACTCTGTCTGCAAAAAGTCCAGTAACGCCAGCAGTTCGCTGAATGAAATAAAAGGACATCTCATATATATCATCCCTTGAAGACGTACTGGTTAATTCTGAAGAGTTTAACATTTCTAAAGTTCGTGATTCCATACCTAAGTCACCAAGTATATCACTTACAATATTTAATAAGAATGGCGTTAATAGATATATGAAAAACAATACAAACACACTTATGAACAATAAGGCAACGAATCTTTTAAAGGAAATTGTAGATAATTTTTCAGAATAGTAGAGAATTACGATTCCCATAAAAAATCCGATAAAAGACTGTCTACCTCCAGCCATTAGAAATATAAAACCTACAGCACACCACCATAAATCTTTTCGATTTTGTGTGAATACGTATTGTGCATATACCATTAGAACAAACGGACAAAGATGAATTCCGTAGAATTGGTAGTCCCATCTTTGAATATATCCCATAAAATAGCATAGGATCATAAAAACAATGCCATATTTCCCATATTTTCCTAATAGTACAACACTACCTTTGAAATTATTTATTCGGAATGCTACAGTCATTGTTGGTATAAAAACGACTGCAATTTGGCGTAGTTGCATCATGTATTCCTCATAAAATTCTTGGGAAGCAGGATATAAACGATAATTAAGGTACAAGATTCCGATATAAAACGCTTCTGCTATTATAAGGTCTTTGCACATATGTTTGTTCGACCACAAAAAATGCAAATATACAAATGCCCACCAAATATAGAAAAGTAAAGAGAATGTTTCTTCTAATGCTCCCAACCCCATATAGTTTGCAATGCCTTTTATTCCATATGTACCAGCCACAAAAAATAAAGACATGAATACAACATCAAAAGCTTGTATATTAAATCCTGATTTTTTTGAATGTATTAAAAACATAAAATTATTGCTTTACGAAATCTACAACAGGTTTAAACGCATAAATAAAATCAAATCTTGATTTTGATTTTTTTCTTATAGTAGTGACCACAGTATTGATATCTTTATTTTGATAGCAACAACTAAAATAAGTGACAACATCATTCATATCAATCAATGTATCATCAGCAGGAACACGCATATAGTAAGGAAAATCACCAACACTATCCAATTCAGTTTCTATACCAGAGATTATAGGCACACCGTGTGCACAATATTCTTTTCCCTTTAATGAGCTGTTATAGTATAGACCTACTCGATGACGTCCCATACAATCTAAAGCTATATCAGCAATATTATACAAGTCATCCAAGTCTTTACCTCTTAGTTCTCCACAGAAATGTACATATTTATTAAGACCATTTTTCTCTACTTTATCTCTATACGACGCAAGTATTCGGCCTTTTCCTGCTAAATAGAAATTTATATTGTACTTTGTCACCGTATCTTTTTGTTTTATCATACCATCCAAAAAACGGTCATAACCATGCCAAGCCTCAAATAAAGCAACAGCTATAACATTTATACCTTTATGCTCAAGAGGTTTTCTTATTGGTACATTTTGATAATTTATTCCATTTGGAATAACTATTGTTGGTATTCCAAAAATTTCTTTATCTTTTGAATAAGTTACAAACCTATCTACTACCCCTTGAAGAGAACAACGAACTCGCTTATCATTTCTCAAAGCAAGCTTTTGGCTAAGCCTAATCTCATTATCATAAGGGTAAGTCGGAATTTCAACTATAATTTTAATGTTAGGATGGTTGTTCTTTATATCCCTTAAACATCTAACCTGAAAGGAATCCAACAATGTTTTTCTGATGTAAATGAATTCATAATCATCTTTTAATAGGAGATTATTACTAACATCAAATAACTGTTCCCAAACAGGTTTATTATTGCGACCAAACAAAGAAGACAATTGATTAAGAAGCGTTGAGCTTGAAACTTTTTTTATAGAGCCAGCATCTACAAGACTCATAGAAATACCATAATGCTCAAAAACACTAACTTGCGACGTGATTTTTTTACAAACACCACTATAAGCATTGTTTGCATCATAAGTAGTTATATATAATCCCTTCATCTTATTATTCTTTTGTTATTTTTGTACAAAATATGCTTAATTTCTATCATAATTGGTAACTTCAGGAAATAAGCGACAACACTATACAACGCAACCCCAACAAATAATTGAATAAAGATTGCTATTATTGGATAATACACCCAATTTCCTATATACCATAACAATGGACTTATCATTATAGCCAACAATACAGGCATTAACGAATCAGATATTTGATTTCTGATAGGAACGTTAAATATATTTTTCGTAATATACCAACATACAAAAAATGCAGCAATACGAGAAATAACAGTTACAATGGCAATAGCCATAACGCTTATTCTAAAAAAACATACTATAAGTATAATGCCAATAATATCATCTATCAGTTCTATTTTCAATGCCAGTCCGCTATTTCCTATTGCTTTATAACTTGTTAAATAAGCATTATAAATACACGTAAGCCAATAGAAAATACAGCAAACTCGTAAGAACGGAACACATGGCAACCACTTATCTGTAAGAATAATATGAACTAAAGGTTCCGCTACTATCGCCAGTCCAACCAAGAGAGGAGATATAACTCCTGACATAATTTGAATTAGTCTCCTGTTAGAGTTAGCTAAATCGTCTTTATTATCTTGTTTTTCTGATAAAACAGGAAAAGTAACTGATGAAACAGCATTGTTTACATTATTCATTATTAGTTGAGGAAACTGCTGACCTCTTGAATAATAAGCCAAATCTGATTTACTGTATACCTTTCCAATTATCAATGTTCTTAAATCATCATAAATGGCACCAGCTAAAGCCGAAGCCATTAATTTCCAGCCAAAATCTAATAACCCTTTAAGACGTCTCCAAGAGAAAGCTAATATTGGTCTCCATTTTACAGTATACCAAAGAATAATTGTTGTTACTATTAAATGAGACAAATTCTGTATGATAAGAGCCCACAATCCTAATCCCGCATAGGCTGCGACTAAACCAAGTATTCCAGAGACTACATTCCCACCAAGGGTAGAAAAGAAGTTCTTTCTGAATATCATCTTTTTGGCTATAACAGCCTGCTGTACTGTATTTACTGTTCCTATTATCAACCTTAAACCTAAGACTCGAAGAGCTGGACACAAAACATCAGAATTATAATATAATGCGACATACGGAGATATTACAAATAAAATGGCATATAGAACAGTTGAAAATGCCAAAATAAAGTAGAATATACTGGAAAAGTCTAAATTATCAGCATTTTTCTTTTGAATAAGTGCTGCTGAGAATCCATTCTGTACAAAAATATTTGCTAAGGTTATAAAAACCATTATTATTGCAATAGAACCATAGTCCTCAGGAGCTAATATTCTTGCAATAATAATAGATACTATGAATGTTACAGAATATGAACTTATTTGTTCTGCAAATCGCCATGTGACATTTGATAAAATTCTATTCATTTATTGAAATCCTCTTGATTATTGAATTCAAATATTCAGGTTCCTCGCATTCACCAATATTGCTATCAACATGTTCTGCTGTATGTTTATTTGCAATAGCGACTTTACCATGTGCAGCTCTAAGATACCATTCATATTCAGAATCTATGTGTCCTATATCTAAAGCCCATCTGCCATCGTTTGCCAAATCTTCAGTAATAAGTTTACCGGTAGGACCAAGTGCTATCAAATATAGAGAAGTACGTGAACATTCCATAGCAGTATCACGGATTTGCTCATATTTTCTAAATGAATTTTTAGAAGGACATAAAATACGTTTTACAGTTTTTGCTTTACTAAACATATCATTCCCGACTCCAGACCTGCTGTATTCACCTTCTATGATTACTATGTCTTTATTTACAAATATATCCAAGAATTTCTCAAACCATTTACTTGATAATGTTTTATCAGCGAATATAATGTATGGTCTCGAAACAAAACTATTGCCATATATGGTCTCATGATTTAAGATTTCGTCATACATCTTTGAGTTATTATAAAAGATATTTGTCCAATAAACTCTAGATTTTCTAATAAAAGAACGAATTGTACGCATTGGTTCTGGTAAACATACTAATAAATTGGATGGACTACTATTAAACATTTTTCTCAGCCTTAACGACAACATTTTGTCATATTCCTGATATTCCGGAAGATTCCCTCCATTCATCAGATTAAATTCTCCATCACCGAATCTAACTATTGAATGTCCTAAATGTGACATATAATCTAAAGTTTCATCAATAGTCAGAAGATTTATTCCAAACGGATTGTTATAAAACTTGTGACCATAAATAATGTATATAAACTCTTTTTTTATTCTATTTATTATACGCAGAAAAAATTTACTCATATGAATATACTAGTAGTCTTTAAAGTTTAACGTATTTACTTCTTGTCTAATTCTATTTATGTTCTAACATAGCGTCAATGAATTCGTCAAATGTTTAACATAGAGAACAGAGTATCCATAACACTCATATCTATCACCGTCATATTACTCATAAGAATTAATTAAATAATTCTGCAAAAAAGACTGGTGAAAATCAGAAACATCCTCAGCATCAGTTCCTTATAAATCATCATACAGAACAGACGCTTTCATAAATAAATCTCCTATATTTTAAACTAATCTCTTCTAAAGATGTCACGTGTATAAACCTTATCCTTTACATCATCCAGACAAGCATCGTAGCGGTTGGCGATGATGGCATAGCTCTGTGCCTTGAATATTTCAAGGTTGTTTTCAACGCGGCTTCCAAAGAAGGTGCTGCCTTCTTCCAGGGTTGGCTCGTAGATGACTACCTCTGCACCCTTAGCCTTGATACGTTTCATGATGCCCTGGATGGCTGACTGGCGGAAGTTATCGCTGTTTGACTTCATGGTCAATCGATAGACACCAATCACACAGTTGTGCTCCTTGCTGGCATCATAACTGTTGGCATCGGCATAACTGTAGTAGCCCGCCTTCTGGAGTACGGCATCAGCGATATAGTCTTTACGGGTACGGTTGCTCTCTACGATTGCCTCAATCAGGTTCTCTGGTACATCGGCATAGTTTGCCAGGAGCTGCTTGGTATCCTTTGGCAAGCAATAACCACCATAGCCGAAGCTTGGGTTGTTGTAATGGGTACCGATTCGTGGGTCAAGACCTACACCATCGATGATTGCCTTGGTATCGAGTCCCTTTACCTCTGCGTATGTATCCAACTCATTGAAATAGCTTACTCGGAGTGCCAGATAGGTATTGGCAAAGAGCTTGACAGCCTCGGCTTCCTTCATACCCATAAAGAGGGTATCGATGTTCTCCTTGATGGCTCCTTCCTGAAGCAAAGCGGCAAAGGTCTTGGCTGCTTCCTTCAACATCTCAACATTGGTTACAGATTTGATTGCCTCGTTCTCTTCTGCGAATTCAGGGCGCTCGATAATCTTTGGATAGCCTACGATGATGCGGCTTGGGTAAAGGTTATCATAGAGGGCCTTGCTTTCACGAAGGAACTCTGGAGAGAAAAGAAGGTTGAACTTCTTCACGCCCTTTTTGGCATACTTCAAGTAGAGGTTGCGGGTATATCCTACTGGGATGGTACTCTTAATGACCATCACTGCATCTGGGTTTACCTCCAGAACCAGGTCTATGACTTCTTCTACATGGGTTGTATCGAAGTAGTTCTTCACAGGGTCGTAGTTGGTTGGTGCTGCAATCACTACGAAGTCCGCATCCTTATAGGCTGATTTGCCGTCAAGGGTTGCCACGAGGTTCAATGGCTTTTCAGCCAAATACTTTTCGATGTAATCGTCCTGGATTGGAGAAATCTTATTGTTGAGTTTCTCCACCTTCTCTGGGATTACATCTACTGCTGTTACATGATGGTGCTGAGATAACAGGGTTGCTATGCTCAGACCGACGTAGCCGGTGCCGGCTACTGCAATTTTTATATCTTTAAAATCATTCATATTGAATAAATTTATTGTTTTATGCTATTTAAAATTAAAGGCAGGCTCCACACCAAAAGCGAAAAGTAGCTCATAAAAAATGCTAGTGGTGCTTCGCCTACCGAATATTGTATTATTTTCTAAAATTCATACTTTAATCGTCTTTGCGACTCTAACGACACATCACTCCCAAGTTCCTTACCGAATTATGCGCCTTATTGTAAGCGGTCACTTTAGGTACGTTAAGCCCTAAAATGAATGTTTTTTTATTATCTTTTAAGAAAAAAGCATTTGAATTTATGCCCAAGAAGTAACAGTAGCCAGCTGCCATCTATGAGCCAGTAAGTCTACCAATTTGTCCTTTGCCGTTTTCTTGATCCTACGGAACACATCACAAAGATACTCCACTGGATCCAAATTGTGCTTACGGATATTGGCAAAGTGGGACATCAGGCGAGCAAAGCGCACACCTGATTCCGGACTGCCAACAAAATAACTATTATTGCGATACTTCGCGATTCTTCTAATCTGTCGCTCACATACATTGTTCGAGAGATCAAGACTACCATCCTCTAAACAGCGCAACATACAAGGATATTCAGTAAGGGCATAGTTCACAGCCTTGAGAAGTTCGGGTTCTTCCTCCTTCTCAAGGTTCTTTGCCAATTTATCCAAATATGATTTCAAGTCATTAAACATAGGAGCTATGCGAAGTGCTCGCTCTCGCCGAATGTCATCAGGATTTGTGAACACTGCCTTTATCAGCTTGTCCTCACGGAAGATTGCCTCAAACAACTTCAATATCATCATGGCATCCTCCGAAAAATCCTTCAATTTGAAGAATGGCCTTCGCATATGAACCAAACAGGCTATTCGTTGTATTAACTCTCCAACATCGTAGCACTTATAGATAGGTGCGCCATCACTATGGAGGTAAATTTTCTCCATTACGTCTTCAAAGTACTTTTTGACTGCCTCCTGGGTTCTACGACCACGCTCATGGAACACGAACTGGGTCAGACCTAACATTGGCGCATAGTAACAGAATATCCAACGCTTGAAGAAGTGAAGTTCATCCTCCACATCCTCAATCGTCTCACCCTTACCAGGCAACCGCTGGTCTTTACAACCCAATGTAGATTCATCACCATGGACGTTGCCAGAAACGATGATTTCCTCATGGAGAGGCTCGTCCAATGGCTCCAGTATGTTGGCACCGATTTCAATCCACCCAATAACTGTCGAATGACCATAGTTCAAGCCCATGCCTTTCAGCCATGCCTCGATATCTCCGATTGTCATATGATAATAGAAATGCATCGTCAATATCTGGGCTATCAATGACTCCGTTGCCCATGTTCTGCCCATGCAGTTCTTATACTCTTTAGGAAGATTTACATGATAGCATTTACCCTTGGAATCCTTATATTTCTTGCGACGGATAATATAAGTACGGATAAAACCTTTCACATAAGTATGACGGACAGATACATCCTCTCCTATTTCAACGGCATCGGCTGGAAGGTTGGCAGGGGTGAGGACTATATCATTATTGCTGCCTACAGCTGCATCGATAAGGGGCTGCTCACGTCTAGGCTTCTTGACACCTTTCATATCCTTATGCTCCTTTAACGTCTTGGCGATAGTGACAATCTTTTCCTCTGGGACATCCTCACCATTGAAATCCAGATCATCGGCATTCTCCGTCTGCTGGCTACCATGATGAAATTTACCAGACTCGGTATGCTGCCCATAGGCTGTAACCTGAAGATTTGCTTTTTGCTGTTCGCTGGCCTTCAGTTTTGCCTCTGGTGACATTGTTGAATCCGAATTTGAGTTACTTGGCATTGTGGTTGTCGGATTATCCCCATCATTTATGCCTTTCAACTGATTTATCTCATTCTGCTTAGCTGCCAAGCGAGCATTGAAATCAGAAGTGAGTTTCTCCAACTCACTAGCATAGGTTTCCTTTAGTTTTTGTTCACGTGCCTCAAACTCTGCACGTACACCCGCAACTACAGCTTCACGAAGAGAGTCTGAAAGATTAACTTCTCCATTACCAGTCATGAATGACACAAGTTTTTGCATCATGTCATTCAACTGATCTACCTTTTCACAAAGCTGCCTGTTCAGGTTAGAAACCATAGCCTCAAGCTCCACCACTCGTTTGTCACGAGCCTGGAGTTTCTTGCGGAGCACCTGTTGTCAGCTGCCTCGCTATGCGCTTGCGCACTTATAGCCTGTATGGATTTCTCTTCTGATTTCATACTGCAAAGATACTAAAAATATTCGAGATAACAAAATCATAAAGCATTGAATATCAATATTTTATGTTAAATATTATGTATTAAAGAGCTTCTTTTAAGAGTTCATTTTCTTCTATTCTCCCTTGGGCAGGCTCTTCAATATCCATACCCAATTCTTCGTCATTTTCATCATTCAGGTCGTTAAAAGCAACCTTACGGTCTTTTAGAACGATTCCTTCAACCAGATAGACAAAGCTCTCCCATGAGATATGGTAGCATCCCTTTTTCTCATCGAAGACTGGCTCGACGAAATGGTTGGAATGAAGTATCTTTTCAGTAAGAATCTCGCCTTGATGATGAAAATAATAGATGCGAACACGATGACTGTCCTTTGAAAGGAAGATATAAATGTCTCCATTGGTTGGATCACGATGGAGGTGGCTCTTGATATAATTGCGCAAACCTGCATGGCGATAACGCAAGGTTACGGGTTCACTGCACAGATAATAATTAAAACCGCTTGATAAACTCAGCATAGTGTTCCCTCCATTTCCTTGATCAGTGAAACCAATGCTGACTTGGAACAGCTACCTATGTGCAAGCTAATCTTACTACCAAAGTTCAACTCTATATCATCAAGCAACAAATCTACATCTTGCTCAACAGGTAAAACTGCTGGTTCTATCGTGACAGAATCTGCAGGTTCTACGACCAGCGGATGCAAGCCCTGCTCTGCATCAGAACTCACAGCCTTGGCACTTGGCTTACGATAAGAATCGTTACGCAAACAATGAAGCATCTTGGTATAGCTTACATTTTGTTCCTTACAGAACCCATGAAGGTTCTTGCTCTTGTACTCTGTTCGAAACTTACGAACCATTGAGGCATAGTACTTGCCTTCTTCGTTTATATTCATTTTGTCCCAAATTTAAAATTCGGGGCAAAGGTATATATTTTTATTAATGTACGCAAGACGGTCTAAAGTGACTGCTTACAGAGGATTCGCTCTAAAACTTCTTTATCTGCCATAATAGTGTTATTTTCTAAAATCAACGTATATCATCGTTTCAGCTTCCAAATCTCATCCAGCACCTTCTTCACCACTTTCTTGTTCTCTATTATATAATCCAAGTCGTAGGGATAGAGCATATAATCCCAAAGAACTTGGTAGATGGAGAGGAAAATTGAATCGATGCTTTGGCGAATCTTAGCATCTAAGCTGTCTTCAATACCCCGCGTTCCCTTCAAAAGCTTCAGTAAGGGCTGATACCTGTGTTCTATGTCAACCTTCAGGATGTCGCTACTCTCTGAGAGCTTCTTCTTGTCTCGATTCAGTATCCGCAAGGCTTGCTCGTGGAAGGCTAGATATTGGTCGGAGGCTAGTCCTTCC
>OGLR01001004.1_pt1 | contig 10598 bp, 5 predicted proteins | sample 1572931 | NCBI WGS metagenome assembly OGLR01 (sample SAMEA2581997, study PRJEB24529) | metagenome | biome: Human gut stool | place: China | collected 2011 | reverse complement strand
CTTGCTGCGGCAGCGATTGCTCTGCTGATGCTGACATGGCAAAAAAACAAAAACGCTGTCTCTGCAGCGAGCTTCCTGCTCGTGGGCGTGATTGTCGCGGGCGTAGCCGCAATTTCCCTGCAAACAGGCACGATGCAGTCCCTTTCAGAAAATGCGAAGAGCGCTTTGCACTACTGGCGCTACGAAAAAGCGGGAGAAGTCCTGCCGGAGGGCAATCTGTCCCAGCCGGTCACAAAGACAGAAAGCACGGACACCCTCCTGTCCGTCACGGCGGATACGGCGCAGACGCTCTATCTGCGCGGCTTCGTTGGCGACACCTACGAAAATGAAACATGGACGGCGCTGGATACGGAAACCGCCGCAGAGGAAAAAGACCTCTTTTACTGGCTGCATCAGTCCGGCTTCTATCCGCAGAGCCAGTTGGCAACGGCTGCGCGGCTGATGGGCAATTATCAGTCCGGCAGCGTCAGTGTCCAGAACCTTGCCGGGTGCAGCCTGTATCGCTATGAGCCGTGTACGGTGCTGCCGGAACGCGCAGGCTTGACGAAAAACAAAATTCAGCCCTCTACGCTTGAAACAAACGGTCTGCGCGGTGAGCGCGGCTATTCCTACGAGACAGTTTCGGACGCACAGACGATTCTGCCGGAGCTTCTGGACTTTTTGCAAAATGACACGTCGGACGGCGTGAAATCGTACTTACAGATGGAAAGCGCGTACCGCGAATTTGTATATTCCTACGCGCTGACCGTTCCCGCGGAGTTCCGCGCGCAGCTCGGCGCAGTGCTGGATCAATGCTGTGAAAGCTACGGCCCGGCAGACAGCCTGACGAAAGAGCAGGCGCAGACGGCTGCGCTGGCGTTTCTGGAATTGTGCTTTGACGGAAGCGGCAATATTGCGCTGCCGCTGACCGACACGGCGGACGGCACAACGTATCAATACGCGACCGTCGCGGCCTTGGCGCTGCGGTATTACGGCATCCCTGCCCGCTATGTCGAGGGATATACGGTCAAGGCCGCAGAAAACGAGCCGGTGAACGTGGACGCAAGTGCCGCGGGCGCATGGGTGGAGGTGTATCAGGACGGCATTGGCTGGCTGCCGCTGGCGCTGACGCCTGGCCTCGAAGACCTCTCTGCCGAGCAGACCGAGAGCGGCATCAAGCCGGTTGGCGCAGGGAAAGAAGGAAACGGCGACGGCCCGCGCGTAACGGAGGGTCAGGAGCTGGAGCAGGACAACGCAGAGCCGGACGATTCGGAGGACAGCACCCCGGACGGCGGCCAGAGAACCGGACTTCTCCACAAGCCCGCGTTCTGGATCATCCTCATTGCGATGCTTTTGCTTCTGCTGCTTGCGGCTGTCTTCATCCGGCACACAGTCATCCTCAAAAAACGGAACGAAACGTTCACGCAGGAGGATCCATCCGCCGCAGCCGCCTGCCTGTTTACAGACTGCGCGGCACTGCTGGCAGCAATGGGCTTCAAGCGCGGCACGGGTTCCATGCTGGAGCTTTGTGAAACGGCAAAGGAGCAGCTTGGAGAGGAGTACGCCGCGAAGCTGCACGATATGACCATGTATAACGCACAGGCGCTGTTTTCCAGCCGTGCGATCTCACCGGAGCAGCTCACAGAAATGCGGGCGTTCCACGACACGACGATGGAAAACCTGAAAACACGCTGCAAGCCGCTTCATAAGCTGCGGCTGAAATGGCTGAATTGTCTCTACTGATGGGAGGTAACCCTATGAAACTGAAACGAATGACAGCCGCATTGCTCCTGCTGGTGATGCTCCTGTCCTGCCTGCCGCTCAGCGTGCTGGCAGCGGACGCAGAGTTGGTTGAAGCGGAAGAAACCGTGGATACCGTGCCTGCGGAAAATACAGACGCGGAAGTGACCACAGAAGAACCTGTGGAGGAAGCTGCAATTTCGACGCAGGCGGTCAATGCAAGCGGATATTTCTATTTTTCCGCTGAAACAGCAAATAAGCTGCTCATTGCGCCGGTGCGGATCGCCTTTACGGATGGGCAGACTATCCGGCAGGCGCTGAACGCCAGCAAATACAGCTTTACAACGAATGGCAGCAATCAGTTTATTACGGCGATTGAGGGCGTCAACGGCAACTATACCTATGGCAGTACGCCGGATGGCGTTTCCATTGACAGCGCTGCCAATACTGTGACGCATTTCAGATTTAGTGAAGCCTCGAACAGCACACCGTCCTCCGGCCTGCAAACCTTGATGCAGGTCATGGCGGACTATCTGGAAGAAGCTGCCGATGTGCAGAACGCCGCAGCAGACGAATACCAGGCAGCAGTCAGTGGCTATTTGGGCGTTACCAGTGAGAGCGCACAGAGCTATGCAGCTGCGATCACGACGAAGATCAACGCCTATAAAGCCGGGCAGAACACCAAATACACCGTGACCTTCTCCGGCTATTCTGGCAGCAGCTTTACCGTGTCCGCGGTCAATGACTACGGAAAGCAGTTTACAGACCCTAACCATACCGGCACGCTCCAGCTCCCGGCAGGCGGCTATACCTTCTATGTCCGGCAGGGCAACCGCATGGTTTCCGGCAAGATCACGGTCAGCGGAGCAATGACGGTAAATGCCAGCCTGCCCACCGGGGACTGGTTCAATGAGATCATTACAACATCAACAACAAGTTCTATATCAACGGCTACGACGCGGAGTTCGATGCGAACTGCTACAAATATACGCTGCAGGATCATACCGCAACCGTGCAGGTGCCGGACAGCTTCACCGGACGGCTGTATCCATATTTCAAGTTGAACACCACAGGAGCAGCGGTCAAGGCCGTTTACACGGACATAAGCGGTGCAGCCAGAGATAAGGCCATCCCGGCTGAGTCTAAAGCGACCAGCATTGACAATGCGCTCTCCCGCGGCGCGGCGGGCAATACGGTTGCGCTCAGAGCCAGCAAGAGCGGTTCTGACGGTTATACACAGAGCGTGGATCTGACGCTGCAGCTCGACCGCATGCCGACGCTCGGCAGTCTGCGCGTGACCAATGCCGCAGGTACGGCGCAGGCGGCGACAGAGAGCTTCTCCAGCACCAAGACGGAATATACCTATAAGATCCTTGATTCCGAACAGGTACTGAAAATCTATCCGACCGCCACGGTCTCCGGGTCTTCCATCACAGTCAACGGAAACGCACTGGACACAGACGGCAGCGCGACCGTGACGATCTCCAGCAATACGACGGTCACGATCACGGTTTCCTCCGGAAACTACACGACAACCTATACATTGGCGATCCAACCGGGCCAAGGAAAAAAGGTCACGTTCAAGACGGCCAGTGATGTCACACTGACGGTCGTAAACAAGAACGGCGAAGAACTGGCCTATACAAAAACGATTGGCGCCAGCGGCACGGTCAATTATCTCTACACGCTCGTGCCGGGCGACGATTACTCGTATGTCGCAACGCAGGGCACCTATTACCATGCAAAGAAAACCTTTACGCTGGTTACGGAGGACGGCAAGTCCCCAATCATTGATGTAGCGGTCAAGCAGGAGGACTGGTTGTCGGAATTAGCGCTTGGAAACAGTGAAAGCAGCAATAACAAAGGTAACATTGCCCTCAATACAAAATTCTCAAAAGCCACACATACGTACACAGCTGTTGTTTCAGACTATTCAAGCAGCGTGTACGCATGGATTGCAAACGTGGTCGGTTTAACGGATCTTTCAAAAAAATATGAGTGTTCTGTTATTTATCAGGCACAAAGCACAGCAAGTAACGATGGGGATTCAACAACCATAGCGTTAACGAGCAGAAAACAGAACGGTACACAGTTGCCGCAGGTATTACTTCCAGGGAGCGCCTATGAAAATACGATTACGTTCCGAGTCACATATGTGGATGAAAATGATGGCGTAACGTATTACACAGATTACACTGTTGCACTTTTGAGAACGCTGAGCCTGAAAAATATGGAAATCTTCTTCCAAGGTGCGCCCGTTACCCTGAACCGCAAAGGCAGCAGTCTCGTTGGATATAGTTCCAGTGAGAACGCGTACAGCATACTTGTACCGGCGGCAGCCCCCTCGCTGGATGTCACATTTGAACTGCACACGGATGCACCAAGATACGGCGATACCGACAGCGGGTATGAGATTTCTGTAAGTGGTGAGCGTGTGCCGTCAGGCGGAACACTTACCGCAAAACTGAATGGCAGTGAAGAGTCGGAGCTTCTCACCATCGAACTGACAAACCGCAATAACAAGACCGCAAAAACCATTTACACTATTGAGGTTCAAAAAGCTGCTACCACGGCAGTTACCTTTGAAATGACCCCCGCGGATGGCCAAATTTATATCTATGAGAGCATCAGCGGAAATCGCAGCTGGCCACGCACAGGGAAAACCTATGCGCTCTCGGAGGGCTTCACTTATACTGCAAGCTTTACCTGTGTGGGCTATCGCGGTCAGCAAGCAGAACTGACGTTGGAAAAGGATGAAAATGGACAAGTCGTGCTGAAACTCGGAGAAGAAACTTTCACGGATCTTCATGCTGTCCAGATCAAATTGGACGTTGCAGAAGAAAACAAGGAAATTCAGCACAATCTGAACGCCGAATGGGCGGATTTCCGCGGCACATCGTATACTGGAAGCACCATAGGCGGCGGTATGAACAGCAACAATGGCATTACAGACGCCAAAACGCCGATCACAGCAGAAAGCGGCATGATGTACTGGGCAGTGAAGCTGGGAGAGGGCTACTCCGACGGAGCCGTCAGCAACCCGATTCTGGTGGACGATTGCCTGATTGTCTATGCAGGCGACCATATTTACCGCGTAAATAAGGACACCGGCGCAGTGGAGGCCACGGGTCAGATGGCCGGGAAATCCAGCTTTGCCATCAACGGGCCGACCTATGCGGATGGCATTGTGCTGGTTGGTCTGTCCAATGGACGGATTCAGGCATTCAACGCAAAAACACTGGAATCCCTGTGGCTGTACACCGACCCGCTGGGCGGCCAGCCAAACTGCCCCATCACAGTCCTGAACGGATACGCCTACACGGGCTTCTGGTATGCAGAGGAGCTTGACGCGGGCTTTGTGTGTGTATCTCTGACCGATGAAGATGTAGGAACTACAACAGAAGCGAAATCGGCAACGTGGCGGCATGTTCAAAATGGCGGCTTCTATTGGGCTGGAGCCTATGCCTGCGATGACTTTATTATGGTTGGCACAGATGACGGCAAGGACAACTGCTCATATCTGTATCTGTTTGATCCGCTGACCGGCGCTATACTGGATTCCAAAAGCGGGTTCGACGGAGATATCCGCAGCACAATTTCGTACGATAAGCAGAGCTGCGCATATTATTTTACATCAAAGGGCGGCACGTTCTACCGCGTAAAAGTTGAAGCGAAGAACGGCAGCTACGCCATTACAGCATGTGACGGACTGAAGCTGGACAACGGTGCAAACGATCCGGCCCTTCCGCCGATGAGTACCTCCACGCCGGTCGTCTATAATGGCCGTGCGTATATCGGTGTCAGCGGCACGGGTCAGTTTACGCCATATTCCGGCCACAACATCACGGTCATCGACCTCGGTGACACAATGTCCATTGCGTACAGTGTGCCGACACAAGGCTATCCGCAGACTAGCGGTCTGCTTACAACAGCGTATGATAGCTATGTCTATGTTTATTTCTTTGGTAACTATACGCCGGGAACGCTCCGTGCTCTCAGAGATGCACCAAACCAGACATCAGCTGATTACACCACACAGGAACTCTACAAAGGGTATACCTATCAGGCACCATACGCCATTTTTACGCCTTATGGCGATCAGGCGCAGTACGCGATCTGCAGTCCTATCGCAGACAGCAACGGCACGATTTACTTTAAAAATGACTCTGCCTATCTTATGGCGTTCGGCAGAAGCGTTGAAACGATTAAGGTCACAAAGCAACCGGATAAGACACAGTATAGCGCCGGTGAAACCTTTGACAAAACCGGGATGGTTGTGACAGCGACGCTTTCGGACGGTTCGACGCGCGACGTTACTGACATGGTGTCCGCACCAACGGGCACGCTTGCGGACGGCACGACGGAACTCACGCTGGAGTTTGGCCGCGGCCAGACCATGTATCGTAATTTGCCGAACGGCAATAAGATGACTGCCGGCAATAAAATTGCAGCAATCACGACAACCATACAGATCCGCGTGGGCGATACAGCCGACAGTGGCACGCTTGCGGACGATATTACATGGAGTTTCCGAACGGCTGCAAATACGCTCTCCATCGACGGAGAGATACCTGAAGAACATAAGGTTCTGATTGCATGCTACGACGACAGCGGCAAGCTGACAAAGCTGGAGGTGCTGACTATCAAGGGCAGTGTGACGCTGCCGGGCAGCGCAAAGATCCGCGTGTTCTATATTGACGGCAACAGCAAACCGCTCTGCGCGGCCGCCACGGTTCTTGGATGATAAGGAGATGCAGCGTATGAAACGAATCGCTTCCAGAATGCTCTGTATCCTGCTCCTGCTTTCCCTGCTGCTCTCCCTGACCGCCTGCGGCAAACCGGAAACGCAGCTTGAAAAAACGGCCGGCTATCTGCAAGCGCAGGTAGCCGAGCCGGGAGCGGCCTCCATCGGCGGAGACTGGCTGATTTTTGGGTTGGCACGCTCCGACATAAAGGTTTCGCAGAAATACTTTGATACTTATTACAAAAATGTAGAAGCAGCAGTCCGCGAGAAAAACGGAATACTCAGTGAGCGGAAGTACACCGAGTATTCCCGCACCGTGCTGGCGCTGACCGCCATTGGAAAAGACCCGGCCAGTGTAGCTGGTTTCGACCTGCTGAAACCGCTGGCAGACTTTGAACAGGTCACCAAGCAGGGCATCAACGGCACGATCTTCGCGCTGCTGGCGCTGGACAGCGGGAACTACGAAATTCCTGAAAACCCGGATGCCGCCGTGCAGGCGACACGGCAGATGTATGTGGACGAGCTGCTTGCGCGGGAACTGCCGGACGGCGGCTGGACGCTGACGGGCGGCGAGGCGGACGTGGACATTACGGCAATGACGCTGCAGGCGCTTGCCAAATACCGCGAACAGCCGGAGGTTGAAGCAGCCGTGGAACGCGGCCTTGCCGTCCTTTCCTCCTTGCAGGAGCCGGACGGCGGCTATGCTTCATGGGGCTCCAGTAACAGTGAATCGGTCGCACAGGTGATCGTGGCGCTGACAGAGCTTGGTGTGCCGCTGGATGATGCGCGCTTCGTGAAGAATGGCGTTACCGTCGAAGACGCGCTTCTGCGCTTCGCGCAGGAAAGCGGTGCGTTTGTACATGTTCTGGACAGCGGCGGCGATGACGGCATGGCGACGGAACAGGCATTCTATGCACTGGCCTCGATCCATCGGGCCGAAACAGGCGAAACCACACTCTATGACATGACGGATGTGATGCAATGAAGCAGTTTTACAGACTGGCCGCGCTTTTTCTGGCGCTCCTGCTCCTTTGCGGATGCGCCGCGGGAAACGGCTACGGCAAGCCCGAACGGAAAGAGGGTCAGGATCAGTACCTGACCGACCCCGTCCCGGAGGGCAAGCCGCAGCCGGTCGAGCCGCAGGACGTGACGGTCAGCGATACGGAATACACCTGTACGATCTCCATTTCCTGCGCGTCGATCCTGGAACACATGGACCTGTGCGACAAGGAAAAAGTGGAGTTGGTACCGGAGAACGGATGGCTGCTAAAGCCCGTGGAGGTCACCTTCAAGCAGGGGCAGAGTGTTTTTGACGTACTCCAGCAGGTCTGCCGGGATAACAAAATTCATATGGAATTTTCCCTGACGCCGATCTATAACTCTGCCTATATCGAGGGTATTGGAAACCTTTATGAGTTTGACTGCGGCGAGGTGTCCGGCTGGACGTACAAGGTCAACGACTGGTTTCCGAACTACGGATGCAGCCGCTATCAGCTTCAAAACGGCGACGTTGTGGAATGGGAATATACTTGCGAACTGGGCAAGGACATCGGCGGCGGCTATGCGACAGGCGGTGACGCATGAGAAACAGAGACACCTTTTCAGGCTACCATCCGACGATCAATTTTTTATACTACGCGCTCGTTCTTCTCTTTTCGATGTGCCTGATGCACCCGGTCTATCTGGCAATTTCTCTGACCGGTGCGCTGGCGTATGACATCTATCTCAAGGGCAGAAAAGCGGTGCGCTTTGCCGTCATGGGACTGCTTCCCATGGCGGCCGTTGCCGCGCTCGTCAACCCGGCGTTCAATCACGAAGGTCAAACGATTTTGACCTATCTGCCCTCCGGCAATCCGCTGACGCTCGAATCCATGTTCTACGGTGTGGCCGCGGCGGTCATGCTGGCAAGCGTTGTTCTCTGGTTTTCCAGCTACAACGAGGTCATGACCTCGGACAAGTTTGTCTATCTATTCGGGCGCGTCATCCCGGCGCTGTCGCTCGTTCTCTCCATGGCGCTGCGCTTTATCCCGAAGTTCAAGGCGCAGATGCAGGTCGTTTCCGAGGCGCAGGCGTGCATCGGCAGAGATACGAAAAACGGCAGCGTGTTTCAAAGAGTCGGGAACGCCGTCAAAATCTTTTCCATCATGGTCACATGGAGCTTAGAGAACGCGATTGAAACCGCAGATTCCATGCGTTCGCGCGGCTACGGATTGCCCGGACGCACGGCGTTCTCGATTTATCGTTTCGATGAGCGTGATAAAGCCGCGCTTGCGTGGCTGATCTTCTGCGGCACGTATCTCGTTTCCGGCTGGATGGCAGGCGGCACGTATTTCCGCTACTATCCGACCGTGAAAAGCGTTGTGCTTACCCCCATGACCGTGAGCTTCATGTGTGTTTATCTCGCACTGGTGCTGACGCCGGTGATTCTTGATCGGAAGGAGGACAGACAGTGGAACTCTTTACAATCAACCATCTGAGTTTTGCATACCCGGAGCAGGAAAAACAGGCAATCTCTGACCTCACACTGTCTGTCCGACCGGGGGAGTTTCTGGTGCTCTGCGGCTATGAGCTGGATCCCGGCACCTATACGCTGTATGTTGGTACCAATGCGCACGATGCATGGACCAATGGTGCTGCCGGCACCTTTACGCTGGATGAAAGCATCCTGTATGAAACGGATCCTGTTACCGGCAATGCGGTTGAAAACCGCTTCGACGAAGTCAGCGAGCATTTCGAAGATGGCAATGCTGTCCGCCTGAGCCGCAGTGATTGGGAAGACAGCTTCCCCACCTATATGGATGAGGACGATCTGGTCATTGATGAAGAAACCTTCGACAAACTGGAGATGACTGTTGTCGATGCTGCGTTCGATGAGGATCAGCCCTGGTATACGGATGTAATGCCTGTTCAGGCCGATCCGATCGAGTTGGCAGAGGGTGAAACCGCTCCCGCCGCGCCGATCCAGTTTGCTGAACTGATTGGTCTGGATCGCGAAGATCCCAAGTGGACTGCCTTTATGGATCAGTTTACCATTGCGGAGCTGGGCGCTATGATGTCCGGCAACTACAGTATTCCCGGCATTGAACGTTTGGGTATCCCGGTTACTCACGCGGTGGACGGCCCTGTGGGCTGCGTCTATCAGATGGGTGAAAAGTTTGGCGTAACGGGCGTCTTCTATGCTGCACCTGTGATGGTTGCTGCGACGTGGAACACCGATCTGGCGGCAAAGGAAGGCGACTGTCTGGCGGAAGAAGGTCTGTGGACGCACTGCACCGGCATCTATGGCCCTGCCACCAACATGCACCGTACACCTTTCTCTGGTCGTAACTTTGAGTACTATTCTGAAGATGGCTTCCTGGCTGGCAAGATCTGCGCTTCCGTGGTGAAGAGCATGACCGACAAGGGTCTAATCACCTTTGTGAAGCACTTTGCACTCAACGATCAGGAAACCAACCGTGATACACTGGCTGGTCTGGTCACCTATGCAGACGAGCAGACTATCCGTGAAATCTACCTGAAGCCCTTTGAAATGGCTGTTAAGGAAGGCGGTACCAAGGCGATCATGTCTGCCTTCAACCGCATTGGTCTGACCAACTGCTCTGAGAACTATGGTCTGCTGACCGATATCCTGCGGAATGAGTGGGGCTTTGAGGGCACTGTGGTGACCGACTTCGGCGGAAGCATGACGCAGTATGCAAATCCTGATGCACTGATCCGTGTCGGCAACAATCTGTGGCTGGGCAACCTTGGTGCAGATGCCCTGACCCTGTCCGGTGAAGGGCTGACTGCTACTCAGGTGGCTGCGCTGCGCAAGGCAGCTCAGGAATCCCTGTATGTTGTTGCAAATTCCTCTGAGATGAATTTCTATGAGTCTTATTGGAATGAATTCTCTGTGGATGGCGGCAATCCCTGGATCGGTAACTTCAAGGTCTTTGGCAAGGTCATAGTGGGCGATGTGGAACGTGGTCAGGAGATCAACCTGGATATGAGCAGCAAGATCCATGGTACTGACGGTGAAGTGACTTATGAGGCACTGAATCTGCCGCTGGGTCTGAGCATTGATCCTCAGACTGGTATCCTGAGCGGTACGATCGGTAAAAAAGGAGGGTCGTTCCACTACATCGGTTTAATCAAT
>OGLR01001002.1_pt1 | contig 10620 bp, 17 predicted proteins | sample 1572931 | NCBI WGS metagenome assembly OGLR01 (sample SAMEA2581997, study PRJEB24529) | metagenome | biome: Human gut stool | place: China | collected 2011 | reverse complement strand
TATGGAGGTAAAATATGAGTACAAATATACCATTAACTGGAATTTTTAAAGTAACATGTGAATACAAAAGAAAAGGAAACTGGGCAGCTGGCTGGCATACAGGGATTGACTTATATTCAAATAATAGATCAATATATGGAACCTGTAATGGAATAGTAAGTGCAACTGGATTCGATAAAAGTTATGGTAATTATATAGTTGTAAAAAATTCAGAAGCAGAAAATTATCACTGGTACTGTCATTTAAGCGAAATTTATGTAATAACAGGGGAGAGAGTATCAAGAAATACAATAATAGGAAAAATGGGAAATACAGGGAATAGTACTGGTACGCATTTACATTTTGAAATAAGGCAAAAATGTAATTGTTATGGGAAAACTGAAAATGTAGCAGATTATATGAAAATACCAAATAAAGTTGGAACATATAATACAAAAAATTATCAGATTAAAACAAATACAGCAGAAGAAATAAAGATCTTAAATCGAAATACTAATTTAAGAGAAAAGGCAGGTTTAGATGGAAAAATCAAAAATTTATACATCAGAAATACAACTGTTATTTTGTTGGAAAAAAATTCAGCAATTAAAGATGGATTCGTATGGGATAAAGTTAAAATAAGAGTAACAGGAGAAGAAGGATACATGATAAATAATAATTACAAAAAATAGGAGGAGATAAAGCAATAAATAAGAAAGTAGAGGAACAAAAAAATGGCTACAGTAACAAGTAAATACAGCCCGATGCACATACAATGTGAAGTAGGGCAACCTTATGGAAATATATCAAGCGGTTATACATGCGGATTTCATACAGGAATAGATTTTCCGCAAAGTCGGAGTAGCTGAAACTAATCCAGATTTATATTCATGTAGTGAAGATGGAGAAGTCGTATATGTATATACTAAAAGCACAGGAACAACACCTAGTTTGCGGAAACCAGGTACAGATAAGAGATAATAGAACAGGATTATATTATAGATATTGTCACATGTTATACGGAAGTATACAAGTAAAGGTCGGTGATAAAGTAACAACATCAACAAAATTAGGAAAAATGGGAAATACAGGAAATAGTACTGGAACACATTTACACTTGGAAGCAAGCACGACACAAAGTTGGCAATGTTATAGTTTTGCAAATCCTCGGTGAAAGATTAGGAATTCCAAATGTGAGAGGAACAATTGTTTTATACGATGATATACCTGAGCCTCCAGAACCACCTATCTATATAAAAAAGAAAAAAAAGTTTCCATGGCCAATTTATTTTAGAAAATTTAGAGAAAGATATTGACAAATATCTTTCTCTTTTTTATAATGAATAAAAAAGGAGGCTATTATGGACTTAGAAAATTTAATCAACACGTTAAATTTTTCATCAATTATATGGCAGATTGCAACACCGCTTATTTTTTCTTTATGTGATGTACTAACTGGATTTATACAAGCTATAATTAATAATGAAGTTCAAAGTAAAGTAATGAGAGAAGGACTTTTGCACAAATCATTAATAATTATAATTGTATTTTTATCATTTGTAGCAAGTTTAACTTTTAATATAAGCTTAATAAGTAAAGCAGTTTGTATTTACGTAATAGTGATGGAAACAATGTCAATACTAGAAAATTTAGGCAAGGCTGGAATCAAAATAGAAATAATTGATAAGATTCTAAAAAAAGAGGGGAGTGAAACAGATGAAACTAAGTAAAGATGAATTAATTGCAAAAATTAATGAAAAAGTTATGGATGAAGATGTAAAAATCGAGCTGATGGAAGATATAACAGATAGTGTAGAAACAGAAGGTTCTACAAATGAAGAAGACAAGCAAAGAATTGAAGAATTAGAAATAAAATATAAAGATTTACAAGAAAAATACAAAGAAAGATTCTTGAATTCAAATACTAAAGAAGCTAAAGAAGATAAAGAAGAAATGATTGGCAACGAAGAAGAAAAAACAATTGATATAAAAGAAATTTAGGAGGTATATAAAAATGGCAAAAATAAGATCTAAAGCAAATTTAAAAGCGGAAAATTCAGCTGAATTGCTAAGTTATGTTATAAATCAAACACCAGAATTACGTGATAACATAGATTTACCAGTTCAAGGTGAATCAATAAATGGAATTGGTAAAATAATAATGAAAAATGTTGCATATAAAAATGCATTTTTAAACACAATAAACTTAATTGGTTTAACAGTAATCACAAGAAATCATTGGGAAAATCCATGGAAAAAATTTACAGATAAGGGACAATTATCTTATGGTCAACAAATAAGAGAAGTAATAGTGGATATTGCAAACATATACGACTATAATGAAATGTTAAAAAATGAATATGATTTCATAAAAACAGAAGTACCAAACGTGCTTTCATATATACACGAAATAAATTATCAAAAATATTATAAAACAACAACATCAGACGAACAAATGGCAATGGCTTTTGAAACAGGTGATTTATTCAAATTAATAGATCAGATAATTAATAGCTTATATGAAGGATATGAATATGATACCTATTTGGTAAATAAATATATGTTAGCTAGAAGAATATTAGACGGAACAGTAACAACAGTTGAAATAAAAGATATAGCAAATAAAACAGATAGAGATATAGTAGCAGAAATAAAAGAGCAATCAGATAATATGACATTTAGAAGTCCAAATTACAACCCAGCTGGAATCAGAAAAGCAACAGATTTTGAGGACCAATTCGCTATAGTATCAACAAAATTCAATTCTAAATTTACAACAAATGTGCTAGCTACAAGTTATTTTAAATCAGATGCAGAAATGAAAGCACAAATGGAATTATGTGATGGATTTGGGAAATTTGATACAGAACGTTTGGCACAAGTATTTGCAAAAAGAGATGAAAATGGTCAAATAATTGAAGGACAATATACAGATGGATATGTGCCACTAACAGATGAAGAAATGCAAAAATTAAATACAATGCCATGCGTTATAGTAGGTCGTGATTTCTTTCAAGACTATTATTATGGAATGGATAATGCAGCAGAAGGTTATGGAAACTTAAAAGCAACAGAATTTTATAACCCACAGACATTAAAAAGAAATCACTTTTTACACACCTGGGGAGCAGTATCTACTTCGCCATTTGAAAATTCGGTAGCTTTTGTAACAGAAGCTATAGGTGTAAAATCTGTTAGCGTAAATCCATCAGAAGTCAGTGCAAGTGCAGGACTTGATGTACAATTACAAGCAGTTGTTGAGACAACAGGATTTGCTAATAAGGCAGTTACATGGACAATAACACAAGATCCAGAGCAAGATGCAAGTAAGAAAGCAACAGTTGACAGTATGGGTAAAGTTCATATACCAGCAGGACATACAGCAAGCAAAAGCAGTGATGAATCAACATTAATAAAAGTCACAGCAACAAGTGTTTATGACAATACAAAAACTGGCGTAGCTAGTATAACAGTATTATAAAATAAGCTGGTATTTATACCAGCTTTCTATAATAGAAAGGAGAAAAAATGAAAGTAAAGCAAATAAATGCTCAGTTATCTAATTACGGAACAGCACAAATGTATCTTAGGCAAATGTTAACATTAGCTGAAAATGTTTTTAACTTTAAAAATGTATCAGAATTCATAGACATTAGCTATGTAAATAAAACACTTTTACGTGATGGTTCTATTGCATGGTTTTATGATGATATATTAGATAGTATATTAGCTTTACCCTATGTAAATTTAGGTACACTTGATATTTATGGAAGACCTCGAACAATTGAAGTTTATGCTAGAAATGGTAGCTATAGAAGAAAATTAAAATCAAATGAATTTGTTATCATGTATGATAATAATGGAAGGTACCCTCTATTATTAGATATAATTCAATATAGTGAAAGAATGGCATTATACACCAGAACTTCTGATATTAACATCAAGCAACAAAGAACGCCGCGTATTTGGTATACAAATTCTGACAATGTGTTATCATTAAAAAAAGCAATACAGCAAATAGATAGCTTTGAAGATACTGTTCAATCTTATGAAAATTTTAAAATTGATGAATTAAATGCAGTATTAGCACCAGCACCGTTCGTTTGTGATAAAGTAAATCTTGAAAAAGAGCGAATTTGGTCAGAATTCTTGAGATTGATTGGTATATCAAATTTATCATATCAGAAAAAAGAAAGAAATATAACAGATGAAATACAAGCAATGCAGGGCGGAACAATAGCAAGTAGATTTTCACGTTATCAACCACGATTAGAAGCTATTAAGAAAATAAATACAATGTTTGCTGATAAATTAGATGAAGAAATAGAAGTTGAATATTATGACGGATTACCAAAATCATTAGAAGAAAATGAAATGGAGGCTGATATAGATGATATTGAATAATTATTTTTTTCCATATATGTTTCAACCTTTTTTACCTAATGATATAGACTTACCACCAACATTATATAGCGTAATGGATAGCATAGTAAATTTTGGAAAAGATGAAAAATCAAAAATTAAAAATTTAGCTAAAGAAGCAAGAAAAACTATATTTAACTTTGATTATCCACTTGATCCTAGTATAGACAAAGAAAAATTTGAATGTATGATATTAAATCATTTTATAATGAGACGAATAAACTTTGATACTGTTACATTATTCAGAATACAACTTGATGTAAAATTAAATGAAATCATGCCTCTTTATAATAAAATGTTTGAAGCAACAAGCAATTGGAATTTATTTGAAGATGGTGAAACAGTTACCAGAGAATTGACTGGCAATAGGACTACTGATGTAAGCAATGAAGAAATAAACCAAGGAACTAATAATACTACAAATAGCTCAAAAAACACATCAAAATCAGATACATCAAATACATTAAGCAATACAAGTACTACTGTTTCAAATACAATAGATGATAGGCGATACTCAAAATTACCAAATAATGATATACAGTCAGTAAAAGATGGTAAATATATTACTGATTATAATTTTGATACACGAAATGGAGATGGAACAGACGAATCAAGTAGTACAGGAAGCTCAAGTAATACAACTAATGATACATCAGAATTAACAACAAATAATACTACGACAAATAATACTAACAGTAAAACTAATACAAAAGATTCTAATGTTAACAATGAATTAATTAAAAGAACTCAAGCTGATAGATTAAGCTTATACAATACATATCAGAATGAAATTAAGTCAATATATACAATGATATTTAATGACTTAGATTCTTTATTTTTACAAATTATAATATAGAAAGGAAATGAAAAATGGATAAAAAAAATTTAAAATATTTAACACCATTTAAATGCTGTATAATACAAAATTTTCCATTTATCGAGGAAGATTTTGACGCGATTACAAATTATCAATTATTTTGTAAAGTAGTTGAATATTTAAACAACACAATTACAGCAGTAAATAAAGATACAGAACAAGTAAGCAAATTGACTGACGCATTTAATAATTTGAAAGATTACGTTGATAATTATTTTAATAATTTAGATGTACAGGAAGAGATTAATAATAAATTAGATGAAATGGCAAGAACTGGAGAATTAGACGAAATAGTTGGTAAATATGTTACAAATGGAATTCAGCCACAAATTGATAATATTAATAAAGAAATAAAAAATATAAAAAATAAAGAAATTATAATGATAGGCGATAGCTATTTGGCAGGTCAAAGCTTAGCTAATCCAGCTACTGAAAATTATGGTTATTTATTAATGCAAAAATTAGGATTTACATCAAATAAATTTCATATTTGGGCAGAAGGTGGTAGTTCATTTGTAACACCAGGTAATCAAAATATATCAGTAATATTACTAGGTGTAATAGAGTTTAATTTGCTCTGCAATAAAGTTTGCCTAGTAATATTACTGATATATTTTTTATTGGTGGTTATAATGATGTTGCAGCAAATTCTCCAGAAATTATTGAAATCGCTATGAAAAATTGCATTAATTATGCGCATAATGTTTTACCTAATGCAAAAGTTTTTGTTTGTTTAATTGCTAATAATGCAAGTACTTTGCAAGAACAAATAAAAAATAGAAATCTTGTAAAAAATAGAATATATAATGTATATAAAAATTGTACTAAATATAATGCTATTTTTATTCCAAAAGGACAATTACCTTTACAAAATTATACTTTGTTTGAAGATAATGCAACAGCAGTACACCCAAATAAACAAGGACATATAAATCTAGCCAATTGGCTTTATGAACTAATTGAGTATGGAGATAGTGATTATACAGATATTCAAAATGCTGTAAATGGAACTTTACCAGAAACAATAGGAACAGGACAATTTATTTTTAGAGAAGAAATACGAAATAATAATGTTTATTTTTATCCTTATGGAAATATATTGTTAACAAATCCAATAACTAATAAAAGACGGAGATATTGATTTTGGAGAACAACCTTTATTAAATTTTATGAGATATATAAATACTGGAAATGGAAATAATCAAAGTAGTTTTACAATTATTCAAGGAATTATAAATACTGTATCGAATGAAGTAATACCAATGAATGTTAATTTTAGAGTAAATCCAAGTAATCATTTAGTAATGACCTATTATATTAATGATTATAAAGAAAGTGTAAAAAGAATTATATTTAATTGGGAAAAATTTGTTAACAGTGTGTTTGGTTGCTAATCAAATTAATTATGATAAAAGAGAGGTATTTACCTCTCTTTTATATTATCTTATTATCTAAGCTAAAATTACCCAAATTTTCATGATTATGCCAAATAGTTACACCACGGCGGCAAGCTCCATTTATTATTTCCATAAAATTTGATGGTACTGAACCATATCCAATATTTTCGCTTTCTCCAATTTCGATATAATTCCAATTTTTTCTCGAATTCAAATTTGGCATTATTGTTTCATTTATAGCATAACCAAATCTGCTGAAGTAATCATCAATTATTTTCATGTGTTCTGTCTTCGCTCTCATTTTACGAAATAATAATTTTGTTCTGCCACTAGCGAACGAAACATCGCTCGTGTTTGAACTAGCTCCGACATTCGGAAGTATACTTGCTGAGTAAAATTGACCTACCAGGTTACCTACTGAACTTGCAATACTTGTAACTCTTCCAGCTGTGTTTTGAACTATATTCTCATTTGAACTAGAACCGTCCCGTTATTATTGAACTTGCAAGGTTAAAAATTTGCATCGGCATATTTACAGCTTGTTGTGATAACCAGTTTACATAACTATCAGCTGACCATCCGCATGTCGGATATTTTGGAATCGGAACAGACTCGTCATCATTTATATCAATATTTTTATAGTGTAGCGGTATACATCTACCTGAACCGCCACAGCTGACTGCTGTAGCAATTGCAAAATTTGCTTTAGCTGTATTAAAATTTTCATACTTAAAAACATTCATATTTCCATTGTTATTCGTAACAATCAAGTAATTGTACGGGTATACATAACATTTATTATTTTTCGGTTTATAATCTGAAAAACTTAATTGTTTATCAATTGCTATGTTAAATACACTAGCATCGAACGAATACGGTACTTCATAATAAATAAATTTTTCACTACTTGCAACATCTTTTACTGATAATGTTTCTCTTTGTATCAATTTAGATTCATCAACTGCTGAATCTGGTATTATGAAAACATCAGATACATCAGCAATATGAGAATCTCCGTTTGTTCGTAACAAAAATAAACCTAAATTTTTTCCGCATTGTTCATTTCCTCGAATCAGATATATTTCATTACCAAACACATTTTTGTTGTATACACTAGCACCTGCAAATTGCTTTTGCTTATAGATATTCCAACTTGACATAATACAAATCCAGTATCTTTCTAATGATGCTTCTTCTTGAGATGATTCTTCTACTACTTCTTCTACTGCTAAATTTTCATTTACTGTATGTAATCCGACCGCATCATTTGAGACATGTTCTCTTTTTACAAAACAAGTTTGAGAAGACCATTTATCAAACCATGTAGACCATGCGTCTATTGTATAATATATTTGTGTTGTTCCGTGGATTTATAAATTCTATTTTATCAATAAAGGCAAAAAACCATTTATTAGAATATGATGGATTTTGAAATGCAATATAGTTCGCTTGCAAACATATATCATAACTAAAATTTACTGCTATGTCACCTTTATATTTGTTGAAATTATATGTATTACTGCTTGCAACTATATTACGATTACATAATTCTACCATTTTTTTCTCATTGTAGTCTAAAACATTGATATAATTTTTATCTAATTTTATATTTTTGGCCAAAATAACTTTACTATCCATTTTTTACACCTCTTTTCTTAATGCAATCAGAATGATAATACGATTTTCTCTTAGTTATTTTAGATGTTACTATTTCATAATTTTTGTTCTTTAAATCCTCATAAGAAAAATAATTATCACATATACTGCATTTTTTACCTTGAATTTTTTCAATTTCTTTTTTATTTTCTTTACTTATAACCATATATTTACCTCACTATTTTTTTATTGTAAAATCAATTACTTGTTTAAAATCTGTTCCGTGTTAAATCATCTGAATAAAAGATGTTACTTTCTCTAAATGTATCAAAGAAAAATAATTTTAATTTTTTGTTTGGAACTGATATATCATAAATATTTCTTTGCCAATATTGATTAATTTTTACTATATCTGAAAAAACAAATGTATCCTTTTTTATATTAGAATATTTTGGAACTATATACCAACAATATTCCTGTGTTTTTTTATCAATTAAAAATTCACCTAAAAATCGAAAACCCTGATAGTCAAAAACAACACGCATAACACATTTATATTCTTTTCGTGATTTTGGCAAATGTGGTTGCGAATCACTTTGCCAACTTCCTTTATCAATCATACTTGCATTTTTTCCTATTGTCATTGATTTTCCGCCACTACTTTTGCAATATTCAATAGCTAGTGATATTTCTTGTCCTTCTGTATTTTTTACAGATATCTTTTTTATATCACCTTGTTTCATTTTTCTGATTACATTATTTAAGCCCCATTCGTAAATGTACGGATTTGCCTTGGTTATTGTATTGCCTATAAGCCAAACGCGTGTTGTTCCTCTTTTTCTATCTACAGTAGAATAAAATGCCATAAATTTTGAAACTTCATTAGGAATATAATTGCCACGTTCCATAAATTCTTCTAATATTATATCATCACAATCAGTAAAATCACCACTAGAAAAATGTTGCTCCTGAGATACTGAAATTGCATAGCCTATTTTTTCACCTCTTTTTGTCTTTACAGAATTATGATCATCTAATATATTATTTGCTAAATATATTTCATTTCTAAATTTAACAACTGTATTATATTTATTATCAGTCAATTTTTGAATATCTACATTAGAAAAATAACTTTCAACCCAATTATTTTTCATATCAATTTCCCATCTACGCATTAATATGAATCTTCTTTTTGTCTTAATAAATTTTTCTATCATTTTTTTATTTTTTATCTGATATGATTTTCCATTTGATTTTTCACCAAAAATTAAATTATATGTACAATTTAATTTATCAATATTGTCAATATTATAATAAATTTGCTTATTGTTCATCTATAATCCTTTCCGAAATTTCGTCCAAATATATTTTTTTTATATTATAATCTAATATATTTTTGACTTTTCTTATGTTTTCATCTGATGCTTTTCCTGTTAGCACATTTCCTGAATCAATTGCATTATCTTTACAAATTTTGTTTATTTTTATATTGACAAAACTTCTTATGAATTTATAATCATTACTCTTACTCAAGTTATCACTTCCTTTTATTCTTTAAATTTTGCACGTTCTGAGCTATCATTTAATAAATTACTATATTCAAGTGCTTTTCCTAATGTATACGTTGTAGGAACTAAACAACAACCACTTTTGTCAGTAACTTCTAATTCAATTCCGTCTAAATCTTTTAAGATGAATTTTTCTTGATTTTCACAATAAAACAACGTATTTTTATTTGTATATTTATATTCAAATACAAAATCATCTTTAAATTCTTCTATGTGATGAAGTGCTTTTGCTCCTCCGTTTCGGTACTCCTGATACAGTTATATCTAAAATTAAAGATTTATTTTCTTCTTTTTTTATTATATTTTCTTTACCTGATAATTTTGCATTTTCTTTATATTTATAGTATGCGTACTTTTTAGCTCCGTTGTGTTATAAATTTTTCATAATGTTCATCTTTGTCAAATACACCTAACATTCTTTTTTTTCCTTTTACGTCTTCTGGTGCAAATTTTTCAATATCAATATCTAAGATTTTACTTACTCTTTTTATTTTATTTTCTACAAATTGATTGTATTCATTTATATAATTAATATTATAACCTTCTTTTAATTTCATTGAGTCTGTATCACAATATATTACATACTCATCTTGCTTTATTACATTTCTTAATAAATTATTTCTTGCATAAGCCGTAATCCATACGCCATACGCGAAACTTAAAAATGCTTTCTTTTTTTCTTCATTTAATTTTTCTATTATTTCATCATTTGTTAAATCTACTGAATACCAGTCTTTATCATTGTCATAATATACATTTTCTCTGATTGTATTTGTTACTG
>OGLR01001001.1_pt1 | contig 10625 bp, 7 predicted proteins | sample 1572931 | NCBI WGS metagenome assembly OGLR01 (sample SAMEA2581997, study PRJEB24529) | metagenome | biome: Human gut stool | place: China | collected 2011 | reverse complement strand
TGTTTACATTAAACTTTGGATATTTGCTTATTATGATAGAATTTGTTTAGGGGAAGAAATGTATTATGAAGAAGATTATGACGCGGATGTCATTTATATTGATAATGATGACTGGTATACAACAGAAACTGTGGTGCATCAGCAGCCGTCTGCCGGACACCGCAAGGTAGTTGCGGTTGTAGCCTTTGAAAATAATACAAAGGTTTCGGAGGAGATTATCAAGGAGGAGATTACTTATGTGGCAGTTCCGAAGGTTGTGGAACGCGGGACTAAAATTCCTCCGACCTATATCAAGCCTATTTCCGGTGGACGTCTGAGTTCCAATTTCGGACGCAGAAAGTCACCTACCAAGGGTGCCAGCAGCTACCATAAGGGTGTGGACTGGTCGGTTCCTACCGGAACTGCGGTATTTGCATCCTGCGGCGGTACAGTGGCCAGAGCCGGATGGGGAAGTGGATACGGTTATTGTGTCTATATCAACCATGAAGACGGCAGACAGACCCGATACGGACATCTGAGCAAGGTGCTCGTCAAGGTCGGCCAGACGGTAAAACAGGGAGAACGTATTGCACTGAGCGGTAATACCGGCGTAAGTACGGGACCTCATCTTCACTTTGAGATCCTCATTAATGGTAGCCAGGTGAACCCGTTGAAGTACCTGAATTAGGGCGTTGTATTTACAAATGTGCGAAAATGTGGTATAAGTGCATAAGAAGGTTTTTCTGATCTGAGAATGACAGAGGTAAGAAACAATGGAACAATACGCAATTAAAGGCGGTAATCCATTAGTCGGTGAAGTTGAAATAGGAGGTGCCAAGAATGCGGCACTTCCTATTCTTGCTGCTTCCGTGATGACGGATGAGACTGTTTATATAGAAAATATGCCGGATGTAAGAGATACGAATGTCCTTTTGAGCGCCATGGAGAACATCGGCGTGATCGTAAAGAGAACCGACCGTCACAAAGTGACTCTCAATGCATCCAACATCAGTGAACTTGTAGTAGAAGATGAAAATATCAAGAAGATCAGAGCGTCCTACTATCTGATCGGTGCTTTGTTAGGTAAATACAAGCATGCGGAAGTGGCACTTCCCGGTGGATGTGATATCGGCTGCCGTGCCATCGACCAGCATATTAAGGGCTTCCGTGCTCTGGGCGCGGACGTGAAGATCGAGCATGGCCTGATCAAGACACAGGCGGAGCATCTGCGCGGCAGCCATATTTATATGGATGTGGTCAGTGTCGGCGCTACCATCAATATCATGATGGCTGCGGTAATGGCGGAAGGCACCACGATTATCGAGAACTCTGCCAAGGAGCCTCATGTGGTGGATCTGGCGAACTTCCTGAACAGCATGGGAGCAAATATCAAGGGTGCCGGTACGGATGTGATCCGTATCAAGGGTGTTTCCCATCTGCATGGCACAGAGTATGCCGTGATTCCCGATCAGATCGAAGCCGGTACGTTTATGTTAGCAGCGGCAGTGACCAAGGGCGATGTGACGGTGAAAAATGTGATTCCGAAGCACCTGGAGTCTATTACGGCAAAACTTCTGGAGATTGGCTGTGAAGTAGAGGAGGCGGATGACTGTATCCGTGTGGTAGCGTCCAAGCCTCTGAAGCATACCCAGGTGAAGACCCTGCCTTATCCCGGATTTCCTACGGATATGCAGCCCCAGATCACAGTGGCGCTGGGACTTTCCAAAGGAACCAGCATCGTGACGGAGAGTATTTTCGAGAACCGTTTCAAATATGTGGATGAGCTGACCCGTATGGGCGCCAGCATCAAAGTAGAAGGCAACACCGCTATCATCGACGGTGTATCCAGATATACCGGAGCCAATATTTCCGCACCGGATCTGCGGGCGGGAGCAGCACTGGTACTGGCTGCCATGTCTGCAGAAGGATTCTCTACTGTGGATGATATCCGCTATATTGAGAGAGGTTATGAGGATTTCCACCTGAAATTACAGGGACTGGGAGCCCAGATCGAGTTGATCGAGACGGAGCGGGACCTGCAGAAGTTCAAGCTGAAGATCGGTTAATGAGTGGATTTCTCATAAACCACAACAGAATGACATTTTGAAAAAAATGTCTGTTGACAAAACAGGTAACTCATAGTAAGTTAATTAGCGTAGAAAAGTTCATATAGACTTTCCCTTATTCAGAGTGGTGGAGATACATAGGATCGATGAAGCCACGGCAACCCCGCAGAATGCGGAAGGTGCCCACCTGAGCGAATAACTGTCGAACAATAAGAGGATTTGATCGCACAATAAATCAGTCCGCTTATGAAAGCGGACTTTTTTGCATCATTCAGAGCTGTCGGCATTGAAAATTTGATTTTACGAATGAGGCTCTGAATGACAGGACTTTAGCAACTCATACACTAGACCCTCTTCCCACAGGGAAGCAGAATGGAGGACAAATGGAAAAACGTTTATTTACATCGGAGTCCGTAACCGAAGGACATCCCGACAAAATCTGTGATGCCGTATCTGATGCGGTACTGGATGCGCTGATGGAGCAGGATCCGTTCAGCCGTGTAGCATGTGAGACCTGCACCAATACCGGTTTCGTACTGGTAATGGGTGAGATCACCACCAAGGCAAATATTGATATTCCCGCTATTGTTCGTAAGACCGTGACCGAGATCGGCTATGATTCTTCCGAGAAGGGATTCGACGGCAACACCTGTGCCGTTATGGTATCTCTGGACAAGCAGTCCACTGATATCGCCATGGGCGTAGACAAGGCCCTGGAAGCAAAAGAAAGCCACATGACCGATGAACAGCTGGATGCCATCGGTGCCGGAGATCAGGGTATGATGTTCGGCTATGCTACGGATGAGACTCCGGAATATATGCCGTATCCCATCTCTCTGGCACACAAGCTGACCAGACAGCTGACCAAGGTTCGTAAGGATGGTACACTTTCCTATTTAAGACCCGACGGAAAGAGTCAGGTATCCGTAGAGTATGATGAGAATGGCAAGCCTTTTCGTCTGGAGGCAGTCGTTCTGTCTACCCAGCATGACGAACATGTATCTCAGGAGCAGATCCATGAGGATATCAGGAAGTATGTATTCGATCCTGTTTTGCCCGCAGACATGATCGATGCAGACACCAAGTTCTTCATCAATCCGACCGGACGTTTCGTAATCGGCGGACCTAACGGCGACAGCGGACTGACTGGCCGTAAGATCATCGTAGACACCTACGGTGGATATGCACGTCACGGCGGCGGAGCATTCTCCGGCAAGGACTGCACCAAGGTGGACAGAAGTGCGGCATACGCAGCACGTTACGTTGCCAAGAATATCGTCGCGGCAGGACTGGCTGAAAAGTGTGAGATCCAGCTGTCTTACGCTATCGGTGTGGCACATCCTACTTCCATCATGGTAGATACCTTCGGTACGGGCAAACTGCATGATGATAAGCTGGTGGAGATCATTCGTGAGAACTTCGACTTAAGACCCGCAGGCATCATCAAGATGCTGGATCTGCGCAGACCTATCTACAAGCAGACCGCTTCCTATGGCCACTTTGGACGTACCGATGTGGATCTGCCCTGGGAGAAGCTGGACAAGGTGGATTTATTGAAGAAATACCTGGCATAGTTACGAGCCATGCAAAAATGAAACAGGAACTGTTCCCGGGAGTTTACTCACAGGGAACAGTTCCTGTTTTGATTTTTATGCGGCACATGTATGAATGAAGCATGGCGTTTTATTTGGTTTCTTCTGTCTCCTCGGTCTCGTCCGTCTCTTCCTGTCCATACTCTCCGATATGGAACAGCTGCTGTTCTCCGGAGGTAGTGACATGCACACCTTTTTCTTCCAGCTTCAGATCCTTGACATACATGGTCTTCGTAGTCTGGGGCAGAGCGGCCAGATCAATCTCAATGGGATCCAACAGATGTGCGGGGTCTGCTTTGTAATGTACTTCCGACAACTCCGCTTCGAAGATACCCTGTACCTTGTCTTCATTTACATATACAATGGGAACAGTAGCGGATACGATTTCGCCGGCTACCAGAGCCTGAAAGTCCAGAGCCATATATTTCTTGGTCAGAGGATCAAAATCAATATTTTTTACCAGAACATCTACATTCTTACCATCCAGTTCCAGATAAGCCTGGGTACCTTCTTTTGCATTCTTGATAAAAGCGGATGCATCCTTCTCTGTGAATTTCAGGGAAACATTCTCTTTCATTTCTTTTCCGTACAAAACACCGGTGATAAAACCGTCTCTTCTTAATTTCTTTGCTTTTTCGTCAGGATTTCTTTTTTCAGCTTTTAATGTCAACATAATGATGACCTCCTCGATCTCTACGTTTGTTTCGTGTAGATGAGAGCTTGTAGAAGTTCTTTTTGCACTATGGTTATTATAGCACATATAGAACAAAGTAAACAGTGAAAATGTCACAAAAATAACAGAAAAAAAGTGGGATTTACAAGCAAATTTCAGAAAACAAAGTGAAGCGGCACTCTTTGGCATCTATGACATGAAACGAAAATATGTAAAACACATGGAAATATTCGTTTCAAAATTGTGTGCGTATGATGATATATCTGAGAAAAATTTACAACTGCATTACAAGAACACGGTACAACAATAAAGCAAATGGTTGCGCGAAGAAACAAAATAAGGTATACTTGTCACGAATACATTTGAACACACAGGGAGGACATAAGGATGGATATGAATATTGTATGCCTGGATCTGGAAGGAGTACTGGTGCCGGAGATCTGGATCGCTTTTGCGGAGGCCAGCGGAATCCCGGAACTGAAGAGAACCACCAGAGACGAGCCGGATTACGATAAATTAATGAAATGGAGACTTGGTATTCTGAAGGAACACGGTCTGGGACTGAAGGAGATTCAGGAGACGATCGCAAAGATCGACCCCATCCCCGGGGCGAAGGAGTTTCTGGATGAGCTGCGTTCCATTACCCAGGTCATCATTATCAGTGACACCTTTTCACAGTTTGCGGGCCCTCTGATGAAAAAACTGGGTTACCCCACCATCTTCTGTAATTCCCTGGAGGTAGCTGACAACGGTGAAATCACCGGTTTTAAGATGCGTGTGGAGAATTCCAAGTACACTACGGTGAAGGCATTGCAGTCTATCGGCTTCCAGACCATCGCCAGCGGTGACAGCCACAACGATCTGGGCATGATCCAGGCCAGCAAGGCAGGGTTCCTGTTCAAGAGTACCGAACAGATCAAAAAAGATCATCCGGAGCTTCCAGCCTATGAGACCTATGACGAACTGATGGCAGCCATCAAAAAAGCATTATAATCTCCTATATTACTATTACTATGAAAAACTCTCCGGACAGATGTTATTCTGTTGAGGAGAGTTTTCTGTGTATACAGTGAATGCGTTTAATGGAGAATATTGATCCGCCACACACGGAAAACAGGGAAAAGACAAATAAAATATAAAAATATAATCGAAATTAAAAAAGTTATTTACATATTTTTACAAAATGTTACAATATTATAATATGACTTGTTATCACCAATAGTAAGGAGAGGAAAATGTTCGAAAATTTGAAAATCAGGCAGCGCCTGAAAAAAGCTTTTGCCATTATTGTAGTTATATCATCTATTGCAGGAGTGCTCGGAGCACTGGCAATGATCGTTACCATGAACCGCTATCAGCATGCATTGACCAATTACGGTTTTTCACAGGGAGATATCGGTAAGGCCATGACTGTATTCACGGATGTAAGATCCGCAACCCGTGGAATCATAGGATATAACGACCCGGATCTGGTGGACGGTCTGATCACGACTCACGATGAGAAGAAGCAGGCTTTTCTTGAATACTGGGAAGTTGTCGGCGAGACTGTTGTTTCTTCAAAGGAGAAGGAACTGTATGATCAGGTAAATGAGCAGATTCAGCAGTACTGGGAGCTGGATCAGCAGGCCATTAATACCGGTAAGGTGGATATGGAAGAGAAGCGTATGCAGGCACAGGAGCTGATGCAGAATCAGGTAGCACCGCTTTATAATGAAATTTATGATACCATGCGTGAACTTATGAACGAGAATGTCCGTGAAGGAGATTCCCTTTCTTCCATACTGAATATCATGGGATTTATCTTCCTGCTTATCATTGTTGGTGTGATCGTGCTAGCAATTATCATTGCAACGAGAATGGAACATGCAATCTCTCAGGGAATCGCAGCACCGCTGGATGCATTGGCAAAGCGTCTGGAGACTTTTGCACAGGGTAACCTGTCCGATCCGTTCCCGACACTGAACAGTAAGGATGAGATCGCTGACATGATTCATTCTGCAAATGAAATGGCAGAAAAGCTGAGTTTTGTCATTGCCGACACCGGAGAAGTTATGAGCCAGATGGCAAACGGCAATTACAACATCACTTCCAAGAACCCGGATATGTATCAGGGTGATTTTGAACAGTTGTTTCTGTCTATCCGTAACATGAAGACACAGATGGTTCAGACACTGCGTTCCATCGAGGAGTCTTCCAGGCAGGTATCCGCAGGTGCAGCTAACCTGGCAGATGCTTCCCAGAATCTGGCAGAGGGCGCTACCGAGCAGGCAGGTGCCGTAGAAGAACTGCAGGCTACCATTACCAACATTACTTCCAATATTGAGCAGGCTGCTGAACAGGCACAGGAGTCCTATGAGCAGGCCAGAAAATATGCGAACGAAGCAGATAACAGCAGAGCAGAGATGAAGGCTATGGTGGATGCTATGGCCAGAATCAGTGATACTTCCAACAAGATCGGCAATATCATTTCTGAAATCGAGGATATTGCATCCCAGACCAACCTGTTGTCCCTGAATGCTTCCATCGAGGCAGCCAGAGCAGGTGAGGCAGGCCGTGGATTCGCTGTGGTTGCTGACCAGATCCGTCAGCTGGCAGAGCAGAGTACCAAGTCTGCTGTAGATACCAGAGACCTGATTGAAGGTTCCATGCAGGAGATCAAGGAAGGCAACCAGGCTGCAGACAGCGCTGCTGCTTCCATCGAGATCGTAGTAGACGGTATCGGCAAGATTGCAGAGTCTTCCCGCAGTATCAGCGAGATCTCCAAGGACCAGGCCAATGCCATGGATCAGGCAGAGCAGGGTGTCAACCAGATCTCCGAGGTAGTACAGTCCAACTCCGCTACCGCAGAAGAATCTTCCGCTACCAGCCAGGAATTGTCTGCACAGGCAATCTCTCTGGATGAGCTGATCAGCAAGTTTATTCTTCCTCAGGAATAAGAACGGCTGAGACATTGAGAAAAATATAGTACAGCTGGAAAAGCAGGTATCGGCAACGATGCCTGCTTTTTTCTCTGACAGGAAGTGGACAAGGCTGCCCGGAATGGGATATAATTACAGGGAAACAGAATTGCGGACACAGAGAATGAAATAATGAAATGAGGTAAGCATAGGAATGGATCAGGAGCAGACACCCCACAAGCGCCGGGTGCGTTATAAAGGAAAATATCCCAGAAAATTCGAGGAAAAATATAAAGAATTACAGCCGGAAAAATACGGGGATACCATAGCCCATGTGATTCAGAAGGGAAACACTCCCGCAGGCATGCATATCTCCATTATGGTAAAGGAGATTCTGGATTTCCTGAAGATCCAGCCGGGAGAGACCGGATTTGATGCAACACTGGGCTACGGTGGGCATACGAAAGCCATGTTGGATCAGCTGCAGGGGCGTGGGCATATCTATGCCACAGACGTAGATCCGGAGGAGTCTGCCAAGACGAAGAAACGACTGGCAGAGGCCGGTTACGGAGAAGAGATTCTGACCATCAAATTACAGAATTTCTGCACTATAGATGAGATTGCAAAAGAGGTCGGAGGATTTGATTTTATTCTGGCAGATCTGGGAGTATCTTCCATGCAGATCGATAATCCCAGCAGAGGATTTTCTTTCAAGGTGGACGGTCCGCTAGATCTCAGACTGAATCAGCAGCAAGGAATCAGTGCAGCAGAGCGCCTGGATACCATCAGCAGAGAAGAACTGGCGGGAATGCTTTATGAGAATTCCGACGAGCCCTACTGCGAGGAGCTGGCGAGGGCCATTACCGATGAGATACGTAAGGGACATCGGATCGATACCACGACGAAACTGCGGGAAGTCATTGAGAAGACTCTGGATTTTCTCCCGGAAAAGGAGAAAAAAGATACCATCAAGAAGACCTGTCAGAGGACGTTCCAGGCTCTGCGTATTGATGTGAACCGTGAATTTGAAGTATTGTATGAGTTCATGGAAAAGCTGCCGGGAGCCTTGAAACCCGGCGGAAGAGTAGCTATCCTGACTTTCCATTCCGGCGAAGACAAGCTGGTGAAGCAGGCATTGAAGGAAGGCTACCGGAACGGCATTTATGCCGATTATGCGAAAGACGTGATCCGCCCTTCTGCGGAAGAATGCGTACAGAACGGCAGGGCCCGTTCCACGAAGATGCGCTGGGCAATCCGGGCAGAAGCATAGACTGACAGATGGAACAAAGGAGGTGTGGGAATGACTGTTATGGAATTTATCAATGCACACAGGGAGGATATGCAACCCTGTGAGTGTGTGATCCTGCCGGACGGCAGTGTGGAAGAGCCACAGCCTTCTCATATCAAAAAGCTGGAGGAAATCTCCGGCGAAGATAAACTGACACTGAACAGCCGTATGGAGAAAAATATGGAGCCTATATTTTTCATGGTGGAGTATACCGGCTGTATGTTAATATGGAGTACCCGTGTAGTGGTGCCGTCACACCCGACACCGGCACAGGAAGAGACGTTGGAGACATTGCATTTTGCGGCAATGCTGGCCCCCGGTTATCATAGAGAACAGGTGGGACCGGTCTACGAGGAATGCGTCAGAAGAGCAAAAGAACTGCACTAGAAAGGGAACGACAAAATGGCATTTACACATCTTCATGTTCATACAGAATATTCGCTGCTGGATGGATCCAATAAGATCAAAGAGTATGTGGCCAGAGTCAAAGAGCTGGGAATGAACAGTGCGGCAATTACCGACCATGGTGTCATGTACGGTGTAATCGATTTTTACCGTGCCGCGAGGGAAGCCGGCATCAAGCCAATCCTGGGCTGCGAGGTGTATGTGGCGCCGAATTCCCGTTTTGACAAAGAACTGACCGGCGGAGAGGATCGCTATCATCATCTGGTGCTGCTGGCAGAGAATAATACCGGTTATGCGAATCTGATGAAAATCGTCAGCCGTGGCTTTACGGAAGGATATTATTATAAACCCCGTGTGGACATGGAAGTGCTGCAGGAGTTCCACGAGGGAATTATCGCATTGTCAGCCTGCCTTGCAGGTGAAGTGCCCCGGTTTATTCTGAAGGGAATGAAGGACGAAGCGAGAAAAGCGGCTCGCAAATACGAGGCCTGCTTCGGCAAGGGCAATTATTTTCTGGAACTGCAGGATCACGGTATCCCGGAGCAGCGTACGGTGAACATGGAACTGCTCCAGATGAGCAGAGAACTGGACATTCCGCTGGTAACCACCAACGATGTGCATTACACCTATGCTGAGGATGCGATTCCCCACGATATTCTGCTGTGTCTGCAGACCGGCAAAAAGCTGGCGGACGAGGATCGCATGCGTTATGAGGGCGGTCAGTATTACGTCAAGAGCGAAGAGGAAATGAAGGGACTGTTCCCCTATGCATGGGAGGCCGTGGAGAATACCCAGAGGATTGCAGACCGTTGTAATGTGGAGATAGAGTTTGGCGTGACCAAGCTGCCGAAATACGATGTGCCGGAGGGGTACGATTCCTGGAGCTACCTGAATAAGCTCTGCGATGACGGACTGGCAGAGCGTTACGGTGACGGTGACCAGCCTGCCGGGGAGACCGGACAGACCCTGCGGGAACGTCTGGATTACGAGCTGGGTGTCATCCGCAGAATGGGATATGTGGACTATTTCCTGATCGTATGGGATTTCATCAACTATGCGAAAGAGCACGGGATTCCAGTGGGACCGGGACGAGGTTCCGCTGCGGGAAGTATCGTGGCATATTGCCTGAAGATCACCAACATTGATCCCATTCATTATAATCTGCTGTTTGAACGTTTCCTGAATCCGGAACGTGTGTCCATGCCCGATATTGATGTGGACTTCTGCTTCGAACGGAGACAGGAAGTCATCGATTATGTGGGCAGAAAATACGGCAACGACAAGGTGGTGCAGATCGTTACGTTCGGTACTCTGGCAGCCAAGGGTGTCATCCGTGATGTGGGACGTGTTATGGATCTGCCCTATGCGTTCGTGGATTCCATTGCCAAGATGGTACCCAACGAACTGAATATTACTTTGAACAAGGCATTGGAAATGAATCCGGAATTCCGCAAGCTTTATCAGGAGGATGAGCAGGTGCATCATCTGATCGATATGTGTAAGCGCCTGGAAGGACTGCCCAGACATACCTCCATGCACGCGGCGGGGGTGGTCATCTGTCAGAAGGCGGCGGATGAATTCGTGCCGCTGTCCAGAGGCTCCGACGGTTCCATCGTCACCCAGTTTACCATGACGACACTGGAAGAACTGGGACTTCTGAAAATGGATTTCCTGGGTCTTAGAACCCTGACGGTTATCCAGAATGCGGTTCGCCTGGTGGAGAAA
>OGLR01000995.1_pt1 | contig 10694 bp, 6 predicted proteins | sample 1572931 | NCBI WGS metagenome assembly OGLR01 (sample SAMEA2581997, study PRJEB24529) | metagenome | biome: Human gut stool | place: China | collected 2011 | reverse complement strand
GACCCGCGACCCCAACCTTGGCAAGGTTGTGCTCTACCAACTGAGCTATTTCCGCATTCACCCTCACTTTATAAGTTTTGTAAGGAGCATTTCTCTTAATGCGGTGCAAAGGTACGGCTTTTTTCCGAACCTGCAAACTTTTCGGCACTTTTTTTTCAAAAAATTGCGTTTTTTCTTTAATTCATCCGGTTTTTATAGTCTTCAAAGGTAAATTCACGCATTTTCTCAAGTGTTCCGTCGCTATGAAGCAAAGATATTGAAGGATGGCTCACACCATTGAACATATTTGTCTTTACAGTCGTATAGTGCAGCATATCCTCAAAAATAACATTTTCACCAACACTAAGTTCATGGCCGAACTCCCAAAGCCCCATAAAATCGCCACTCAGACAAGAGTTGCCACCAAGTCTATAAACATGCGGTGACTTAGCCTGCCCGCCATCTTCAAGCACACGAGCACCACGCACAGCTGGCATATAAGGCATCTCAAGACAATCGGGCATGTGGCAAGTAAAGCTGACATTCAGTATGGCGGTACGTATTCCGTGATCCTCGACCACGTCAACAACCTGCGACACCAAAGGCCCCGTCTGCCATCCAAAGGCACTGCCTGGCTCAAGAACAACCTTCAGATTAGGGTAACGGCTGCGGAACCCCTTTAGTATATTAATAAGGTGTGGAACATCATAACCGGCACGTGTCATCAGGTGTCCCCCTCCAAAGTTTATCCATTTCAGCTGCGGGAACCACTTAGAAAACTTCTCTTCTATATGCACAAGCGTACGCTCAAAAACATCTGCCCCACTCTCGCAATGACAATGACAATGGAACCCCTCAATATCCGAAAACAACTTGGGAGGCAGCTTGTCGGCTGTTATTCCAAACCGGGTACCAGGCGCACAGGGATTGTATAAGTCGGTTCCAACCTCACTATATTCAGGATTTACCCTTACGCCCAAAGAAAGCGACGGATTTGCGCTAAGTGCCAGCTCATGAAGTCTGGCATACTGTGAAAGAGAGTTGAACGTAAGATGGCTTGAACAACGGGCTATGCCGACAATCTCGCTGTCAAGATACGCCGGCGAATAGGTATGAGTAGGCGCCCCGAACAATTCTGCTCCAAGACGGGCCTCGTACAGAGAGCTGGCTGTAGTTGACGATATATATTCACGGAAAATGGAGAATGTTTTCCAAAGGGCGTATGCCTTGAAAGCAAGAATAATCTCAACACCTGCCGCATCAGCCACCGATTTTATGAGTGATAGATTGCGGCGCAGCAAATCTTCCTCCAAAATGTACATTGGAGTATGTATATCGTTAAAACTTCCTGTATTTATTTCCATATATCAATAATTTTGTGCAAAGATAGCTTTTTATTTCCGTAATAATTGTTTAATTGCAATAAAAATGTTACATTTGCATTTGAAAACAAGACAAACGATGAAGCTCATAATAATGACTAAGTCCACATTCTTTGTGGAGGAAGACAAAATTTTGACTACTCTCTTTGACGAGGGATTGGACAACCTTCACCTCTTCAAACCGGACTCAGCCCCTATTTATTCAGAGCGGCTATTGTCTCTCATTCCTGAAGACTATTACAGGAAAATAACTGTTCACGACCATTTTTACCTGAAAAGCGAGTACGACTTGGCAGGTATCCATATCGACTCTCCAGAGGCCGACATTCCCAACGGCTATAAGGGTAAATACAGCAGGACATGCACAGACCTGTCAACACTTAAAGATATGAAAAAGAAGTCGAAATACGTTTTTCTGAAAAACATCTTCGACTGCATAGAATTCAGCAACGAAAAACAGTCGTTCAACAAGAATCAGCTTGAGCAGGCTGCCGACAAGGGACTTATCGACAAACACGTTTACGCACTCGGCGGCATGTGCCTTGAAAACATAAAAACAGCTAAAAGCCTCGGATTTGGCGGCGTTGTGGTATGCGGCGATCTATGGTGCAGGTTCGACATACACAACCAGACAGACTTCAAAGACCTCATAGCACATTTCGAGAAACTGAGAAATGCTGTAAAATAAGCCATCGCGATAAAACAATAATAACATATACAAACCTTCGGTAAAATGAGTCAAAAAAACTCTTTTCTGGTCTTCTCGGGTACAAGCACGAGATACCTTGCAGAGAAAATCTGCGCAAGTTTAGACTGTCCTTTAGGAAACTTGGTGGTAACCAAATTCTCCGACGGAGAATTTGCTGTTTCATACGAGGAGTCTATCAGAGGACGCGACGTGTTCCTCGTACAAAGCACATTCCCAAACTCGGACAATCTGATGGAGCTGTTGCTGATGATTGACGCCGCCAAACGCGCATCGGCAAGAAACATCATCGCGGTTATGCCATACTTCGGTTGGGCACGCCAGGACCGCAAAGACAAACCAAGAGTAAGCATTGGCGCAAAACTCGTAGCCGACTTGCTGAGTGTGGCAGGAGTAGACCGTGTTATCACAATGGATCTGCATGCCGACCAAATTCAGGGTTTCTTCGATGTGCCGGTAGACCACCTCTATGCATCAGGTGTAATTCTGCCATATCTGCAGAGCCTGCATCTTAAAGACCTGGTTATAGCATCTCCAGACGTAGGCGGAAGCAAGCGTGCCAACACATACGCAAAATATCTAGGATGCCCATTAGTTCTGTGCAACAAGACAAGAGCAAGAGCAAATGTGGTTGCAAGCATGCAGATTATCGGTGACGTAAAAGGCAAGAATGTAGTGGTTGTCGACGATATGGTAGACACAGCCGGTACAATTACCAAAGCTGCTGACATAATGAAAGAGGCAGGAGCCTTGAGCGTTAGAGCCTGTGCGTCGCATTGCGTAATGAGCGGTCCCGCTTCAGAGAGAGTACAAAATTCGGCTCTCGAGGAGATTGTCTTCACCGACTCAATCCCCTACTCTAACCGCTGTGCAAAGATTAAGCAGCTGTCGGTAGCCGACATGTTCGCAGAGACTATCCGCAGAGTTGTGAGCAACGAGAGCATCAGCTCGCAATACCTCGTGTAAAGATAGCATAACAAAAAAAATAATTAAAGCCGGCAATATGATTTTTGAAATTATATTGCCGGCTTATTTTTATACTGGAAAAAATATTTGCTCTATGAGAATACCCCAAAAACCAGGCTCTGTAGAAAAATCATGGGGAAGACAAACTCAAGTAACGCAGGCTGAAAGCCTGCACTATTTGAGAACAAAAATACAATAATTCCTATTTATTTGTTCCCCCTATATTTATCGGGTGAGCCAAAAAACATAGAAAAAAAGGCATACAGCTGCATTGTACATCGCAGGCGGTTGCGAGGGGCATCGCAACCGCTTGCGATGCCCCTCGAAATCGCTTGCGTTTTTTTTAGAGAAAAAACGCCAAAACATTCTTTGATATTTTTATATGGTAATCTAAAAAAACAGGGGACGGCAATCTGATTATGATGCCGTCCCCTGTGGGTTATTTATCAGCTGCATACAATGTGTTGTATGGCAGCATACGGATTAATCGTCCCAAACACTATTGTGGCCCATGGCGTCATCGTCGTAGCCACCAGCATTCTGCTTTGAGAGCACTTCGTCAGTGTACACTTTTTTTTCGGTATCTACATTAAGAGAGGTACTCGCCATTATGCTATTGTCTGTTTCTACCAGCACAACATCTGGTTTAATATACTTTTTCATTGTTTTATCCTTTCTTTTTTCGGGTTATTACTTCAAGATATATTTCTTGCCATTCTTAATCACGATACCCTTGGCAGTAGCACGGTTTACTGGCTGACCGAGCAGATTGTACATCTTGCCGTCAGCATCGGCAGACTCAATTTCTGTTATGCCTGTAGTCTCAGCGAATTCGAATGTGAGAGCCTTAGCCTCAGAGCCAGCAGGAAGCTCGATGTAAGCCTTACCCAGACCAACCTTGTTGTTGTCAGCCAATGTATAGAAACCTACAACACCGTCTCTCTTGGCAAGTACGCAAATATTGCCGTTGCCTACAGTCTCAGCTTTAGCAGCAATCAAGTCGTTGTTTGTAAGTTCGGTTGCAGATACACCGTATGTAACAGTGTATGTAGTTACGTTGCCCTCTGTACCCTTCAGGATAACGCCAGTGTTTGCAGGAACCTTACCATCCTCAACCTTTGTAAGAGTCAATGTTGTTCCGTTCAGCTTAGCTGTGTAAACCTCTGCATCTGTAATCTGCGCAGCTCTGTTGAGGTTGCTGAATGTAGAATATCCGGCAGCAGAGATTGTACCTGTCTCAGTTTCAAGTGCTGTCAAAGAGAAGTTCTTAGCATCGGTAGTCTCTGGAGTAATGCCAGACTCAGTATAAGTCTCATAACCAGCAGCTGCAACAGTTAAGTCGTAAGTCAAATCTTTCTGAATAACATTGAGTGAATATGCACCCTCAGCGTCGGTTGTAGCGGTGTAGATAACATCGTCAGATTTCATTGTAACAACAGCACCCTCAATAGCATCATCGCCTGATTTAACAGTACCGCTGATTACAACAGGATCTTTAACAACACCTACATATACTACAGGAAGTTGTCTGGCTGTATAAGATGTAGGCTCATTACCTGTATTATCCCACTGCTTTGAAACACACTGACCATTTATGTTGGTTACTTCAAAGTAATTCTGCTTATATGTATCCGACTTTGACTTAACAACAATGCAAAGACTTTGTCCTGCATAAACAAAAGGCTCAGAAATATTGATAGAGAGGTGGTCTACAGTATTGCCATATCCACCCTCTTTCTTAAAGGTGTAGGAACCACTATAAACTTGTGTCATATCACCCGTGTTGAGAACTTCTGATGATGCGAGTGTCTCATTTTCAACATTGGCAAGATAAACTTCTACTGTCGCTACAAGATTATCCGCAGAATTATATCCCTTCCATGTCAAAGAACCAATCTTATCACCAGACTTCAAACCAAGTTGATCTGCTGTATAAACAGCCTGAGATTCACTATTATTCCAATTCAGAGCGAGAGGTACGTAAACTCCTGTTGAATTAACCTCACCAATCTGCATAACATCAGTTGCAGCCTCCTCAGCAATTGTCAGTTCTACAACATCAGTGCTTACGCTGTAGTCATCGTTGTTGTCCTTAAATACTACATAAGCATCGAATGTGCCAGCTGTATTAGGAGTAAAGTTGAATATAAAGTCCTGTGACTCACCTACTGCGATAGCAGGAACAGTCTCAGAAGCAATAGCCTGTCTGCCTACGTAAAGTGTAGCAGTGTAAGAATCTGCCTCAACTTCCTTGTCGTTGTTGTTCTTTACAGTAACCTTTGCTGTATATTCCTTATTAACCATACCAGAAGCTGCAACTTCGGCAGAAGTGATAAGCCAGTCGTGAGCAATGTCTACTTTCTCAAAGCCATAGATATTGTCAATTGTAGTGTAGCATGCGCCGAAACCAATATAGTAGTTTCCGGCAGGTACGCCTTCAATATTAAAGGTTGTAAACTTACTGATAAACTTGTTGTAGTCAATACGAGTACCGCTCAACTCTGTTGATGCTATACTCTTTACTTCTGTCCAAGTTTTACGGTCTGCAGAATAGTAAACTTTGAGATATATGTCACTGCCATAAGACTTGAAGTTTGTTCTTGCTACATCAACTGTCATAACCTCACCCTCTGTCACTTTCAGCAGCGGTGTAATGAACTTTGTCTCTGTACCATCTCCTCTTGAGCCATGGCTAAGGCTGTAACGGTTATCTGATGTTCCATTTTCCGCTACGCTCCAGCTCTTTTCTGCTATAGCACCTACAGGTATCTTCTGGTCCTCGAATGTAACGAAGTACTTGCTTGGATCCATAACAATACCATTAACCTTGATTACAAAGTCATCAATATTATCAACCTTGAAAGTAACATCACCAAAGAACACACCAAATTTATCGGCATCAAGTTTGATGTTTATTTCAGAACTTTCACCCGCTGCAATATTGAGTGGGAATGTAACGTCAGTAGAGAAGCCTTCAGGCAATGTTATAGCTGTGAGGTTAAGAGGAGCTGCACCAGTATTATTCAGAGTGAAAGTCTTGGTTACAGGCTCTGTAGTACGTCCATAATCAATAGTTGCACCCGCCTCAATTTTTGTATTATCAGCTGACCTCAAGCTTACAGCAGGAAGATATGGCTTAAACTCTATCCATTCAGCCATTTTGCTTGTATGAGTTATGTTTTCCATTACATCGTAACGGTTTCTGTCAGGATAATCAGCGTATGCTGCTGTGCCGGTTATATTGACAATAGTAGTTGCGCCAACGGCCAAAGCCTCAGTAATAGAAGTTGTGCTGATGACGGCATTGTCTCTGCTATAGTTTACAATACTCAGGCTGTAGCCTTCGTCACCAGGATTGAGGACAACGTCACCAGTATTCATAATAGTAGCAGTAAAGTTGAGTGTAAAGTTATTGTCTGCGTCACAGTTTACAGTGCTGCCACTATTATTTTTAACACCTGTTACTGTCAAACCCTTAACAGGAGTAACATCTGCATCGTCTGCCTCAAAGTTATCAAAGATGACACATGAGCCATAAATACCAACATAAGCATCTGTCTGTTCTGGTATCTCAACCTTTACAAACTCATCGGTTGACAATGTTGGCAGAGTTACAGAAATCTGGCTGCCTCTTGAATAAGAAATGCCACTCTTTGTCACCTTGTAGAATTTAACTGTACCTGAAGCCTTCGTTTTCTTCACATAGATAGAAGAAGCACCATTGAGCTTTGGAGTTACGAGAAGGTCGGTAGTACTGCCAGTATCATAAGACATAGAAGGACCAACGGCGGTCTGGTCGCCAACCTCTAATGCGCCACTTCCATCAATACCGCCATTGGCACTATAGGTGTATGAGACATAATATGTGTCGTAATCATCGTAGCAGAAATAGCCATTGACTACATGTCCCCATCCCGTAGCGACTTTAAAATCATTCTTATCCGTGCTTATCGTTGTATTGAAATCGCACTTATAAGGACTTTCAGCATGAGCTTTCCCATATCCTGTGAACAGGGAAAGAACCGTCAGCAAGACGGTGTAAAGTAAAGTCTTTCTCATAAAAATTAATTAATTAAGTTTATAATAAAATTTAAATATTATCGTATAACAACTTTGCGAACCTTGTCGCCAACCTTAATAATATACATGCCTGAATGACGTGGTGACTTGCCCTCGCAAACTCCCTGCATGTTGTAGAACAAAGCATCTGCTGTGGCTGCCTCAGCTGTAGTCTGCTCAATGCCATCCGTAGACAATCCTTTCAGACGGCAGCTGTTGGCATTTATGATGTCCATGTCAAGAACATTGTCATCTGTCACCTCGGTGGCGTATGGCGCAATGAAAGCCACAACCTTCATGTTCTCAACGTTCCATTTTTCTGGTACGGTTGTTGTGAAGGTCATATTGTAGCTGTTATCGCTCTGCGTAATTTTGTCGCCGAGAGGCTTAGACATATATGTACGGAACACAGCATTGTGAACATAATTGCGGTCGGTGGTAGTGGCGTTGCCCAATGAATTTGGCACAGTCTGCGATGCAACAACTCCATCCTCTGTAAGCAATACGGTAAGTGCAAGGTCGCCAAAGATATCAGCATCGCCAACACCTTCAACCATATCACCAGAGACATTCACTGTAAGCAAACGTGATGTATTGTCGAATGTTGGTTTGGCAATATCTACTGTTGCGAATGCCGGATTAGCATCAACCTCGTCAACAAGCATATAAACAGACTCTGATACGAGCGACGGCATGATTGAGGCATACTGGTTTACATCGAAGGCAATGTTGCTCTCGCCAAAGAAATAGAAACGGTCGATTGTGAAGCACGGATAAGCGTAGGCATACAAATCTTCAAGATATTCTGTTCCTTCTGCTGCCAACGATGTTCCAGACTGATGAATGTTTACAAGGCAGATGTTGTCCTTGGCATCGGTCTTAAACATCTCATCGTCAACATAAGCATGGAAATAACTTCTCTGGCTGCTATATTGCTCAACATAGTGCTGCTGACGCGCAAAAGACTTGTCGTAGACTATAAAAGGGGAACGGATAGCTTTGTCGGATGCATAGTCTACGGCAACACCGTCGATGCTGCTTACAAAGAATTCCAATGTGTGGCTGCCCACTCCAACACTGGCAGGCATGTTGAAAATCTTCTCTACGCTGCCAGACTCACCTGGCTTTACAGCCTCAGTGCAATCTACAAATTCTGTCTCACCATTATCTATACGATAACCAAAAGTGCAAGTATTGATAGTGGCACGTCCGTTGTTGGAGAAAAGCAGGAACGCATCGAGCTGCTCACCTTTCTTCTTATACTTGTTTCCGTTGATAAGATTTCCAAGAACGATGTCTTTTTCAGGCAGGCTGCTCACATCAAGTATGAGCTGCACACAAAGATTTCCAAGACTTGAGAGAGAATAGAATCCAAGACCTGAGCCAAAGTTGCCGTATGCGAGGAAAGCATTCTGGTCTTCAGTCTGAGGCTTGTAGACAGCCAACGGACCATTGCCGGAAGTTGCCATATCTTCAGTCTCAATATCGTTGAAACCAAAGAGAAGAGTCTCGTTGCCCTTTATGGTGTACTCCTGTGAGCTGTTGTATCTAACTTCGTTCCAACCAACAGAAGTTCTGCGCACATTGTTCTCACGTATGGTGTCGTTGATAACACCTTTCTCAATGCTGTAAATGAAAGCTTTTGTAGCACCGATAGCCTGCCCAAGGGCGAAGCGCATGCCCACAATCTTGCATCCTGCGTATGAAGAAAGTTGTGCCGGATAAAGGACAGCACCGACAGGAATTGTCCCTTCCATGCCCACAGACACATTTTTTGTAGTGATGCTGTCGCCGTCGCAAAGTCCCAAAGCAAACTCGGTAGAAGCGAGAATGCGCTTACGGACATTCGTTACTCCATGCTTTCCGAGACTTTTAAGCTCCATCTTATTGGCATTGAAGCCCTTCTCCGTGTGCACAGACTGTGCGCACACGGGAAGCAACATCATGCTGATGATGGAGAGTATAACTAATCTCTTATTCATTATTTTCTGATTTTATATACTTTATCACCTGTCTTCTGGATGTAGATACCTTTACGGAGCTTGTCGAATGACGAGCCGGCATAAAGACCATCGAGAGTATAGTAAACTGCTGCGGGGAACTTGCCAGCAGTTACAGAGTTGATACCTGTAACGGCAAGTGTATAGTATGTTATTGCAGACTCACCTTTCTTATATATAGCCTGTATGCCAATTATGTGGTCGCCCTCACTTATACTTTCGAGAACGAAAGACGAGGTCTGGCTCTGTGCAATCTCTTTTCCGTCGAGATATATCACATAGTGGTCAACATTGCCGTAGTCAATGAAGGTGTTCCCGCCATTCTCAGGACCAACGATGAAGTCGTCGATTTGTGCGAAGAATGTGTCGTATGATGTGTAATGTACGGCAAGGTGAACTGTCTGTCCCTCATATCCAGCAAGCGGAACTGAATATTGTGTCCACTGATCACTTGGCATTCTCTCTGCCTTAGACAGAACTTTGAAATCATCGGTTGAAGTGCCATCGGTAGATATGCAGAACTCTATGGTCTCTGGATACATATCTGTATATGACTTTGCTGTGACTTTCAAAGAATATCCTTCCCTGACAGTAATCTCTGTAGATATGAGCCATTTGTCGGCTTGTCCCTGTTGCGGAGAGAAGAAAATGACGGTCTTGTCGCCTGTAGGTGCCTTGACAGCCTGGTCTGTAGGATACATGGCTGGTATGGTGCTCAGAGGATTGAACACCATAGGCGCTATGGCAGCAGGCTGACTTGTAGTGGAAGCACCTGGGAAATTGATGATGTAGCCGTTAAGACTTATTGGATAGACAGACATTTTATCGTTGTCTACGCTTGTCCATTCGCCAAACGAGCCTGTGGCAAAGTCATCGTACTCCTCGAAACTGTCTTTGAACAGCAATTCCTGATTCCATTTCAAATCGACAGAATATGTTCCCGCATCATCTTTTGTAATATCTGCGGTGATGTTGTATGGATCGATGATGTGGTCGGTGAGTGTTATGTTCAAAATCTTGTCGGCATCAGCCACAAGAGTCTGCTCGTACTCGTTAAATGCCTCTTCTGTAATATTCACCATATATGTGCCTTTTGGCAGTGCAACAATTGCAGCTTTTCCATCGGCAACAGTAACAGAATAGTCCTCACCGCTATCAGTATTTGTAAGGTTTATAACCTGTCCGTCTACAGTACACTTGCTGTCGGCAGATACATTAAACTCAACCTTAACATAGTCGTCGGCAGAAATTGAGGCATCAACAGTAATAATGTTGCTGACAGAAGCCTTGTATTTTGCCTGTACGCCAAATGTATGGTTGCCGTATGCCACATTATTTATAGTATAGTTGTAACCGTCGGTATTGCCAATCTTGGTTCCATTCTGATAGATATCAAATGTCTCGTTAGGATTCTTTGGCGAACGCATCACCATACGTTTTGCTGCTGCAAGAGCCTTGTCAACAGGAGGCTGACCAACAAAAACATCGTCGACCATTAGCATGAACGCTCCTGTAAGCCCAGCATTAGCGATATAGCGGATGGCAAACTTTATCTCCTTGCCAGCATATTCAGAAAGGTCGTAGCTGAACTTCTGCCACCTT
>OGLR01000989.1_pt1 | contig 10740 bp, 12 predicted proteins | sample 1572931 | NCBI WGS metagenome assembly OGLR01 (sample SAMEA2581997, study PRJEB24529) | metagenome | biome: Human gut stool | place: China | collected 2011 | reverse complement strand
CGTCGACCTCAACCTGGGCACATCAATGTAACTCTTTGCAAGAGTCAGCATATCTTTATACACCTCATCCTCTTTTTTGCCGTCTATAGCAGCCTTAAGCAAAGCGCGGGCGTATCTCACCGATATTACTCCTATGTCCATAGGCATTATTTATTATCTTCTGTAACTTCATCCAATAGCCTGTCAATAGTTTCCATCTGCCGGGATTCAGTAGAAAGCTCTTTGCGGAGAATCTTCTCTGCCACCCTCACAGAAAGGTCGGCCATCTGCGAGCGTATCTCGCTGATTGCGGCCTGCTTCTGGCTCTCAATCTCAGCCTTTGCCTCAGCTATCAGGCGGTTACCTTCCTCACGTGCCTTGTCTTGTGCCTGCGCAACAATGGCATCACGTGTGTCGGCAGCCTCCTTCAATATCTGAGCCTGCTTCTGACGAGCCTCCTGAAGCATGGATTCACCTTCTGCCTTAATGTTTGCAAGTCTCTCTGACGCCTCTTTTGCCTTTGCAAGACTCTCATCGATGAATTGCTTACGTTCCTCTACCATGTTTATGATAGCAGGAAAACCATATTTAGCAACCACGAGGAAAACCACAAGGAAAGCCAAAAGCATCCAAAACAGCAAACCAAGGTCTGGTGTCAATATTGATGGCAAATTTTCCATTGTTTAATGAATTTAGGCTGACATGCTGTGAAATCGTCTATAGACTCCAAATCGGCCAGCCAATATGAGACTTTATTATTTGATAAGGAATGCACATGCAGCGATGGCGAAGAGAGCACACCCCTCAACGAAAGCTGAAGGAAGAATCATGTTTGTCTGAATCTTACCGGTAGCCTCTGGCTGACGCGCAATAGCGTCCATAGCGCTGCCGCCAATCTTACCAATACCCAAACCTGCACCAATTGTTGCAATACCTGCTCCGAGACCGCAGCCCAGCTGTGCCAGACCCTCAGCGGCTAAAAGTGTTGAAATAATCATAATCGTATAAGTTTAATTTTTTAATTATTAAATGTTCTGTTTTAATTCTAAGTTTATATGTTTTTATTGATGCTCCTCTTTATGCGCCAATCCTATGAACACCGCACTCAACATTGTGAAGACATAAGCCTGCACAAATGCGACAAGCAACTCAAGGCAGTTCATAAACAAAAGCATTATAGCACTAAAAATGTTCAGTCCGAGACCGAAGCCGACACCCATTGACCATCCCAAGAAAATAACACATGTGAAAGAGAGTATTACGGCATGACCAGCCATCATGTTCGCAAAGAGACGAATCATCAATGCAAACGGCTTGGTAAATACGCCGAACAGCTCTATCACCGGCATTATAGGCACAGGATAAGCCTTCAGGAACAGAGGCACCTCGGGCCAGAATATCTCTTTCCAATATTCCTTGTTGCCGAAAAGGTTGATGGCAAGCATCGTACATACGGCAAGGAACAACGTGATATTGATATTGCCCGTAACATTGGCTCCACCTGGGAAGATTGGCAACAGACCAACCATATTAGTGATAAGAATAAAGAAAAATACTGTCAGCAGATAAGGAGCATATTGTTTGTAGTGCCTCTCACCGACAGACGGGCGTATAAGGTCGTCGTGTATTGTCATGACAAGCATCTCGACAGCACCGACAAAACCTCTTGGAGCCTCGCTCTTCTCATTGCGTTTCTTATACCAGCGAGCGCAAGAAAGGAAAATAGAAATCATGATAATGACAACTATCCATATCTGCGCTACAGTCTTTGTAATACTGAGATCTAAAGGTCTGACGACTGTACCATCCGACATTTTCTCGTATATCTTGCCATGATGCTCTCCGTCAAAAAAGAAAGACTCTGGCAGACTGTGAGCTGTACAGAAAGTCCATTCACCGGTCTGGCAACTCCTTACTATAATAGGGAGTGGAATGCTCAGATGCTTGCCCTCGTATGTGGCGATATGCCACTCGTAGGAGTCGGCAAGGTGCTCAAGCACTATTTCCGGTATGTTTAGCTCTCCATCGCCATGACCCTCAGAGGCAGCAACCGATTTGACAGGCATGACAGCCAACAGCATCAAGAGAATTATTGTTCCTATATGTTTCATCTTGCACTAATAGAAAGTTACTTTTTGAGTTTGTCGCCATTAGTAAGGCGGGAAAAGAAAATTGAGTGATGCGACAGCATAAACAGATAGAAAAACAGTATTACTATAATATATGGCACCACGGCATCCCGTCCGACAGCTATATAGCATCCGAACATTGTAGCCAAGGCAAGCAACATTCTGGCACCCGACACAGCTGTATAGAAGGTTGTCAGATTATCTGGTGAGTTCTTTGCAACCTTACGCCATATAAGCGCATCTGCCGACTCCACGATACTTGAGAACCCTACTCCTACAGCAACAGGATACATAAGCCCTGTAAACAACTGCAACTTCTCACAGATGAAAGCGGCAAAAGTCAACAGGATTATGAAGAACATACTCCACAATATATATTTAACACACAGTTTATCTATATCTGCCATAGTTATAATTCTACGCAAAGATTTACGCCATTGTTCTGCACTTCGGCAAATCCACCCGATATATTCAGCTCCTTACGCCCGTCAGCGCAATCATAGACAACACGTCCGGAATTAAGAGACGATATAATCGGCGCATGGTTGGGCAAAACCTGAAACTCGCCCGACGAGCCCGGTACAGTTACGCAGTCAACATCTCCTACAAAGACTATCTTCTCTGGAGAAACAATCCTCAATTTTAAACTCATTTCTGTAAATCATTAAGTGGTTTTACTACTTGGCAGCCTCAATAAGCCTCTTGCCCTTGGCAATAGCATCCTCGATAGTTCCCACATTGAGGAATGCCTGCTCCGGAAGGTCATCGACCTCGCCGTCAAGTATCATGTTGAAACCTTTTATAGTGTCTTCTATTGACACCATCACCCCTGGAACACCCGTGAACTGCTCTGCGACGGCAAATGGCTGAGAGAGGAAACGCTGAACACGGCGCGCGCGGTTAACAGTCAGCTTGTCCTCGTCAGAAAGCTCATCCATACCAAGAATAGCAATGATATCCTGTAGCTCCTTGTAACGCTGAAGTATCTGCTTTACACGCTGAGCACAATCATAATGAGCCTTACCAACGATAAGCGGGTCAAGAATACGGGAAGTAGAACCCAGCGGGTCTACAGCCGGATAAATACCCAACTCCGTAATCTTACGGCTTAACTCTGTAGTCGCATCAAGGTGAGTAAACGTAGTTGCAGGAGCAGGGTCGGTCAAGTCGTCAGCAGGCACGTAAACAGCCTGTACAGACGTGATAGAACCTTTCTTTGTAGATGTAATACGTTCCTGCATCACACCCATCTCGCTTGCCAACGTAGGCTGATAACCTACAGCGGAAGGCATACGGCCAAGAAGAGCCGAAACCTCGGAGCCAGCCTGAGTGAAACGGAAGATGTTGTCGATAAAGAACATGATATCGGCAGCCTCGCCGTCTTTACCACCATGGTCACGGAATTCCTCTGCTACGGTAAGTCCAGACAACGCCACAGAAGCACGTGCGCCAGGAGGCTCATTCATCTGTCCATAGACAAGTGTGGCCTGTGACTTCTGAAGTTCCTCTGGGTCAACAAGGGAAAGATCCCATTTTCCCTCCTCCATTGCCTTTCTGAACTTGTCACCATATCTGATTACACCAGACTCTATCATATCACGGATAAGGTCGTTGCCCTCACGTGTACGCTCACCGACCCCCGCAAAAACAGAATATCCGTTGTGGCCTTTAGCGATGTTGTTGATAAGCTCCATGATAAGCACGGTCTTGCCTACACCGGCACCACCAAACAAACCAATCTTACCACCCTTCATATAAGGCTCGAGCAAGTCGATGACCTTAATACCGGTAGCAAGCATCTCTTTGTGTGTCGAAAGGTCTTCGAACTTAGGCGGTTCCCTATGAATAGGATAAGCACCTTTCATGTCAAGAGATTTCATACCGTCAATAGGCTGTCCGATAACATTCATCATTCGGCCCTTGATTTGATCGCCAGCAGGCATAACGATAGGCGAGCCTGTCTGCTTTACCTCCAATCCTCGCTGAAGCCCATCGGTGTTGTCCATAGCCACACAACGGACAGTGTCCTCTCCGATGTGCTGCTGAACCTCAACAACCAACTCACGCCCATCGGGACGCTCAACCTTCAAGGCATCATGGATTTTTGGCAACACCTTCTCAGCATCCAGACCTTTTGTATCGAAATAGACATCAATAACTGGTCCGATAATCTGTGAAATGTGTCCACTAATTTGTGCCATAAATTAATATTATTATAAGTTTATAATTATCGAAAATAATGTATAAAGTTTTAATTATACCAAAATATCATAACAAGCTGATAATATGCAATTTAATTATATGCTTAATTCATCAAGCACCTTAATCAGCTTACGGTCGAAAGGCTTGTCTTGGCGTATTGCCTCGCTGAGTGGGACATATACGACCTCATTGTTTCTCACACCGACCATAATGTTGCGCTGTCCTTGCAAAATAGCCTCTATAGCACCCACACCGGTACGGCTGGCAAGTATTCTGTCGCGCGCTGTTGGACGGCCGCCACGCTGCAGGTGTCCAAGAATTGAAACCCGTACATCATATTCCGGGAACTCGTTTGTTACACGGTCTGCATAATAAAGAGCGCCACATTTTGGACTCTCAGACACAATAACGATACAACTTTTCTTCGACTTACGAATACCACGCTGCATGAACTGGGACAACTGGTCGACATCAGTGCTGTCTTCCGGTATAATGGCAGCCTCCGCACCACTGGCAATGGCTGAGTTCTGTGCCAAGAAACCTGCATCTCGCCCCATAACCTCAATAAAGAAAATCCGCTCGTGGCTCTGGGCTGTATCACGAATACGGTCTACACAGTCAACAATGGTATTCATTGTAGTGTCGTAGCCAATTGTATTGTCTGTGCCATAAAGGTCGTTGTCGATAGTTCCTGGCAAACCGATGCAGCATACATCAAAGTCTTTCGCAAACTGCATAGCTCCAGTCAGTGAGCCGTTACCACCAATGACGATGAGAGCGTCAATTCCGTGCTTAACCATGTTGTCGTATGCTTTCTGACGACCTTCTGGAGTCATAAATTCCTTTGAGCGGGCAGTCTTCAGCATAGTACCGCCCTGATTTATTATACCACTGACATTCTCGGTTGTAAAATCTTTGATTTCTCCATTAATCAATCCATCATAGCCGCGGTATATACCCTTGATATTGAAACCGTTATAAATACCAGCACGTGTGACGGCACGTATGGCGGCATTCATTCCCGGGGCATCACCTCCTGATGTCAATATGCCTATTGTTTTTATTTTAGTCATAGATTTATATTGTTTAGTTTAAATTACATACAAAATTATCATACCAACGATGCCTCCTGCCAAAGCCTTGAGACCAACATTGCGCAGATACCATCCGAACTGCATTCTCTCGGCTTTTATAAGCGCAAGACCGCTCAAAGAGCCTATAGCAAGTATGTTTCCGCCAACAGCGGAAGTGTAGGCAATAATCTTCCAGAATATGCCATTCTGTATAAAATTTGACTCATATACAGATTTGCCCACACTGACAATCTCTGCGGGATACATGTCATAGAGCGAGAACCAGCTGTAGGCATTGGCAAAGCTGTCGATAACACTACTGAGCAGCCCCGAGAACAAGCCAAGAATCCACACATTGTGGATATTTGTATCGACAAAGCTCCTAAATGTCGCAAAGGCACCTGTTTCTGACACCACTCCAACTGCAAGCATGATGCCCATTACAAAAAGCATCATCTGAATGATGCCATATTGCAACACTCGTGGTATCTGCTTTTGTATCATGGCATCGTCGTTCATCAGTTTTCGGTTGAAAATCTCATTTACAATCCATAATACAGACAACACGCAGCAAGCGCCAAGGAACGGGCTTAACTTTGTGATATTGTGGAATGTTGGAATAAACCACAAACCGCCAATGCCTACAAAAAGCATCATAAGACGCTGCCAAACATTTAGCCTTGTGTCGTCACCGCGATAAGGCATTGCAACCCATTCTGTCTCTACCCTCTCAGGCAACATACGCCCCAAAAGAAAAATCGGAATAAAGCATGCTGCCAAGCATGGCAGAAGAAGACTAAGGGAGAAATTTGTGGCTGTAACAGTACCTGTATTCCAGAGCACCAGCCCTACAGGGTCGCCAATAACAGTCAATGCGCCTCCCATATTTGCGGCAATCACTATTGCAGAGCCATAAATTAAGCGGAAACGCCGGGTTGGAATAATCTTACGCATTATAGTAAGCATCATAACCGTCGTTGTAAAGTTGTCGAGATTTGCGGAAAGAAAGAACGTTACGGTTGTAATTGTCCAAAGAAACTTCCACGACGACCTCGTCTTAAGCAGTTGTGATACAAAATCGAAACATCCGTTATTATTCAATATCTCAACTATGGTCATTGTGGCAAGCAAAAAGAGCACTACGCCACAACCATAACCGGCATATTTCAAGAAAATCTTATCTGCAATGAAGAGCTTGACATTGGCACTCGTAGACTCCGCACCGGCAAGGTAGGCTGTATAATCGGCTGCGTGAAGCCCCATCACGAAATCTGTCCCGTAGCAGATGTACAACACCCAGCCTATAGTACCGGCAAACATAGCCACGGCGGCTTTGTTCACCTTAGTTACGGTCTCCGTTGCAAGGAGAATATAACTAACCAAGAGTATTGAGACGATTACGATTGCCATTTTTTTGTTATTACGACGCAAAGACTATGCAAGCGAGAGCAGGGGGTATTTTCTATCTGCCGAGCGCTGCATATCTTCTGCAAAGATAACAAATTATCCGCAACTGACAAACCGAATGAGAGCATTTTTTACTCGTTTAACGTGTAATTAATAAAACAAAATAAAAATTAGCGGAAAAGAACAGTTTTCAGGCTGAAATAAACAAACTCCTGCATCCTAAATAAAAACCAAGAGCACCTTAGCGGCATATATCCCAACTTCATTTTATTGCGAAATGTCAGCCTGCGGGTTTCTATGCTCCCCCATGTAGTCCTGATTATCTGATATCCATATTCAACATCTTCTTTCGAGAGATTTTTCCTATTTTTATATATGAAATACATAGCGTCTACAACATTCAGCCATCTTACATTCTCATAAATACTCAGCAGACGCTCATCACAGCACAATTGAGAGAGTGAGCGTTTCATGCTCGCATTGGCTATCAGATAGTCAAACTTGCGCACCGTCGGCTTGTGTGTCACAGATTCCTCATGCTGCCGGTAGTGATATTGCCCATTGCAGCATCTAACCTCTCGCGACACAAAATAGTGCAGACGTGTCGTATTGTCGTCACTATACGCACGTGCCGACTCATCATAAGGAAAACGGTGGTGGATATTGGCTCTAACAATATAAACTCCATGTATTTTCCATGTCAGAGAAGCCTCAAAAGCATCCTTCCCGGACATTACGCCGAAAGCCTCCACAGGATAAGGCTCTTTTCGGTCCGGATATTCATAAATTGTATCAAAAAGCACGGAATCCGTCTGTGGATGAAGCTCAAAACAGTTGACAGCCAGCTCAAGGCAGTCATCCGACATCCAGTCGTCACTGTCCAAGAAACAAACGAACTCCCCCCCCGCACGTTTCAATCCTACATTACGCGCATGAGCCTGTCCCTGATTTTCTTCCAAATGGATCACCTCAATCCTGTTGTCTGCCAAAGCATAGCTGTCTAAAATGTCAGGCGACTCATCTGTAGAGCAGTCATCGACACATATTACCTGTATATCATGAAGTGTCTGTCTTAACAAAGAGTCAAGACACTCACGGAGATACTTCTCCGTATTATACACCGCTACAAGAACGCTCACCTTACACATCACGCCCGAATTTTCTTATAAATTTGCCTCTCAACGAATTCCAGAGCGACGTCTTGCTTTTCAATATACCCAAAGAGACTGCCAGGCTACCACAGAAAAGCAGACAGCCTACAATCCAATATAAAATACCAGCAGCTGCCGAAGTCATCAGATATGCGACTATACAAAGCGGCAACTGCATGGCCGCATAAACAAAAATCTTCGCCGAAGGCCTATACCCATACTTATAATTGGCATAAAGATAGACAACGGCAAAATTCAACAATGAAGTCATCGTTATGGCGGCTCCTGTTCCTGTCAGTCCCCACTTCCCATAACCATATACGACAAACCCCACAAGTGATATGTCGTAAATGGCTTCAAGCGTCAGGTATGTGGCAGAGTCACCTTTGGACAAGGATATATATTCAACAGGAAGATTCATGGCACGCAAAAACATGGCGAAAACCATTATCTGAACCATACCGATGGCAGGCAGGAACTTACCGCTATAGAGCAACGGCAACAAAACCGGCAACGAGACTAAGAAAAACACCAACAACGGCGACACCAGCAAAAGTGTCACTTCTATCTGTCTGTTTACCACCCCGTTGAGCGGAGCCCCACATTCTTTTATTGCCGACAGACGAGGAAAATATTCAGTCTCCATAGCTGAGAAAACCATCCCGGCATACGTCATCGTCATCATATAGCCGGCATTGTAAAGTCCAACCTCTGTTACCGACGCCACATTGCTCAGGAAGCTCCTTATCGCAAATTCGGCGCCTGAGCCGAGGACTCCGGCAAAAACAAAAGCAACGCCAAGGCGCACCATACCGACACCACCAACAAGCACACTCTTATCTCCCGAAAAACTCAATGGATACTTGCGGTAAGAAAACATCACACACAAGAGCATCTGTGCAAGAGCAAGCAGTACAAGCGAAGGGACAATGGCCTTTTCCCTATAAATATAATACAAAGGTATGGAGATTACAAGTGCTGCGAAGATAGTGTATATGGGAATTATGGCAAGATTCCTCAACTGCCGTGTACCTTTTAGTATAGCCATCTCTCCGCCTGTTATCGCCGTAAGCGCTACTATTGGGGAAAGGAATATGAAATGCAGGGTATGCCCGTCCCATGAGAAAGTCCACTTGCTGAGCAACGGACTAAGGGCGATGCACAGAAACATGCCTACGATACCGACAAGCAAACTCCAGCTACGTACAGTTTTTATTGTCTGGCTAAGTTTCTCAACATTATTCTCGTCATAATCGGCAGAGATATTTTTAACCGCACTAACAGATATGCCGAGATTTGTCGAGTCTGAGACAAGCTTCACCGTAGAGTTGAACAAGGCTATAAGCCCCATTCCGTCAGGACCCAACATCATAGCAACCAACTTGTTGCGCACGACGCTCATAAGGATGCCAAGCCCCTGTACGCCGCCAAAAATGCCGGTGTATTTCACAATATTGGAATAGCTGTCTGCCTGTTCTGCTTTTTTCATTATTATTTTAACGCAACTTCTATCTTTTTATTATCCCAGCGGCCTAAATAAAATCATGAGGCAAGCGTTGAGACAATACGCTTTCACGCAGGCTGCAATTTACACGACTCTATCCTAAGCCTGCCCGATTTTGCGGTTTCTACGTACGCCATGTCAGATACAAAAAAATAAAGCATGGCTCATCTGTCAATGAAGCCGCTTGCGATGGCGAATGCAAGCGGTTTCAACAGCCATTGCAAGCGGCTGCGTTTTTTACGGTGTCAGAATGCGTTTTTCTAAAATTTAAATCTGAGACAGAAAATTTTGCAATAAAACACACTTTGCATTTTAGAAAAAAAATGCAGACCTTTTTACAGGCCTGCAATTCTCTGAAATGCTGATAAAAAATTATTTCTTAAAGAAATCCTTAACATCCTCATTACGAACCATGTGCTCATCAAAGATGTAAGCGCCAGTCTTAGGACTCTTTACCATCTTTATAACCTTTGTATAAGCACGTCCGTCAGTAGAACCTTCGTGAAGGGTAGCGACCGCTTTTTTAGCCATATTCTAAATCTCCTTATTACTTTATTTCCTTGTGAAGAGTCATCTTCTTCAGGATTGGGTTATACTTCTTCAACTCAAGACGCTCAGGAGTGTTCTTGCGATTTTTTGTGGTAACATAACGGCTTGTTCCTGGGAGTCCGCTGTTCTTCATCTCAGTGCACTCGAGGATAACCTGTACCCTATTGCCTTTAGCTTTCTTTGCCATGGTTATTAATCTCCTATAACTTTTATGTCCTTCCAATCGCAATAGCCCTTGGCAACCGCCTGCTTAAGAGCTGCGTCGAGACCTACTTTATTAATAAGACGAAGACCAGCAGCACTGATCTTGAGTGAAATCCAGCACTCTTCTTCCACATAGTAGAATTTTTTGCTGAAGAGGTTAACGTCAAAGGAACGCTTTGTGCGATGCTTTGAGTGAGACACATTGCAACCAATCTGTGCCTTCTTGCCTGTAATCTGACAAATCTTAGACATTGCTATGATTAAATTTTGTTTTCGTTTTTTGATACTTATTCCAAACAGGGTGCAAAATTACAAATATTTTCGGAACCTGCAAAACATTTCCATAAAGAATTGTGTCTTTTAAGGAATTTTATTGTTTTTCCGCCAGAAACCGTGCGCACATTTCGGCACAACGCAGACGGAGCTGACCCCGCCGCCGCTGACAATTGCGCAGGACAAAAATCAATATCATGACAATATACCGGGGGGACAGGCATGACCGAGCTTCCACAGGCGTTTTTATCCCAAATGGCGGCACAGCT
>OGLR01000983.1_pt1 | contig 10805 bp, 7 predicted proteins | sample 1572931 | NCBI WGS metagenome assembly OGLR01 (sample SAMEA2581997, study PRJEB24529) | metagenome | biome: Human gut stool | place: China | collected 2011 | reverse complement strand
AGAAGTGGGTGGGGGAATTATGTGCCTTTATCTAAGCTTAAATGAAAGAGCCGTGCTTCCGGTGTAGAATAAATGGGTATGCTATGCTTTTTTGCCAAATGTCCGACAGCTTTAATATGATCGGCATGATCGTGGGTAATCAAGACGGCACGTATTGTATCCAGGTTCAGTGCATAATCTTTGAAAATCTTCTTTATGCTTCGTATGCCGATACCTGCATCTATTAGTATCCCACAAGTCTTTGTTGCCAGATAATAACAGTTGCCACTGCTACCACTGCCCAAACTCAGAAATCGTACTTCCATATATGTGTTTCTTATTTTTAAAAAAGGAACACAAAAGTACAAAAAAGAAAGGAGCTTGCCAATATAGCAGGCAAACTCCTTTCCACAAAATGATGCTCTTTATACAAATTAGAATTCGAAGAATTTCTTTGCGTTATTGTAGCAGATATCTTCTACCATTTGCTGTACACGTTCCATTTCGCATGCTGGAATTTCTCCATTTTCAACATCATTACCCAGCAAGTTACACAATGTACGACGGAAATATTCATGACGCGGATAAGACAGGAATGAACGAGAGTCGGTAAGCATACCTACGAAACGGCTCAACAAGCCCAGTAGTGACAATGCGTTCATCTGTTTTTCCATACCATCTTTCTGATCGAGGAACCACCATCCTGAACCGAACTGAATCTTTCCTGGTATAGAACCATCCTGGAAGTTACCCAACATAGTAGCGATAACTTCGTTAGCGCATGGATTCAAGTTGTAAAGGATAGTCTTAGTCAGCTTGCCTGAGGTATTCAGCTTATCCAAGAATTTAGCCATAGCTTTTGCAGTAGTAAATTCACCGATAGAATCGAAACCTGTATCAGGGCCTAAAAGTTTAAACATCTTAGTGTTGTTGTTACGGATAGCACCGTAATGGAATTGCTGAGTCCAGCCGGTTTCCCAATCCATTTCAGCAAATACAATCAGCATAGCCGACTTGAACTTCAGGATTTCTTCTTTTGTCAGTTCAGTACCGCCATATACTTTATTGAAGATAGCTCTGATTTCTGCATCTGTATAATCTTCTGCATAGAACTCTTCGATACCGTGGTCAGACAACTTACATCCTTGTTCAGCAAAGAACTCGTGACGCTTACGCAATGCAGCAACCATATCGTCGAATGAAGAAATTGTTACTCCACTCACTTCAGACAGTTTTTCCATGTAAGCACGGAAATCAGCAGGTACTTCTACTGCCATAGCCTTGTCAGGACGCCATGTAGGCAACATCTTGATTTCGAATCCGCTTTCACGAGTAGCGATATGATATTCCAGTGAGTCAACAGGATCATCAGTAGTACAAACTGTTTCAACGTGATAACGGCGCATCAGGTTGCGGGCAGTATATTCAGGAGTTGCCAGCTTAGCATTACATTCGTCAAAAATTTCACGAGCTGTAGACGGATTCAAAATCTTGTCAATACCGAAACAAGTTTTCAACTCCAGATGAGTCCAGTGATATAATGGGTTACGGAATGTATAAGGAACTGTTTCAGCCCATTTTTCGAATTTTTCCCAATCGGTAGTATCCTTACCGGTACAATAGCGTTCGTCTACACCGTTGCTACGCATTGCACGCCATTTATAGTGGTCGCCACCCAACCATATTTCTGTAATTGACTTGAACTGGTAATCGTCTGCTACCATTTTCGGAATCAGGTGACAGTGGTAGTCGATAATAGGCATTTTAGCTGCATGGTTGTGGTACAATTCCTGCGCTGTTTCTGTTTTCAGCAGGAAGTTTTCATCCATAAATTTTTTCATAAAGCTTCGTTTTTAGGTTTATGTTTTTTGTTATGTATTTTCATAAAAAGCAAATCCCGCAAAAGGAATTTATGTTGCTTAACATGTATTTCGTTTTATTTGTCGTTATCGAACACGAAAGTAGAAATTTTATTTGGAATAACAAAATATTTCGTATATTTGCAGCGAATATTTAGTAAAATTAATCTCTGAAAAAGAGGAAGAAAACGTTATTCGTAAATATATATTACTATTTTATCAACTAGTTTTTTCACCTTTATACCTTTCTTATAAAGAGAGAAGCAAAATTGTAAAAATACGGAACTTAAAATATACAAGTATGAAAGCATTAAACAAAGAAACTGCAAACAAGACAGTTCGTCCAGAAAGAATCATTCAGTTTGGTGAAGGTAATTTTTTACGTGCATTTGTAGATTGGATAATCTATAATATGGACCAGAAAACAGATTTCAACAGCAGTGTTGTAGTAGTACAGCCTATCGATAAAGGTATGGTAGACATGCTGAATGCACAAGACTGTTTGTATCACGTAAACTTGCAGGGACTCGACAAAGGTGAAACTGTAAACAGCCTGACTATGATCGATGTTATCAGTCGTGCCTTGAATCCTTACACTCAGAACGCTGAATTTATGAAACTGGCAGAACAGCCTGAAATGCGTTTCGTAATCTCAAATACAACCGAAGCTGGTATCGCTTTCGATCCTTCTTGCAAGCTTGAAGATGCTCCTGCTTCTTCATATCCAGGAAAATTGACTCAGTTGCTGTATCACCGTTATAAAACATTCAATGGCGATATGTCAAAAGGTTTGATTATTTTCCCTTGTGAGTTGATCTTCCTGAACGGACACAAGCTGAAAGAAACTATTTACCAGTACATTGAATTGTGGAACTTGGGTGACGATTTCAAGAACTGGTTTGAAAAGGCTTGTGGTGTATATGCTACATTGGTAGACCGTATCGTACCGGGATTCCCACGTAAGGAAATTGCCGAAATCAAAGAAAAACTGCAATACGATGATAACTTGGTAGTTCAGGGAGAAATCTTCCATTTGTGGGTTATCGAAGCTCCGCAGGAAGTTGCTAAGGAATTCCCAGCAGACAAGGCTGGTCTGAATGTATTGTTTGTACCTTCTGAAGCTCCTTACCACGAAAGAAAAGTAACTCTGTTGAACGGTCCTCACACTGTACTTTCACCGGTTGCTTACCTGTCAGGTGTAAACATTGTTCGCGATGCTTGCCAGCATCCGGTTATCGGCAAATATATCAATAAAGTAATGTTTGACGAATTGATGGAAACTTTGAACCTTCCGAAAGAAGAGCTTGAAAAATTTGCTCATGATGTTTTGGAACGCTTCAACAATCCGTTTGTTGACCATCAGGTTACTTCTATCATGCTGAATTCATTCCCTAAATTCCAGACTCGTGACCTTCCAGGTTTGAAAGTGTACTTGGAACGTAAGGGTGAACTTCCGAAGGGACTGGTATTGGGTCTTGCAGCTATCATTACTTACTACAAAGGCGGTGTACGTGAAGATGGCGCAGAAATTGTTCCAAACGATGCACAGGATATTATGGACTTGTTGAAACAGCTTTGGGCTACAGGTGATACTCAGAAAGTAGCTGAAGGAGTTTTGGCTGCCGAATTTATCTGGGGCGAAAACCTGAACAACATCCCGGGACTGACTGCTGCTGTAAAAGCTGACTTGGACAGCATTCAGGCTAAAGGCATGCTGGAAACAGTAAAATCTATTCTGTAATTAATTGTTAGAAATTCCATAAGAGGAGGAAAAATATCCGCTCATGCAACGGACATTCTCCTCCTTTCTTGTTTTTTATAAAGAGCTTTCTCTTTCCCTTACTTCTGCCATAATTCACTTTATATTCTCTTCAGAATAATAAGACTTGTCGAGCAACTATTCAATACTTGCAGTCGCTCAAAAAAACATGCTGAAGAAAAAATTTTTTTCGTACGATTTTTTAAAAAACATCGAGAATAATTTCCTAAAAGATGCTGAAGTTTTTTACTGAAGAATTTGAATGTGGTATTTATAGATTTAAAACTATATTTGGGGCTAAATACTAAGTCTGTAACTTTTTAAATTACTGATGCTTCCATTGATTTTTATAAGTTTCATCCATATACAATTTACCCTCCACATTTTCAACTTATTCTGCCTATATGAATATCAGTACACGCTATCAGTGTGAAAATGTAGAGGGTAAAGTAAGTAACAACTTACGGTAAGCTTATTTTACCGGAATGCGGATAGTCCCGGTTTTTATTCCCTTGGCAGTAGCCTGAAGTTCTATCTCACCAGTTTTTTCTCCTGACTGGACTATAACAGTGAGCATACCTCCGAACGCATGCATTTCCGGCTTGTGAAATAAATCCAGACAAGTAGGATCTCCGTTTGCAGAAGCACGGTACTTACCTGCCCCTTTTACTTTGAAACTTACCAGACGTCCGTCATTCGGGCACAAGTTGCCGTCCTTATCAACAATGCGGAGTGTAACATATGCCAGATCCTTTCCGTCTGCCTGAAGAGAGCTGCAATCTGTAACAAGTTCTATATGATGCGGCTTGCCTGCAGTACGAACAGTCTTTTCTGCAACAGGATTCCCCTGTTCGTCGTATGCCACTACTCTCACCTCGCCCGGCTGATAAACTGCGTCATGCCACATCAGACGATAACGGTTTTCTACTGTTCCGTTCTTGTGTTTAGTCTGACGTCCATAGCTTTTTCCGTTGATAAACAATTCTGCCGAAGGATAGTTCGTATAAACAAAAACTGGAGTCTTTTCACCTTCACGTCCTTCCCAATTCCAGTGCGGCAGGATATGCAGTGTTTCTGCTTCTTTATTCCATACACTTCGGTACAGATAATAACGGTCTTTGGGGATAGATGCCAGGTCGATGATACCGAACATTGAACTATGATTCGGCCATGCATTGGTGTCATACGGGCTCGGCTCGCCCAGATAGTCGAATCCAGTCCACACAAACTGTCCGATTGTCCATTCATGATCTTCGGCACGTGCAAAATCAATATCAGGAATGTTAGACCAGTTGCAATATTCTAGATCATATGAAGAAGACTGATGATCATCATACATAGCTCCGGCCTTACGTTCCACCGGGAACTTATATACTCCACGAGAGCTGACAGTAGACGATGTCTCCGAACCTAAAATAATGTTTTGTGGCAAACGTTCGTAAGCTTCATCATATAGGTGAGCACGATAATTCAGTCCCGGAATATCAAGCATTGCAGCAAATCCGTTTGCCAGTACACTTTTCACTTGATCCATACCACAGGTTACCGGACGTGTAGGGTCTTCCCGATGACAGATATCCTGTAAGAACTTTGCTACTTTATATCCTTCCGGACTCCATTGGGTAGGAACCTCGTTGCCGATACTCCACATTACCACACATGGATTGTTCCGATACTGTCGAAGCATGTTTACCATATCCTTTTCCGCCCATTCATTAAAGAAGCGATGGTATCCGTTGTCACACTTGGCGATATCCCATTCGTCGAATGGCTCAAGCATCATCATGAATCCCATTTCGTCGCAAAGTTCAACTAGTTCGGGAGCAGGCATATTATGCGATGTACGGATGGCGTCACATCCCATTTCTTTGAGTAATGTCAACTGATGGCGGAGCGCTGCAACGTTAATTGCTGCTCCCAAAGGTCCCAGGTCATGATGATTGCATACTCCCTGAAATTTACGTCGCTTTCCGTTCAGGTAAAAACCTTTGTCGGCTATATATTCAATTGTACGAATACCGAAACGTGTGGAATAAGTATCGAGAAGCGTATCACCTGAATAGATTTTTGATACGGCCTTATATAGGACTGGAGTTTCGGGTGACCAGAGCTTAGGTCGTTCTACGATAAAATTCTGAGTAAAAGGTTGGCCGTGATTGATGACTCCTTTGTTCGTTTTGGTTGAAACCACCTGTCCGTCAGCATCTATAATGTCCGTTACCACAGTCAGCTCTGTTTTTTCCGCATTTAAAATCGTTGTACGAAGACAAACAGAAGCATATTCGTCCTTCACGTACGGAGTAGTAATCTGAGTTCCCCATACCGGAACATGGATTTTTTCTGTAGTTACTACATGTACGTTTCGATAAAGTCCCGCTCCCGGATACCAACGTGATGATTGTGGACGATTTTCCAATCGTACGGCAAGTGTGCTATTTTTACCATCTTCATTTACTAGAGAGGTAACGTCACAATAGAAAGAGTTATAGCCACAGGGCCAGAAACAGGCTTCTTTTCCGTTGACAAACACACGAGCCTCGCTCATTGCTCCGTCAAAGATCAGGGTTGTCTGTTTTCCTGGAGTAGAATGAAATGTTGTACGATACCATCCTATGCCTACGTATGGCAAACCACCCGTACGTCCGGTTTTTAAGCTAGCCTGAGTTTCAAAATTCTGTGTGACAGCTACATTTTGTAAGTCGTTGTTCTTATCGAAAGGTCCGAAAATAGCCCAGTCATGTGGAATGTCTACAGTTTCCCATTTAGCATCATTGAATGCTGGCATTTCAGCATTGCTAACCTCTCCTTTGGTAAATTTCCATCCTTTTTCCAGCAGATATTCGCTTCGCTGTGCATGGAGATTTAGAACCAGACAAAATCCCATGGTCATGAGATAAAATGTCTTCATGTGTGTTTCCATTAATATTGTAATGTTAATATTTTTTTGTATCAAAACCCTTATTTATCTAATGGAGGTCAAGTATTTCAGAATACTTATATCTTCCTATCTTTTCCGCCATCAGATTATAAGGATTTAACAAAGATACAATTTCTTGACAGAAGACAAAGTATCGTTTATAGAATATTGTCACAAAAGTTTTACCTCATAGAAATAGAATACTCATTTCTGTCCATAAAAATAAGCAGCTGTGGCTCCTCCATCTACCAAAAAATCAGCTCCGGTAATAAAGGCTCCCCGATTACTCATCAACAATTCGGCAACATTTGCCACTTCGTCTGCTGTTCCCGGACGATGTGCCGGACATTGGGCAAACATCTTCTTATAAAATTCTCCACGTACACCGTTGAACTCATCAAGAGCCAATGGGGTAACAATGATGCCCGGAGAAATAGAATTAATGCGCGCTCCTCTTCTACCCCATTTTACGGCTTCCGACATAACACGTTTTACATTACAACGTTTAGCCAACTGGTATGCATGGAGTGTATCATTGATATGTTGTGGTTGCAAAACTTCGAGATCCAATAGTCTTTCAGTTGGCGTACAAGCCAGCAGCTCATCAGTTTCCGCACCAAGTGCTGGCAGACGATGTCCGGATTGACTGGAAATTGTAACGCCTGTACCTCCCCGCATGATGACTTTTCCGACCTCTTCCAACAATACAGCCGTGCCATACAGGTCGACTTTCAGAATAGTTTCTATTGATGCTTGTGAAGGAGAAACTCCCGCAGCATTGACCAGCATGGCTATTTCTCCATATTGCTGTGCCGTGTCAATCAGATGTAGAATAGACTCGCGGGATGATAAGTCCATCTCCACCGGAAGCACATCAAATCCGGCACGGTTCATCGTATCGGCCACGGACTGTGCATTCTCCATTCGTTTGTCACCGACTACAATCTTCATTCCATATCCCATCCGTCGGGCTATCGCCATACCGATTTGTCCGGCACCTGTAAGTATCATTACTTCTTTTTCCATATCGCATATATTATATTGATTCCTATTGCAAAATTATCCTTTACTATTTTACTGATAGTTATACAAAACACAGAATAATTTCACAGATGGTGTAATTTGTCAGTATTGCAGATTATTGTCAATGATATAAAACACAGATTTACTGCATAGAAACACTGCTTTTCTTTTGTTATATAACGATGGAGTAAGAATCCTTTCTTATATTTGTAATATAAATATCTCCCGATGAAAACAGATTTATTAAATTTCGATACCATAACTGAATATGATGATATGCTTGGTGTAGAAACCTTGCATCCACTAGTAAGTGTGATAAATCTTTCAAAAGCGAAACCGATGCGGCATATGCGACATACTTTCGGTTTTTATGTGGTTTTTCTGAAAGACGAGAAGAACTGTGATTTGATTTATGGTCGACAACGGTATGATTATCAGAAAGGATCGGTTGTCTGTCTTGCACCGGGACAAGTCATTGGAATAGAAGATACAGGTGAAATCTTCCAGCCTCAAGGTTATGCATTGTGTTTTCATCCTGATCTGATTCGCGGAACCAACCTTGGACGTGCCATGAGTGAATATACATTTTTTTCTTATGAAGTGAACGAAGCCTTGCATCTCTCGGAACAAGAGCGTCATACATTTATAGATTGTCTGATAAAGATTCAGGAGGAATTACAACATTCTATCGATCGGATGAGCAAACGGCTGATTGCTAATCATATTGAATTATTGCTAAACTATTGTCTGCGCTTCTACGAACGACAGTTTATCACCCGACAGGATGCTCACCGCGATATTCTGACACGTTTTGAAAAGCTTCTCGACCAGTATTTTGCAGGTGACAATGCCATGCAAAAAGGATTGCCTACAGTAAAATATTGTGCAAGCGAGCTTTGTCTTTCGACGAATTATTTTGGTGATCTTATTAAAAAAGAAACAGGAAAAACTGCATTAGAGTATATACAAGATAAAATTGTCGGCATAGCAAAGGTACAATTGCTCATTCCAGCTCATTCAATCAGCCAGGTTGCATACCAACTTGGTTTTCAATATCCTCAGCATTTTACCCGAGTATTTAAAAAAGCTACGGGAATGACACCGAACGAATATCGGAATATAATAGGTGGATGATTCTCGTTTTAGCATAAAATTTGTTACATTTGTCAGAAATAAAATCTGATTTTATGAACAGCAAACTACTATCTGTTGCCGTATTTCTGACACTTATGCTGACTTCTTTGCTGGCTGGCCGTCACAATTATTGTAAGGCCAGGAATGAAATAACAGCCGATTTGAATCAGGCTTTGGCACAAACCCTCAAAGAGAGAAAAGATTATATCATTACTCAAGATACAATCAGGGCGTACAAACAACTTCGCAAGACTTCAGGAGGACAGGTACTGATTGCTGTTTCCGATGAACGGTTTTGCTGTTACCTGAAAGATAAACGTCTTCAGCAGGCGGCATTTATTACATTCGATGTGGTTGATAGCGATTTTCAGGATAATTCTTTGGATGAACAAGCTGTCTGTAGTGACACGCTGATAGTAAAGGATAAACATGCAGGAGAAACACTTGCCTTAAAAGGATATGCCCGCTTGTCGGTTGCCAGTATATTGGGTATGTCGGATCAGCGCATTCCGGCTGCCTGCATGATTTCGGCTTTCCTTTGGGCGATGCTGTCGTGGCTCTATCTGAGAAAGAAACAAGAAGGTTCGGAAGCTGTCACCGGTTTTGGAGGACTGGTTTATTCGGAAGTGGACCAGCGGTTTTATACGGCGGCACACACTCCTATCCGCTTTACTCCAATGCAACAGCAGCTCATGTTGTTATTCTGGAATGCTCCGTCACATTCACTGACTAAAGAGGACATTTGCGCAGCACTCTGGCCCAAGAAAGAGGATGCCAATGATACACTTTATACGCTTATCCGCAGGCTGAAGCCGATTGTAGAGGAACATACTAATCTGAAAATCGTAGCAGACAGAGGTCGGAACTATTCGCTGGAAATCAATAAGATATAAAACTGACACTGAAATGTCAGACAAATGTCAGTGTTTGTTCTGGCTGTCATTTATCTCTACCCTCTACATTTGTTTCCGAAACATCAAAACAGAAACAAATGGAATGGCTAACAAATCAGTTTCAAGGTAATGCCTCTGTAGAGGATTCCTTGGTATATGGCATTAGTCGGGCTGCCCGAAAAGCCTGCGCCGGTATCACATTTATTCTTTTTTCGTTTGCAACATCTGCACAGACAGCCGAGCAAAGTATCGAACTGGGAGAAGTGGAAGTAAAAGCTGCACGGATTGTTCATAAAACAGACGGTCTGCTGCTCTACCCTTCCGATGCTCAGAAAGAAGCGTCCAGTTCAGGATATAGTGTCTTGCAGAAACTCAGTCTACCTAATATCCGTATCGATGAAGATGCCCGTAATGTATCTACTATCGACAATAAAGGAAGCGTACAGCTACGTATCAACGGCATTATTGTAGATCAAGCCGAGATGTTATCACTCGATCCGAAAAGCATCCGTAAGATAGATTTCATTGACAATCCCGGTGTCCGTTATGGTGATGGTGTCGCTTATGTTATCGATATTACGACACGGCGCGCAACCAGTGGATACACAGTCGGCACATCCCTGAGTCAGTCACTGAATGCTAAAAACGGGAACTATACAGTCTATGGTAAGTGGAATACGGGAAAAAGCGAACTTTCGTTGAACTATGATTTCGGATATAAGGATTTTGACGGCAATCGGATGGAGGAAACAGCCTTTTATCACTTGAATGATGGATCAGTCTATACCATTCAACGTAACGATATTGCGTCACGCAGCCGGAGATTCAATAATCGTGTGAAGCTGACCTACAATTTAGCTGATTCTACCCGTTATGTATTTCAAGCATCGCTCAGTGGTGATTTCAGTCACGTACCAGGCGATTTCAACCGGAAGAGTGTGATAGATGGAACGGAAGAATATATTGCAATCCAGCAAGACAACAGTCGGACGGGAAGTCCGGTTCTCGACTTATATTATTTCCAGCAGCTTACCCCCAGACAGTCGGTCACGCTGAATGCTGTAGGTACCTATATCGATACAAATTCCTCTACCAGTTACGATGAAGGCTCTCCCTACCGATACAATGTGGACGGAAAGACTTATTCGCTGATGAGTGAAGCTATCTACGAGAATAAGTTGAAACCTTTTACCCTTTCTACTGGTATCAATTACAGTCAGAAATACACGAACAATACGTAT
>OGLR01000982.1_pt1 | contig 10813 bp, 7 predicted proteins | sample 1572931 | NCBI WGS metagenome assembly OGLR01 (sample SAMEA2581997, study PRJEB24529) | metagenome | biome: Human gut stool | place: China | collected 2011 | reverse complement strand
GTGTAATTTGTTGGCGCGGTTGATGGCTGATGAGGCTTCGTAGCCTTCCATGTTTTCTTTGGGAGTGCGCATGAAGCGTTCTGTGTATACCGAGTCGTAGAAACGCCAATCGGTAGGGGCGGCAATGGCGACGCCTGCCTTGAATATCGGAGTGCCTTCGCTCATTGACATCAATGTGTTGTAGCCACCGAAACTCCATCCCCAGATGCCGATGTTGTCTTTGTCCACGTATGGCAACGTGCCGAGATAAAGAGCTGCCTCAACCTGGTCGCGCGCCTCAAGATTTCCAAGGGTGAGATATGTGCACTTCTCAAACTCTGCGCCACGTCCGCCTGTGCCGCGTCCGTCAACACAGACAACGATATATCCCTGCTGTGCGAGATACATGTCGTAGGCACCGCCCTGCCCCATAGATCCTGCATTCCATGAGTTGACAACCTGCTGGCTGCCCGGCCCGCTGTACTGGAACATAATGACGGGATATTTCCGGGAAGGATTGAAGTCTGCGGGCTTAACCATCCATCCGTCAAGCTGAACACCCTCTGAGGTTGTAAACGAGAAAGCCTCCTTGCCTACCCATCCGTATTCCGCGGTCTTGGCCTTCAGCTCCTTGTTGTCGAGGTTTGTGGCGAGAAGCTTGCCCTGGTTGTCGTGTGTACTATATATGTATGGCGTATTATAGTCGCTCCATGTGTTTATGAAATAGCGGAAGTCGCCGGAGAAGATGGCTGAGTTCCATCCCTCGCGGCTGGTGAGCCGCTGGGTTTTTCCGTTCTTATGTGCGACGTAAATCTGGCGATCATGGGCATTCAGTGTCGCCGCTTGATAATATATGTCGCCGGTTTTGGCATCGTAGCCGTATATTGCCGTAATGTCGAATTTGCCGGAAACCTCACGCTGCAGAGTTCCGTTCATATCGTAAAGATAAATTCCCATGTGTCCGCTGCGGTCGCTTGGCATGAGGATATAGCCGTCACCGACCTGAACCCCAGACACAGCCTCTTCCTTGACATATTTGTCAACCTTGTCCTGAACGAGCAGCTGCGCAACTGTCGAGCGCGGGTTTACGGCATACAGACTCAGTACATCCTGATGGCGGTTCATAGTATACACAATCATCTTCGACGCATCCGGCGTTCGCTTTATACGTGGAATATATCCGTCGCCATCGAGAGGCACCTGCATTTGCTGTGTCTTCTTGGCCTTAATGTCGAAGCTCCATACAGATACTTTGGCATTGTCCTCGCCAGCCTTTGGATATTTGTAGCTGTACTCTCCTGGATAAACCTCGTTCTCCATCTTCTCCGGCTTCAAGCCCTTGTAGAGCTGCAGCGAATAGGTCCTGACCTTGCTCTCGTCATATTTTATCCAGAACAGCATGGTTCCGTCGGCATTGAACTCAAGGGCTGAGTTAAAAGCGAACTCCTCCTCGTTTACCCAGTCAGGAATACCGTTTATTATCTCGTTGAGCTTGCCGTCTTTTGTCACCTGGCTCTCAGAGTTGTCGTAGAGCAGCTTTACGAGGAAGATGTTGTTGTCGCGTACAAAAGCCACCTGCATGCCGTCGGGCGACCAGACCGGAGCCTGCTGCGGTCCGCCTTCCGACAATTTGTCGAGCCTGCGGCTCTGTATGTCATAGATATAGAACACGGCCTTGTAAGAGCGGCGGTATACGGCCTCGGTCTTTGTGCGTATGAGCATACGCTTGCCGTCGGGCGACATTATATATCCGTCGAACGAGTCAATGCTCTCGCCAATTGTATTTTTCACGTCGAAAAGCACACCCGCCTGCTTGCCGGTCTTGAACGAGCAAGTAACAATCTGCTTGCCGTCGGCAGATATCTGGGCATACAGGCCGGTACCGGGCAGAGGGTCTATGCCGCTGATACGCTTGGCTGCGAAAGTGCCGTCGGTAACGGCTTTGAGGTCTAACTTGCCCCCTGCAAAAATGGTTTGTGGAACCATAAGCAAAAATGCACAATAAAGGAATAGTTTCTTCATATATTTTTTGAATTCAATTAACAATACGGCTAAGATAATGCAAACGGGAGCAAAAGAGAATTTATTCTAATTTTGCCGAATGCAGCTTATCTTATGCAAAGTTAGCAATTTTTTCCGTAACTTTGCAAAAAATCACCAACAATGATTTATATTGTTAACTCTCATTAATAAGCATACACCAAATAACACCATGTCAGAGCCTTACAACGATTTCGGCACTTGGATAAGAAAAAAGTTCCCGTTCAGGGTACAGAAACTTACCATAGACGCAGGCTTCTCATGTCCCAACAGAGACGGAAGGATATCCACAGGCGGATGCACATTTTGCGACAACCGCACCTTCAGCCCGTCATATTGCGACCGCACAAAGAGCATAACCAGGCAAATCAGAGACGGCAAGGCGTTCTTCGCCCGCAAATATCCCGACATGAAGTTTCTGGCTTATTTCCAAGCTTTCACCAACACCTACGCCCCGTTGGAGAAACTAAAGGCCATGTACGGGGAGGCGCTGGCAGACGGGGATATTGTCGGAATTGTAATCGGCACACGCCCCGACTGCGTAAGCGAGTCCCTGCTCGACTATCTGCAACAATTGAGCCAACGGACATTCGTTATGGTGGAATACGGTATTGAGTCGGCAAACAACGAGACGCTGAAACGCATAAACCGCGGACACAGCTTCGAATGCAGCCGGCATGCCATCATCAGCACTCACAACCGCGGGCTGCTGACTGGCGGCCACATAATTCTCGGACTGCCCGGCGAAGATGCGTCGGAGAGTCTGCGGCAAGCGCCGATAATCTCATCGCTGCCGCTCGATGTGCTGAAGATACACCAGCTGCAAGTAGTACGCGGCACGGCTCTTGCCCGTGAATACGCCGCACATCCCTTCCATGTATATACTGCCGAGGAGTATGTGGATCTTGTCGCAAAATACATCAGACAACTACGCCCCGACCTTGTTCTCGAAAGGTTCGTGAGCCTCTCGCCGCCCGACATGCTTATAGCGCCACGCTGGGGCCTGAAAAGCTATCAACTTACCGACATGCTCCGTAAGCGGCTTAATGGCTGAGCTTAACCCACTATCATCTTTTCAAAGACATTAGCACATGTAACCTTATACGTACTAATGTATTGACGTTTTCGTCTGTATGTGCGGGCTTATACATACAGACGTCTTTTTAACATTTATCAATTGCCTTTTTATAACCACACTCCGATACCCGAAATAACCATTTTCGGGTATCAGACAGTTGTGCTAATTTCACTAATTTTAGGTATTGTCTGCCTAAACTTTATATTCTAACTTTGCACCCGAAAACAGAAGACAAGCCATAGAGAATTTAAACATAAAATAAAGACAACAAAAATGAACAAACTGACAACATTACTTTTAACTGCAGGAATGCTTGCCGCAACCGGTGACAACACAGCCAACGCACATGTGGCAGCGGCAGACAGCGTGATGGAACATGCCAAAGGCAACCGCCTCAGCATAGGCGGATACGGAGAGGCGGCATATTCACGCAACTTCTACAGCGATGCGGGCAAACGGTATTCTAATGCCTCCGCTTATAAAAACGACCCGAGTCATGGACGTTTCGACATTCCACATGCGGTAATCTACCTCAACTACGATTTCGGTAAAGGATGGACTTTCGGCACGGAGATAGAGTTTGAGCATGGCGGCACAGGCGGAGCCATAGAATATGAGGCTGAGGAGAGCATCGAGTATGAGAGCGAGACAGAGAAAGGCGGAGAGGTTGAGCTTGAGCAGTTCTGGATACAGAAGTCGTTCGGAAAGGCTTTCAACATACGTGCCGGCCATATCGTCGTGCCATTCGGACTTACCAACGCACACCATGAGCCGTTGAACTTCTTCACCGTCTACCGCCCAGAGGGAGAAAACACCATACTTCCTTGCACATGGCATCAGACAGGAGTGTCACTGTGGGGACGCAGCGGTGACTTCCGTTATGAGGCACAACTCACAGCAGGGCTTAACGCTTTCGGCTTCAGCCGCTCGAACTGGATACAGGGAGGCGCAATCAGTCCGTATGAGTTTGAGGTGGCAAACAAATACGGGTTCAGCGCACGTGTGGACAACTACACAATCCCCGGCCTGCGCATGGGCGTAAGCGCATATTACGGACAATCCATGCACAACACCACACCGCACGACATGGAAAAAGGCGAGGCAAAAAAGATAAAAGGCAACGTGTATCTCGGAGCGCTCGACTTCACATACAAACGTCATAACTGGATAGCACGCGGAAACATAGACTACGGTTATATCGGTGACGCAAAGACAATTGCATCTTACACATACCCAGGCACATCGCTCGTAAAGCCAAACGAAAGCGGAAGCAACAAGTATTTCGGCAGCCATGCCATCGCTGTTATGTTGGAAGCCGGCTACGACGTGTTCTCTCAGATAGAGAAACTGCGCCGTGACAACCAGAAGCTCTACGTGTTCGGGCACTATGAGTATTACGACTCAAGCATACACAACACCACATCACAATGGACAAACAAGAAAATCCTGGCTGGCGGCATAAACTACAGCCCTGTACCGGAAATATGTATAAAGGCAGAATACAATCACCGCCTTTTCAAGAGCCAGTACAACAATGAGCCTGCCATAAACATCGGCGTGGCTTACCAAGGATTCTTCCTGTAAGAATACAAAATGACAAGAGTCAAAAGATACATTCGAATTATAAAAACAATTAACAATGAAAACAGCAAAATTTATGGCTATGCTCCTCATGGGAGTATGTGCGTCGGGACTCTCATCATGCTCAGATGATGACGACAACACAACATCAGACAATTATGTAAGCAAAGCCCTCATGAAGCAGACCGCACAGACTTATGTAAACGATGTGGTTTATGCCACATACACGGCGTTGGCAGACAATTCACAGACACTCTACGAGGCTTGTTCCAAACTGTACTGCAATGCCAAGACAGGGGCTATGCAACAGAGTGACATTGACGCCGCATGCGAGGCTTTCAAGAACGCGCGTATGGAATGGGAACGCAGTGAGGCTTTCCTCTATGGCGCAGCCACCGACAACGAGATTGATCCGCATATCGACTCATGGCCTTTGGACCGTGACCAGTTGGTCTCAGCCCTTAACAGCAACAATATCATCAACGGCATCAACGGCTCTAATCCTGCAAAGTTCGTTTATGAGAACAACGGCAACTTCGATTCTGTATTAGGTTTCCACGGATTGGAGTTTGTTCTGTTCCGCAACGGAAAGAACCGTACCGTCGCAGACTTCAAGGGCAACGAGACTGCCGAGGGCATGACATCAGTTAAAGGCATTGACGAGCTGGCTTTCGCCGCTGCCGTAGCTGAGGACGTTCGAAATATGACAACACTTCTCGAATACGGATGGCTGTCAGCATCCGTCTCCCCAACACACCAGAGCATACTTACAGCCGCGCCTTGGGTTGTCAGCGGCACTCAGAATGCCGGTCTCTCTCCACGAGGTATAGGCTATGGCGCATATCTGCTTGCCGCCACCACACCCGACGGATATTTCCAGACGTGGCAGGAGACTATGGAGAATATTCTCATTGGCGGTTGCTCAAACATCTGCCAAGAGGTTTATCAGCAGAAGTTAGGTCAGGCCTACCGTGTCGCCACAGGCAATGGCGGTGTGACAGAGGATGGCGATGACGAGTCGATAGACTATATCGAGTCACCATACAGCAAGCGCTCGTTTATTGACTATCAGGACAATATCTATTCTATAAAAAACGTGCTATACGGCACACGCAATATCAATGCGGCAGCTCCTGTGGCCAATTCTCTCATGGCTATCATGCGCGACCACAACTACAGCGGCTACTCAGCATTGGACAACGCTCTCCACAATGCCGTCAAAGCTCTGGAAAATGCAAAGAACAGTGGCATTGCTTTCGTGGATGACCCAAAGAACGCACAGGTAAAAACATGCATTGACGCAGTACAGGAGCTGGATGACCAGCTTAACGAGGCAGGCGCATGGTTCAGAAGACTTTCTGTAAAATAACACACTTTCATCAACAAGAACACCATGAATAAAGGAAAATACTTTTACGCTTCGGCCGCCGCACTGCTCGCACTGTCTATGGCGGCCTGCTCTGACGACAATGTGGACGACAACGGCGAGCCTGTCGAGACCGACGCCAGCTATATTGGACAAGCAGTAGGCAATTTCTCTGCCGAGGAATGGTACCCTGGCGGTAGATTAGGCACAACAGAGAGTACCATATCCGGCTGCTACGAGGATCCCACACCTGCCGTTGAGCAACAGGGACTTACACAACACTTCTTTATCGGCGAGCAGTTGTTTGAGCGCCAGTACACCATCAATACCGGAGCATTCAAAGGACTTGGTCCCGCATCCACACGTAAGTCGTGTCTTGACTGCCATCCCGCTTACGGCCACGGCAAGCGCATGGGCTCTTATACTACAAGCTACGGTAACGGCAACGGTTACCTGCTTGTCATCTACCATCCCACTTACGAGGGCAGCAACGACGGACCATATATCTCAGAGGTGACAGGCATGCCGCAGACACAGGCGACATATCCATTCCTGCCACCTGTTGAGGAAAGTCAAATCAATCTTGAGTGGAAGAATGTCACAGCTATGGAGAGTGGCATTCCGATGAAATTCCCTGACGGTGAGAGCTATCAGCTTATCTATCCCGAGCTTGACATTCCTGTCTCTGCATTCAACACCAATCCCAAACCTTCTAATCTCGCTTTCCGCCTGGAGTCAACAATCGGCATAATCGGTACAGGACTGATTGACGCCATACCCAACGAGGCTATAGAAGAGCAGTATGCGGCAGAGGCAAAGAGTCTTAGAGAGGCAGGACTGGACGTGTCGGAATATCTCAATCCAAGTTTCTGGGATGAGGGCTTGCAGGCTATGGCTCCAGGCGCATACTACCCTGTATTCGGCAAGGACGGTGTAAGTGGAGGTACTCATGCCGACGGCTCCAAATACAATGGCACTGGTCTTGTCAAACGCTTCACATACGCCCTTACACGTGGCTCATTGCAAGACGGGCCGGGAGCCAACGCCATCTGGAACATCCCCAACGTGAGCCGTCCCGACCGCCCAAAGCTCTACTCTACCAAGGCGTGGGCAAATGCCATGGCTGCGAATGAGAGTGTGATAAGCGCAATACAGAAAGACCCGGCATCCCCTTACTATGCCGACGGCACTAAGGAAGGTATCAGCAATGCGGTGTCAATATTGCTCGACCCGACGACAAACCAGTTCGACAACGAGATACACAACTTCACACCAGACCAGAGTATGGACAACTACTACTCGTTCATGGTTTGGCACCGTGGACTTGCCATTCCCCGTGCACGCAACCTTAACGACACGGACGTACAGCGCGGCAAGGAGCTGTTTATGAATATGGGATGCGCGCAATGCCACCGCCCTAAGTGGAAGACAACCAACGACAACTATATCACAGCCGACAAGATAGCCGACAAGAAGTTGCCACGTTATCAGAACCAGACCATTTTCCCATACTCCGACTTCGTACAGCACAAGCTATACATGATAAACGACATTCATGGCTCATGGTGCCGTACCACTCCATTATGGGGACGCGGGCTGTCAAGCATAAACACAGGAGCCGAGGACCGCCTGCACGACTGCCGGGCACGCAATGAGATTGAGGCTATCATGTGGCACTGCTATAGCAAAAAGAGTCACGCCTACGACAGCGCATACAAGTTCTACCTGCTGCCCAAGCCTGACCGTGACGCAGTGGTGAAGTTCCTCAGGTCGATATAATATTTTTACAACTTTATACGTTTAAATATTATATATCGAAGATTATAGCATAAAGTTTAAAGATTAATGTTTAGAATTTAAAGATTAATGTTCAAAATAAAAACAGCCTTATATATCCTGTACATACTCCTGACAGTATGTATGGGATATGCCACAATAATTGAGAAATCACATGGCACACAATATGCCTGTGAGAACATATATGGCGCATGGTGGTTCTCGGCACTGTGGGCCATGCTAACAGCTGCGGGAGCAGTATATTTCCTGAAACGCCGCGTACGCAACACATGCACCGTGCTGCTGCATCTGTCGTTCGTCATAATACTTCTTGGCGCTCTGCTCACACACCTCACGTCAAAGCAGGGTATGATACATCTGCGCCAGGGTGTGCCTACAGACTCGTATCTCGCAATGGAGGGCAACAACATAAAAGAATATCCTCTGCCTTTCACCATACGCCTTGACGATTTCAACATACTCTTCCACAACGGCACGGCAGATGTCTCAGACTATGTAACAAGACTTACCATAGAGGACAACGGCACAAAAAGCAGCGGCACGGTATCTATGAACAATATCTATTCGCACAATTCATACAGACTCTACCAAAGCTCATACGACAATGACTTGCGGGGCAGCATACTGGCCTTGAACTACGACCCCTACGGCATACCTGTAACATATTTAGGGTACGCTCTTCTGTTCTTCTCACTCGTATTCATGCTATTCTACAGGAAAAGCTCTTTCCGTCATATTCTGCCCAAAGCCATACGGGAACAAGAACGTGCAAAGGCGGACAGAATACCGAAAGGCAGATCTGTAATAATTACCATAACGGCAACAGCACTCTGTGTCATGTTCCTCGCCCTAACGGTATATCTTGCTAAAAGATGGTACGACAGTGGTAATCCACCATTGGCAAACGGATATGAGACCATGCTCCTGATGGCATGGATAATAATGGTATTGACACTCGTTGTATACCGTAAGTTATATATCATGCTTCCTTTCGGCTTCCTGTTGGCAGCAATAATATTGTTTGTGAGCCACGTCAGTGGCATGGACAAGCAGTCAGGACCATTACCACCAGTACTCAAATCTCCTTTACTGAGCGTTCATGTAAGTATAATAATGACGGCATACGCCATGCTCTCGGTAACTTTCATCTGCGGTATAACAGCTATAATAATGAAAGTCGCCTCACGCAAAAGCCAATTGGAGTCTTTGTCATTATTGTCACGTCTGTTTCTCTATCCCGCCCTCACATGCCTTGGTCTCGGTATATTCACAGGAGCTGTCTGGGCAAACATCAGCTGGGGACGCTACTGGAGCTGGGACCCCAAAGAGACTTGGGCACTAATCACCTTCATAGTCTATGCAGTGGCTGTACACTCCTCTTCCCTACCCTTATTCCGCAAGCCATCAGCCTACCATATATATATGGTAATATCATTCCTCACTCTCCTCATGACTTACTTCGGTGTAAACTATATACTCGGCGGCATGCACAGCTATGCGTAGGAAAATTAAGAGATCCTCCTTCTCTGCATCGAACATGACATCCTTATTTCATCTCAACACATAAACTATATGTGTCGCTTTTCCGTTTGATGCGATGCCCGAAGCCGAGTCTGCTGCGAAAGCCCTCAACTCTTTCGTCGCACTCGATTTTGGCAAATGAGTCAACTCTGCATAGTCGGCAATTCTTATGTACGGATGCTCTCTACTGGCGAGATATTCTTTCAGCATCTGCAGACGCTCGTCCTTTGAATATGGCGAACGGTTTACACGAATTGTGCCGGCACGCTCAAGCTCACATCTCCCGCCCGCCTCTTTTATCAACATGCGGTCGGCTCTATAGCTCACTCCGTTCAGCTCAAGGCTTTGCGCATTTCGTTTCGCCCCTTCGCCGTCGGCAGAGTCTTTTTCTTTGCCGTCGCACACACCAATTGTTGCCTGGAATGTGCCAATGCCGTCGAGCGTTACGGTATATCCCTCAGCCAACTTGCATGCGAGTTCGAATGCCAAATCCTCCAAGGCATGGCGGAAAACGCTCTCGCTCAGCCCCACTCCACCATGCATGCAGATGGCATGTATCAGCTTGTCGGTAGACACATTACCATAGCTCTGCATGCGGTAATAACACTTTTTGCTGCCGTCTTTTTGCAGATCCGGCATCTCCTGCTTAATGTATTTTGCCATATTTTTTAGTTGACAAGTTTACGGAGTTGACAAGCTGACAAATTCTCTGTTTGTCAACTCGCCTACTATTCATATACAAAGATACAAAATTTAAGAGGCAAATGCAAGTTTTCCTTGATATTTTTATAAATCAAACTTTGATTTACATAAACCCAAGCTTGATTTACGCAGCTACAACCTTTGTTTACATAAGCCAAAGTTTGATTTATAAAATATTCATGGCTTAAGAAAGTTTGCATGAATATGGCTAAAGCCCCCATTCCAAGAACCATACAAGCATCAGTAACAGAAAATTCAAAACTTGCCGCAGTCTGTATTACAAAAAGGCTCAAAAAAAAAGATACGACACACAATATCACCATTTCCGTAACTTGAAAGCCGACATACTGTCTATACAGACTTTGATTGGATTCATTAACTAACATCCCGCTGCTATGACCAGAAAGTATATACAATTAAGCAAACACAATATTGCCATTATCTCACCATTGGCTCAAGTGCGGAATAGTCGTCGTCGGCAATGAATTTTTGGCAGTCGACATTGCGTTTATCGAACATATATCTCTCTACAGCTTTAACAAATGGCGTATTGAAAACCCGCTTTTCGACAGCCTTGTTCACAATCCACATTACTTTTCCCATGTGTAGGTCTTTCTCGATCTGGCGGCGATGGTCGTAGTTGTCCATAGGATAAAGGCTTACGATATAGAACAGCAGCGCGTCAGGGACAACATAGCCGCGGGTCATGGCGCGGGAATCTATTGTTATGTTAAAGAACAGGTAAAGAG
>OGLR01000976.1_pt1 | contig 10919 bp, 9 predicted proteins | sample 1572931 | NCBI WGS metagenome assembly OGLR01 (sample SAMEA2581997, study PRJEB24529) | metagenome | biome: Human gut stool | place: China | collected 2011 | reverse complement strand
CGTATGCTATGCGCTTGTCCAGGCCGTTTACCATCATGGCCTTGGCAATGATGAAACCGCCCATAAAAAGAAAAATCATAGGGTTGGCAAAAGCGGCAAAGGCCTCTTTCATCTTAACAATGCCGAACACCACACACAGCGTCGGGCCTACCAGAGAGGTTACAGGAATAGGTATAGGCTCCGTAATCCACCACAAAGCCACCAGCACCATTACGGCAAGCAGCTTGTGGGCCTCGGGCGAGAGACCGGCAATGGGGGTGAGCCATACTAAAACGGCGCAAACAGGGCCAAGGACGGCCCCCAGCAGCCGACGTTTCCTGTCGAACGACGAGTCGGGCGAAGATTCTTCTTGAACACAAGCCTGGGAAGATGGCGCCGGATTTTTCTTTTCTTCCATAATACAATAGATTTTTATAAGGGTTAGTAATAATTTCAGCCTTTATATTTTTGTACCTCCAAAAAGTGCCTGGTGTATTTCTGTCTTGTGCAAAGATAATGAAAATATCCGCATAATATTATTTTTGGAAGAAAATTTGCTCAAAAATGAAAAAAAACAATTATTTGGCATACGACTTTGCAAAAAAAACCGTATATTTGCCAACACAACATTACAAATCTAATATAAAGTTTAACCTGACGCTCTCATTTCAGACAGTGTCGTAACCTAAATTGAAACATAATGAATACTACTACAGTTTTTGTCATCGTTGCCCTTGCGCTGCTCGTTTTGGCTTTCTTCACATATATGCACAAAAAGCATGTGAGGTTTAATAAGGAAGATCTTACGTTGAAAACTAAAAAAATATTTGCCGCAGCAGGCTCCGGCTCTATCGAGGAGAAAAAATATCTGTATGGCCTGAGGCACGAATACGACTGCTCGCTGAAAGAGGCTCATTACCTTTTTGGCAAGGCGTGCGAGAACGGCATCGTTAAGGTTGAGGACAAAATGGTGACTCTCGGATAAACACTGGGAGGGCAGGTTGAAAACCTGCCTAAAAATTAGTGGTGGCTTTTCAGCCTCCTGGTGAGATTAACGGCAGGTTGAAAACCTGCCCTCCCAGTGAAATCTGTCAAAGATTATTGAATGCTGGAATTTCTTTTAAGAATAAATATTTTTTACCTGCATAATCCATCTTGCAGCAATAGTGCTCCATGCCATTGCTGACTACGAGATAGTCTACATGCATCAGCATATTGTAGACCGTTATCTGGTCGAAAACTTTCTGCGTTATCTTGATGTGCGGTGCCTTGTACTCAACAATCATCCGTGGAGTCAGATTTTTATTGTAAAGCACGCTGTCGGCACGCAGTTTCTTTGTGCCGATGCTCAGATTTACCTCATTTGCCATCAGACTCTCCGGATATCCGAGATGCTCCGTAAGGTAGTGTACAAAATGTTGGCGCACCCATTCCTCCGGTGTCAGTGCCACGTACTTTTGCCGCAGAACATCCCAAATGGCAGGCTTTTCTGCCGTGCCGGATAATTTTATCCCGTAACTTGGTAGGTTTAATGAAATCATTTTATTACTTTTGCATTCAAATGCAAAGGTAGCATAAACAGATGAAACAGACAAATGTAAAACACAAGAATGGCAGAAAAGAAAAAAACATTTGGCTTTGATGAAGTGATGCGTGCCCTGAAAGAAGGCACGTTCGCACCTATATATATATTGATGGGCGACGAGGCTTATTTCATTGACAAGATAGCCGACTATATTTCTGAAAACGCATTGGCTCCAGAGGAATGGGATTTTAACCGGGAAATTGTTTTCGGAGCAGATGTCACGGCCGCCCAGATTGTAGATATGGCAAAAGGCTATCCGATGATGGCGCCCAGGAGGGTGATTATCGTGAAAGAGGCGCAAGGACTGAAAAATCTGGATGCCATAGAAAAGTATCTTGCCAGTCCGTCTTCTACGTCGGTCATCGTGTTGTGTCATAAGAACGGCAGCATCGATGGCAGAAAAAAAATACTAGCCAAGGCACAGGCGGGCGGGGGGGTGTTTGAGAGCAAAAAACTACGGGACTATCAGCTGCCGGCATGGATCCCCAGCTAGTTGAAAGTGCGGAGCTCAACGATAGACAACAAGGCGGCCTCCATGATAGCCGACTCAATAGGCTCGGATCTGAACCGCATGACTTCCGAGCTTGACAAGATTCTCATCTCGCTGCCTGAAAACGACCGAAGGATTACTCCTGAAACCGTTGAGGCGCAAATTGGAATTAGCAAAGACTTCAATGGCTTCGAGCTGAGAGACGCAATCGTAAACAAGGATGTTTATAAGGCAAATCTTATAATCAAATATTTTGACAGCAATCCGAAAGCAGGCTCGCTCTTCTCATTTCTCCCGTTGCTCTTTAATTATTTCCAAAATCTGATGTTGGCATATTATGCGCCAGATAAACGCAACGAAAATGCCGTCGCACAGTTCCTGGATTTGAAATCTGTATGGGCTGTGAAAGACTATATGACGGGCATGAGAAATTACACAGGAATAAAAACTCTCCAGATAATTTCTAAAATTAGAGAAATTGATGCCAAAAGTAAGGGCATAAATAACCCGAATACACCCGTCGGAGAGCTGATGAAAGAGCTGATTTTTTTCATTTTGCATTAGAAAATCGGCAAAAATCTAACTTTTCAGACTTAGAATAAGCGTCCTCTCGGGACGCTTTTTTTTGCCCTAACTTGTTGTATATAAGTGTAATCAATCTTAAAAAACCATGCTGAGATTTGCGTATTTTTGTTTGACTGAGTGGTTGGACGGAAATATTCGAATGGCGCAAAAAAACGCATTTCCCAGAGCCTGTTAATTTAGTGTTCGCATTTATTAACGTTTTACTATGTATAATTTTGGTTTGTAAAATACACAGATGCCCGTTGTTATTTAAATACCCAAACCTAAAAACGGCAACAAAAACAAAATCTAAGACACAAGCTAAACAACATTTATAAATCTAAATATTTAAAAACACAAACAAGCATACATAAATATACGTAAAGAGAAATAAGTCTTATATTATTAAAAATCAGCAGGTTAGATAAAATACGCAAAGTCAGCTCCGCTTTTATAGGCTATATAAACCTGTAAAAGTGCATATCTTTCTATTATACGATACAAATAGCACTTATTAATCCATTATCAATGATTTAGTTACCATAAAAACCTAAATTTAGAGTTAATTTGGTATTTAGACCTTTAAATTTAGATACACAAACATACAACCATTATTTAGTGTTTTAGATTTGTGGATTTAAATCACTAAAACATAAAACCTAAATATCCAAATCAAAAATATCCTTTAGAATTGTTGCCTATGTTATTTTTTTGCTTTAACTTTGTAAACTGAACGCTAAACAGCAATTTTCGCCCATTTTTGGGCTGCATCTAAAAAAAATAGAGCTATGAAAGATAGAATTCGAAAGATAATGGAGAGCCAGCACATGACCCAGCAAGTGTTCGCCTCGTTCATAGGAGTCTCGCCCGGAACGTTGAGCAGCATCTTCACCGGACGTACAAACCCTACCCTCAACATAGTGGAATCTATAAAGACGAAAATCCCGTCTGTCTCTTCCGACTGGCTGCTTTTTGGTCACGGACAGATGTATGCCGACGATGTTGCTACGGCCGACGCTCTATCTGATTGTTCTGATGACGGAGGTTTTAAGAATGCTCTCGACTTCGGCCAGACTTCTTCTGCCCTACCAAATGACAGCTCGCAGCAACAATTTAGGCAGGGTGTCACGGGTACACCAAATAATTATCAGGTAAATGCTATCAAAATATCTGACAAACCTGAACGTAGGATAACCGAGATTAGAATCTTTTATGACGACCAGACTTGGGAGACTTTCGTTCCTAAGAAATAGAATTTTTAGATGAGATATCCGGGGTGGCAATTGGGGATGAGGTTTCTCGTATGCCTAATGGCAAAATTTTCTTTTCTGAATTAAAATCTAAATAGCGGTTTCATTTGCCGCTAAAAAATGCGGTTGCCTGCATGTGCCGTCGTAACCGCTTGCATGTGCCATCGCAAGCGGTTGCATTAGCCATCGCAAGCGGTTGCATTTTTTTCGTGTGGTTTTTAAGGTGGGCTCTAAGAATTTCCACCGCTAAATATTAAATGATTCTATGTTTTACGTTTTGTCACCTTTTCCTTAAAAATGATTTTCTTTATCCCGACAGGCTCATAATTCGGGATTTTTATCGTATCTTTGCAATTGGAACGGAATGTTTCGTTATAGGATAATTAACGACTACCTTATTAGTATATATATGAAGAAACATTGTTTAGACCTTACGGTCAATAGTATTGAGAGGCTAAGCGACAAGCACGTCTTGATAAAATTGGGATGCGGTGAGGGCTTGCCCGCCATGCTTCCGGGGCAGTTTGTGGAGGTGCGTGTTGACGATTCGCCTGCTACATTCCTCCGTCGCCCTATTTCTATAAACTTCGTAGACGAGGCTAAGGGCGAGCTGTGGCTCCTTGTGGCTATGATTGGTGAGGGAACACGCAGGCTTGGCAGGCTTCAGCCTGGTGACACAGTGAATTGCCTTCTGCCTTTAGGCAACGGTTTTACGATGCCTAAAGGTGCCCAGTCGAAAGTTTTGCTTGTCGGCGGCGGTGTAGGCATTGCCCCATTGCTCTATTTCGGCAAGAAGATAAAGGATGCTGGCGGTGAGCCTACATTCCTGCTTGGCGGGCGCTCGGCTGCCGACATGATAGAGCTTGATGAGTTTAAGGCTCTCGGCAGGGTTCTCGTCACGACAGAGGACGGCAGCATGGGCGAGAAAGGATTTGTGACAAACCACCCGGCTCTGGAAACTGAGCATTTCGACCAGATTTCCACTTGTGGCCCTAAGCCTATGATGGTGGCTGTGGCACGGTATGCCAACAGTCACGGCATAGAGTGTGAGGTCTCGCTGGAGAACATGATGGCGTGTGGTCTTGGTGCCTGTCTGTGTTGCGTAGAGAACACTGTAGAGGGCAATGTGTGTGTATGTAAGGAAGGTCCAGTGTTAAATATTAAGAAACTGAAATGGCAGCTCTAAATGTAAAAATTGGGTCATTGGAGTTGAAGAATCCTGTAATGACCGCTTCCGGCACTTTTGGCTATGGTCTCGAATTTGCCGATCTTGTGCCGCTGAACGAGATTGGCGGCATTATAGTAAAGGGCACAACCCTTAAGCCGCGTGAGGGCAACGACTACCCGAGAATGGCTGAGACTACGGGCGGAATGCTAAATTGTGTAGGACTGCAGAACAAGGGCGTTGACTATTTTTGTGAGCATATTTATCCGCAGATAAAGGATATCGACTCGCGGATGATAGTTAATGTCAGTGGCGACAGTCCGGAGAACTATGCGCTCTGTGCAGAGAAAATTGACGCTCTTGAGGCTATACCAGCCATTGAGTTGAATATCTCGTGTCCGAACGTACACGACGGAGGTATGGCGTTTGGAGTTACCTGTGCGGGGGCTGCAAGTGTGGTGAGGGCTGTAAGGGCTAAGTATTCAAAAACTCTCATTGTAAAGCTCTCGCCAAATGTCACGAACATTGTCGACATAGCCAAGGCGTGCGAGGCAGAGGGCGCCGATTCTGTCTCGCTGATAAACACCCTTATGGGCATGTCGATTGATATTGAGCGCCGCTGCTCACGTTTGAGCATTGGCACGGGCGGATTGAGTGGCCCGGCCGTTAAGCCGGTTGCCGTACGCATGGTAAATCAGGTCGCAAAGGGCGTAAAGATACCTGTCGTAGGTCTTGGCGGCATTTGCACTGCCGAGGATGCCATAGAGTTTTTCATGGCAGGCGCGACTGCGATAGAAATCGGCACCGCAAATTTTCTGAATCCTGCCGTAACGGTAAAGGTAAAGAACGGCATCAGCAAGTGGCTTGATGCCCACGGATGCTCTTCAGTCCGGGATATTGTAGGGGTGGTATGATTGCTTGAATGCCGCGCTATAACAAAAAAAACCGGTCCGCTGCACAAACGATGCAGCGGACCGGTTTTTTGTTACAGCCTTAGCGTTTTATTTGCTGATGTGCTTTTTGCCATTCTGAATGAAAATGCCTTTCGGGTTGTTGACTGGTTTTCCTGTAAGGTCGTATTTCTGTTTGTTGTCAGAATTCCCGTCGTCGGTGGCGTTGTTTATACCCGAAGGTTTTGACACCACCTTTATGATGCCGTCAGATGCGAGGCGTGATGTGTCCCATACCTGATTGGCAGAAGGTGTGGCAGGAGAAATTTCGGTGAAGCCAGTACCGGTTATAGCAGAAGTCAGGTTCAGTATTTTTATCTCTGTATCGTCAGCCAGGCCGGAAACCACTTCTTCCATATTTATGATAAGAGTGGCGTCGTTAGCTTTCAGAATTCCGTTGATGGTGAGTGGCTGGCATGAGCCTGTTGAGCTGAGGTCGGCCTGCATGCTGCCGTTTACGACAACCGGGCCTGCAATAGTTCCTGTTCCCGACAGGCATCCGTTTTCTTTTATGGTCATGAGCCCGGTACCTTGGTTTCTGCCATCGATAATCAGCCGTCCGCCTGTAACAATAGTTGTGCCGTTGTAGGTGTTGGTACCTGTGAGTCTCCAGAAGCCGTTGCCTTCTTTCACGATGTTTACGTTGCAGTTGTAATTCTTGGCAGAGCACCGGCGGTCAATATTTCCATTAAAAGTCTCGTCGGTATTGGCATTTCCAACTTGCCATGTAACGGTTTGCCCGGTTGTATTCTTTGTTGTTCCTCCAAGATATGTGCCCTTGTCGCCGCTCAGTCCGCCAAGTTTTATGGTCTTGTCTTTCTCCCAGTGAGTTACTCTGGTGTTGCCCTTAAGCATTATCGTCGCATTTGGAATACCGCTGTTCTGAAGCATCAGCTGTGAGCCGTCGCTGTCGGTACCCTTGCCGTTGGCGACGAGAGTTCCGTAGAAGTTGCTCCAGTCTCCGGCTACGTATTCCCTGACGTAAGGAATTTTGTATTCCAGTGTTCCCTTACCAGACACTTTGCATTTGATAGAACAGTTTCTTTGAACGGTGAATGTTGAGTATGTGTTTTCCACGACCTCGATAGGGAACTCATAGTTAAGGCCTTGGTTGTCAGAAGATTTTGTAACGAAGTTGCCGCCAGCCATCACGAGCTTAGGCGATACGTTCCCGTTTTCTCCAAGAAATACCCTTTCCTTTGCCGCCATGTTCTTTAGATATTCCAGCTGCAGAGTTCCTCCTTTAAGGATAGTGTTTCCTGTGTAAGAGAAGAATTTTGCGCTTCCCGGTTTTACAATGCCCTCACCGTCGACGATTAGGTTTCCCGCACCGGAAAGAGCTCCTGTTATGCCGAGAGTGGTTGACGGGCTTTCTATTTTAAGAGTTGTCTCTTTGTAAATGTTTGCGCTTCTGTTTGTAGAGGCTGAGGTACCCGTATAGTTCCATGTTCCGCCGTCCCAAATCCAGTTCTGGGCATATTCTATAGATGCTCCGATAGAGCTTGGCTGTCCTCCGTCAGCAAGATATTGCAGGTTTACAGTTCCTCCATGAATAACGGTTGCGCCTGTATATTGGTTTTGCTGTTTCAGTGTAAGCGTTCCTTCTCCGTCTTTGTTCAGTGAGCCGTTTCCGCTTATGAAGCCGTTTCCCTGAATGGTGACGTTGGCGTTTCCTTTAACCACAACATTTTTAGGAGCCACCTCCTCGGTGAGCATTATAACGGTGTTGGTTTCAGGATTTATCAGTACGTTGTCGCCATCCTTGAAACTTGTGGAATTATTGTTCCAGCACAAATCCTCATGGTTCCATTTCTTAAATGACGAGCCGCTCCAGGTGACATCTGCCTCGAAGTTGTCGCAGTCAACCATTTCTACATATTGCGGTTGTGTTTTAGTGTTCAGGTCAACATATTCCGACATCTGGTCACCTTTGAAGGCGGCAATTCTGACTTTGTATGCCGTGCCGGCTGTCAGGTTGCCGATAGTGTATTGCTCTGCATCGGCATCTGTGCGTGCCACTTCCTGATATGTGTCGCCGTTCTCTATCTCTACCACAAATCCGTCCTCGCCTTTTGTAAAGTCAAACCATCCAATGGTTATGCTGTTGTCGGTAGAGGCCTTTTCTTCCACATTGACAGGCTTTCTCAGGAACAGCGGCATATTGTCGTCGGCAAGGCTGTTTATGTAGTTCTCGATATTCGCATATCCGTTTTCAGCCAGAATCATGGCGTCGTCTTTTTCCGGGTTGGTGCCGTTTGCTTTTTCCCATTCGTCAGGCATTCCGTCTCCGTCGGTATCGGCAGGTTTCTCAAATGAGGCCATGTTCCATACAGAAGGTGCCCCGAAAGGCAATTGGTTCTCATCAGAGAGGAACGCTCCCTCTTTGCCCATGCTCATAGCCTCGCGGACCATATAGCAGTCTGCCATATCCCGGTAGGGCAGAGTGGCGCCGACTGTAGGCAGCAATTGGTCAGCCAGCTCGCTTGCAGGCCAAGTCTCGAGCTGTGGATAGTCGAAAGGAGTGTCGTGGAAGGTAGGCCCGCCGCCGTAGTTGCTTCTGTCTATCTCTGTGCCATCGGGAATGCCATTCATGTTTTTGTCCTGTATATTGTCTTCCGCATATATATGGAAGTCAGCATTTCCGCTTGTTATGGCATTAGCCGAAGAGCCTGTCATAGGTCCGTTTATGAACAGGTTGTTTGTTACGTTCACGTAAGACGTGCCCTGAGAGTCGCCTCCCATCAGGTAGCATCCGTTTTTCCAGTTGTAAACTATGCAGTTTACATATTGGCTTTTTCCCTTCACCTTGTTGTTTCGGGTGCTGTTGTCGCAATAGAAATTTCTGTAAAGAGTTATGTTGTCAGCCTGAATCAGTCCGCCTGCGCTATGCGAGAGAAGTCCTTGTCCGATGATGGAGTTCGACAAAGTGATATTTCCCAAATCGCCTTTTCCGTCGGGGTTAATAGAGAAAGTCTCGTCGAGTCCCCATGAGAACGAGCAATGGTCTATTATCATGTTTGTTCCGTTGGCAATGCCTGCCGCGTCTTTGCCTGATGTGCCGCCTTTTCCCATTCTGAATCTCATGTGTCTGACAATGATGTTGCTTGCGCCGGAAAACGACACGCCGTCGCCATAAACTACAACGCCTTCACCCGGTGCGGTTTGTCCTGCCACATATAGGTTTTTTGAGAATACAATTCTGCTGTTGATTTTGATAACACCCGCCACGTCGAAAACGACGATGCGGTTTGGCTGGCTCACGGCGTCTCTCAGCGAGCCTTGTCCTGAGTCGTTAAGGTTGGTTACGTGATAGACAGAGCCGTAGCGTCCGCCTGTCGCAAATCTTCCGAAGCCTTGTGCTCCTGGGAAAGCAAGCTGCTGCGCCTGTGCGCCAAGGCATGTAGCCATAAAAAAGACTACAAGTTGTTTCTTTTTTGGTAGTTTCATGTTTTTATGTAGTTTTCGTTGTTTTCCGGCTCTAAAAGTTGTCCCGCTATTTGGTTTTGGCAGTTTTGCTGATAAGGTAATTGTCAAGAATTACCATAGCCGTCATAGCCTCTACAATTGGTACAGCCCTTGGCAACACACACGGGTCGTGCCGTCCGCGTGCCTTCAGAGTAGTGGGGGCACCCTCGAGGTCGAGAGTTTCTTGTTGCGTCAGGATAGTTGCCACGGGTTTGAACGCCACACGGAAATATATGTCCTGTCCGTTGCTTATTCCGCCCTGTATGCCTCCGCTGTGGTTTGTCTCTGTAGAGATTTTTCCGTTGTCGCAGACAAATTTGTCGTTTTGTTCTTTTCCTGTAGATGTTACGCAGCTGAAACCGTCGCCATATTCAAATCCCTTTGCGGCGTTTATGCCGAGCATGGCAGCTCCGAGCTGTGCATGCAGCTTGTCAAACTCAGGCTCGCCCAGTCCTGCCGGGCATCCTTTCACAACGCATGTGATAATTCCGCCTATGGTGTTTCCCTCTGCTTTTGTCTGTGCTATGAGGGTCTCCATTTCCTTGGCTTTCTCATCATCGGGACACCTTACGATGTTGTTCTCTGCGTTGTCGAGGTCGTATTTTTTGTAATCGTTGTCTAAGGCGGTATTGCCTACTTGCGATGTGTAAGCCTTGATTTTTATGCCCAGTTCAGCAAGTGCGAGTTTGGCGAGTGCGCCACCCACGCATCTGCTGATTGTAATACGTGCCGACGAGCGTCCGCCGCCACGATGGTCTCTTATTCCGTATTTTGTCTGATACGTATAGTCGGCATGCGACGGACGGAACAGGCATCTCATGTTCTCATAGTCCTGGCTGTGCTGATTGGTGTTTCTTACGATGAAGCCGATAGGACAGCCCGTCGACCTTCCCTCGAACACACCACTCAGCAGCTCCACCCTGTCGGCTTCCTGTCGGCCTGTGGTGATATGGCTCTGTCCCGGACGGCGGCGGTCAAGCTCGCTCTGAATAAAATCTAAGTCGATGTTTATTCCTGCCGGAAATCCGTCTACAACGCCTCCTATTGCCTCACCGTGGCTTTCGCCGAAAGTTGTCAGAGTTAGCAAATTGCCAAACGTGTTTCGCATGAGATTTTTTCAATTAGTGTGTATGATTAGTGATTTTTGCAACCGCATCCATTGCCATTTTCGTGATTATGGCAGTGGCCTTCGCCTTCTCCGTGATGGTGGCAGTGTCCGTGTCCATCGCCGCCTTCGTGGTGGCAATGTCCCTCGCCCTCACCGTGGCAATGACCGCCTCCGCATCCTTCGCAGTTTCCTCCGCATCCGCCTTCACCGCTAAGCATCTTTACGAACTCGGCCATTTCCTCGGCAGTAGCCTCATGCGACTCTAAGACAGTTCCCTTGAAGTTCAGAGTCTTGCCAGCCAACGGATGGTTCAGGTCTACGACAACCTTATCTTCGCCAATTTTGACGATGTTTCCGAGGAAT
>OGLR01000966.1_pt1 | contig 11029 bp, 5 predicted proteins | sample 1572931 | NCBI WGS metagenome assembly OGLR01 (sample SAMEA2581997, study PRJEB24529) | metagenome | biome: Human gut stool | place: China | collected 2011 | reverse complement strand
AGCAGAAAGATAACGTTACGCATCTTACCATAACGGGGACAATGGCGGAGGAGGACTATGCTTTTATCCGCAGCAACAGACTCAAGCAGATTGTTGAGCTGAACTTCCGTGATGCGGATATTGACACGATACCGCCGCATGCGCTTGACGTTGAATGGTGGGATTTCGATATTGATCTGACGATAGTTTTACCTGTAAGTCTGAAATATCTTTCAGACTATTCGTTATGTATCGCTTTTTGGGGTGGCAAATGTACTTATGTTTTTACTGGAGATTATCCCAATGTTGGGTGTAATGTATATCATTCGGGGTTAGAGGACTATGAATTTACAGAAAGAACCTTTATCTCGTCCGAAGATAATCTTTTCCTAAAAAAAGAGGATGGTTTTTTGTATTCATCCGACGGCGCCAAACTTTATTTGGCAGATAGTTTTTCTGAAGAGATAACGTATGGTACAAAAGTAATTAATGAAAAGGCATTTGAAAATATGTTTGTTCATTATTCTACATTGGTTATTCCCGAGACTGTAGATTCTATCGGCGACCGGGCTTTTGCCAGATTGAAGATGGGCTCTGTAACATCTAATGGTGAATACTGCTGGGGATATATTACTTGCTTGGCTGTCAATCCGCCAAAACTTGGTAAAGATGTGTTTTTACAAGATAATTATTGGTCAATATACCCTTTTGAAGAATATGGAATGGTACTTTATGTCCCTGATGGCTGCGAAGATTTATATAGAGTAGCCGATGGCTGGAATTTATTTTGGAAGATATGTCCTTTAAGTCAATTCCATGGAGGAGAGAGTGGTGTAAAGAAAATTGTTTCGAATAAATACTTGTCTGTAAAAGAGCAATGTGATGAATATGTGTTGCAATCATCGAAATGTTTAGACAAAGTAACTGGATATTGTGTAAACGGAAGCGTTGTTTTCGACCGCAAGGTGGATGCAAGCACTGTAAGTATACTTAAAAAATCACTTGTTTCTCCATACACTATACTACGTGTATTCTACGAGGATGGCACCAACGAAACCGTGAAACTAAAACCGTGAGACTATGAGACGATTAATATATTTAATGGCTATGCTGCTGTTTGTGTCGCAATATTCAAGTTTATATGCCCAGACAGAAGATGCGGACGTGCGTGTAAGTGTATGTGTGGGCGAAGAGCGTCTTGAGAATCTGCTTACAGATGAGCAGAAAGACAACGTTACGCACCTTACCATAACTGGGACAATGGCGGAGGAGGACTATGCGTGCTTGCACAGAATGCTTCATAAAAAACTCATTGAACTGAATCTTTGTGATGCAGATATAGATACAATACCTGCGCATGCATTGGAATGTGATAATTATTGTTCTGGTATGTTTTCTAAGCGAATAATTCTTCCGTCTAAATTGGATGTATTGAGAGACAGCTCTTTGAGTCTGTGCATTGGTGGTGAATGCAAATTAACTTTGATCTTAACAGGAAAATTCCCAAAATTTGGCAAGTGTGTTTTTTCTGCACATGACTATATTGGTGAAATCTGTTTTGAAATTTTTCCCGATAATGAATTCTGCAAAGAAGAAGAAGGTGGAATATATTCACTTGATGGAGAGAGGTTTTATTACCATAATTTGCATCCTAATCCAGAAGGGAGAATTAAAATTCTTGACGGAACTAAAATCATTAATGGCGGGGCATTCGAATGTCGGTATAGCAGAGAAATTCTTGATATTGAAATACCTGAGTCGGTCGATTCCATAGGTGACCGGGTTTTTGCTTTTTATCATACTGCCCTTATAACGGGCTATTGGCCAGCAACATGTTGGCCTCGCATTTATTGTATGGCAAAAATGCCCCCTGCTTTGGGTGAAGATGTTTTCTACTTCTGTCAAGATCTGTTGACCCTTATAGTCCCGGATAAAGAAAGTATAAAACTATATAGGGCAACAGAGGGGTGGAATTGGTTTAAACATATATGGGCAATAGATAATATAGGAGGTTCAGGTGTAGAACCGGTTGTGGCGAATTCTAAAATATCTGTGTATGACGATGCCAACCGATATATTATAAGTGGAAAAACGAATGTGATACAAGCTGTGCTGTATGATTGTTGTGGTACCATTATTATGGCTAATAATAAATGTGGAAAAGTTCTCTTCGTTGACAAGAAAACTTTGAGATATCCATATTCTATATTGCGTATCTGTTACGAGGATGGCACCAACGAAACCGTAAAACTAAAACCGTGAAGCTATGAGAAAAATACAATTAGCTATATATCTGCTCGTGATATGTCACTCTGCACTGTTTGCTCAGGTATCAGGTGATATTGATTTAAGAGCAGACGATTTTTCATATTCCAAGCAAGAGGGGTATGATGTGATACGCATGAAAGGATGCAATGCTGTTACAAATAGAGTTGGTGCACCTGAGCTTCCGGCTGTTGTGAAAACCTTTGTCGTGCCATTGAACGTTAGTGTTTCTGGTGTTGATGTGGTGGTAAATAATCGTGTGGAATTGAAAGGAAAGGTTGTACCATGCCCAGTTAAAGCACCTGTGCCTGTAGACGGTAAGGAGCACTCTGACGAGACTGTGCTGGACTCAGCGGTGTATAATGGCGCAGAGGTTTATCCAGAAACGCACTCAGAGATAACTGCTGACTATAACGAAATGGGCTATCATCTTGTTACGGTGCGCTTTAATCCTGTAGAATGGGATCCTGTATCACAAAAGCTATACTTAAAACAGCTTAGCTTCACACTGAATTATGCCGAGAGTACGGATTCTTATCAGAGTCCTCAAAGTCAGAGCAGATACCGCTCAGACATGATAAAGAATGTGATAAAGACCATGGTGGACAATCCACAGGATGTTGAAGAATGTGCGGATAAAATGGTGAAGATTGGCTGCATCCATTCTGGTAGTACATACGGTCGACAAAGTGTTTCTGCCAATAACGAGATGATTATTGATGTTTTGGCGGAACAGATACCTGACTATGTTATAATAACGAACAGGTTGCTTCACGACGAATTTCAACGTTTGGCAGATTGGAAAATTCAGAAGGGTATACCAACAATCATCAAAGATGTGGAAGATATTAATGATGAATATCTTGGATCTGATTTGGCGGAGAAGATACACTCCTATTTGCAGGAGTGCAAGAACAAATGGGGAGAAGGCTTGTTTGTGTTGTTAGGTGGAGATACAAACATTGTACCGGCAAGATTTTATATGGCTGCTAATAGCAGAGATGAGAAAAAAGCAATCTGTCCGTCTGATGCATATTATTCTGATTTGATGTGTGCTTGGAATAGTAACAACAATCACCTTTATGCTGAAAGAGGAAAGGATAGCGTCTTACTACATAGTAGTTGTTATGTTGGTCGTGCTTCTGTAGAGAATATTGGAGAAGCAACGATATTTGTAAATAAAGTGTTGGCTTATGAAAAGATGAATAACCCTTCGGTTGATAAAAGATATCTAATGAACCGTTTGGCGGTATCTGCATATATAAGGAAAAATGAGAATAGTGGATTTCTGGATTTAGATTGTAAAAAGAATATTGATAATTTTTTGAGATTATATTCACACCAAAACGGTCATGACTGGTATCTGTTTGATCATTATAATTGCACGTGTAACAAACATAGTGATAAATATCAATATAGTAACGGTCAGGAATTAAACAAGGCAAATTTTATAGCTGCACTAAATGATGGAGGAGCATCTGGGCTTAATCATTTTCATATAGTTTACCACATGGATCATTGCTCGCCTCTGACTATTGGTACATCGTGTAAGGATAAGCGTGAAAACATGTTTATCCCAGAAATAGACAATTTGAATAATAGAGATTACCAGCAAATTATAATATCTGGCGGTTGCGAGACCACCCATTTCGATAAAGATTGTGTAGCAGAGCATTTTATCAATAATCCCCATGGTGGCGCAGTAGCTTTTATTGGAAATGCAAATGTGGGGTGGTATTATGAATATAATCAATATGCGCGTTTTTTGAAAGATGTCTATAATGGAGATAATAATTTATCTTTAGGCATTGTGTTCCAAAAAATGCCTAAAGAATTCAAATATCCTGTAGAAGATTATAAACGCACACCTGATAAAATGCGCCTCCATCTCCTCGGTGACCCAGAGATGCCTATATGGTCGGCAGTTCCACAGAATATTGATGCCGAGATAAATTTATCTGCATCGGATTTTGGACAGACGGGAATGGCTGTAAAGATAAAAAACTTGCCCGAAAGCAAAAGTGCAAAGGTGTGCCTGTATAAAGAAAACGAGGTTTATAAGAGGATAGAAATTTGTGATACGTTGCAACACAATATAGCCATTAATGTAAAAAGTAACGGAACGGTTAAGGCAACGGTGACAGCCCGCAATCTCATCCCCTATGAGAAAGAAATTCAAGTATCAGGCATAGAGGTGGGCGAGGGACCGCTGAAAATAGAAAAAATAACGGGCTTCGACGGAGCTATAAACATAGGCGACAGTGCGACGGTAGGTATTTGTCTCAGGAATATGGGGAGCATACCAATAACTAACGTGAGCGCATCTCTAACCACGAATTCGCCTTATGTAAGGATAACTGGTGGCAACAACGTGGGCTATGGCTCAATACCTGTACAATCCATGAAATCGCGCGATTTTAAAATAGTAGTAAGTGAGGATGCTGTTGAGACAGGGCGCAATGAATGGAACGGAGTTTGTATGTATCTGACAACTACGGATGACACAAACACCGTATCTGTGGATACTTTTAAGATCGACATAACTTCCCCAAGGCTACGTATAGACAGAATCAAAATTGCAAGCACAGGAGACGGCGACCTGATACCAGAGGCAGGCGAATATGTGGTGCTGGATTTCAAGGTGGCACGAATGGGTAAAAAGGGAACGGCGACTCCGAAATTATTGATTGCCTCACTGACGGATGATATAGAAATGATAAATATTAGAAGTCTGTCAAGCCGGCTTAAAATAGCCAATGATTATGTCACAGGCAGTCCTTTGAGACTGAAGGCAGTACTGATGTCGGGGAATATTCCGCAGGACAGCACTGTTGTGGATGTAGCGGAGACTCTTCCGAAAATAGCATTGACGAACATACATGGCAATTCTTTATCAGAATCAGTAACGTTGTATTGGGACAAGGCTGGAACAGAAACGAAATATAATATCTATCGCAGCGGTACAGAAAACGGTGCGTATGAGAAACTTAACAAGTTGCCTTTAGACACAAGATACATTGAAGACACAGGCTTGCCTGTACGCACCGCATTCTATTACAGAATAGCGACTGTAGCAGAGTCTTGTCTGGAAGGACCGTGGTCGGAGCCGTTTATGCAAATGACCACATTGCCTGTGATGCTTTATAAAGAGCCTGTGTCTTATGGTGGAACCACATATAAATATGAATGTGAGGCTAACGCTGTGGGTTTGGATTATGACGGTCAGAAAGAGACAGTTTTGACAAGTTATGAAGTCAATAATAAATCGGCCGTCGTTGTCGTGGTTAAACCAGACGGGTCTGAGCCGTATTGCATTGACGGTAATACGACAGTCTTCAGCGGATTCTCGACATACGATTGGGATGTCAGCGCTGCGCCCTCTGTTGCCGACCTTTACGGAAACGGTGAGTCTGGCATAGTGACTTTCCCGACGACTTCTGTCAATGCGGAAAACTATGTAACATGTTATTCAGCATTGGACAAAGACGGAGACAACTTGCCCGATAAGCTTTGGACAAGTTCTTCGGTTGGAGGTGTTTATCGCGGTGCTGTGGTTACAGATGTGGATATGCCGGACGGCAAAGGAGAGAAAGAGATTATAGTTGCAAATATATCGTGGGGCATTGTTGTACTGAATGCGGACGGGACGGAGAAAGCTGCTTTTGGCAATAATATCACAAACAATTATAGCGGTCTTGCAGTAGCCGACCTTGACAGTGACGGATATAAGGAGATAATATATGGACAAGGTGAGAACCTTTATGTATGGAAACATGACGGAACACCATATTTACGTTCTCCGTTCTTCACCCGTAGCGGTATGAACTTGAAGTCGTCTCCTGTGGTATGCGATATAGACAACGACGGTAGGAAAGAGATAATTGTGGCGTCAAGAAATAACACGAGTTATATTTATGCTATAAAGTTAGACGGAACTTGTGTCGGTAATTTTGACAATATGTCACAAAATCCCGTTAGCATCCCTTATCCGTCGGGACCTCATCAGGGGCTTGACCATGCGGTGAGTGTCGGCGATATAAATTCTGACGGCAATCTTGAGGTTGTGGCTTTAGGAGGCGGATGTGTAAGAGCTTGGACAAATACAGGCGAGCAGATATTCAGTAGGGATGTCTCTGGACTTTTTGTTAATGATGACTGGGCTACTCATCTGACAATACCACTGCTTGCAGATATAGACGGGGACTCAAATATTGATATTGTCTTTAATGTTGACAACAGAATATGTGCCATTCATAATGACGGTACGGACATCGATGGATATCAGCTGACGGGTGCTGCGGATTTCAGCAACAACATCCTTATTTCTGATATTGATGATGACGGAAAAAACGAGATTGTTGCGGCAGACGATTTTGGTTTTATTACTGTCTGGAAAACAGAAGGGAGCAAAATAGAATGGGGACGCGCACGATACGATGCCGGATTTACAGGCGAATATGTGCCGGGGTATAAAGAGCCGTTGATAATAAAGTCAGATTTTGACTGGCAAGGCGGCTCGTATCCAAATGACATGATTGTACGTTCTGGAACAATGAGGATTGTGCCGGGAAAGCCCCTTGACATGCAGACCTCTTACAGGCTTATAGTCATGGACGGTGCCACATTGGAAATTGACGGCGGCACAATTACAAATGCCAATATCTTTGTGAAGTCAGGCGGGCATCTGGCTGTCAAGAACAATGGCCAGATTAAACTGTCAAGATATGCTTCTCTTGGCTCAGAACAGGGTGCGATAATTTATGTTGAATATGGGTGTGTTGAATAAAGCAATACCAGCGTATTGCCTGTATCGGCGTTTTGTAATGAATGCTTTGCAGTAATCAATAGCCGGGAGTTTTTAATAGAGGAGGAGTAAGGCAAAAATCTTATGCTCCTCCTTTTTTGTATTTTTTTCAGGAAGCGTAATTTTATAACGAGAAAATGAAGCCTGCTTCAGATGCCAACGAACCCTGCTTCGTTGGCATCTGAAGCAGGCTTCGTTGGACTTTGGCGCCGTGTTGCTCAATATGCCTAAAAAAGAAGGGCAAAATTTGCATGTCAGAAAAATATTTTTTATCTTTGCATTACATCTGCGTCAACATGACGATATGAATTCAATTTATACATATTTATATATAACAACCTTAAAACAATTATTGAAACATGGCAGACAACAGAAACCAGCAGGCGGGGCAGCAGTTCCAGCTTGAGCTGAAGCCGGAGATTGCATCTGGAGTTTATTCAAACCTCGCACTCATCTCACACTCACATAGCGACTTCATTCTCGATTTCGCACGCATTCTTCCTGGAATGCCGAAACCGGAGGTTTGCTCACGTGTGATTCTTGCTCCTGAGCATGCAAAGCGACTTCTCGCAGCGTTGCAGGAAAATGTTCTTAAGTACGAGAAGGAGTTTGGGCCTATCCAGATACCTCAGATGCCACAGCCGGATGCAACAGGACGCACCATTGCTCCTTTCGGCAGCGGAGAGGCATAAAACTCGCATGAAAAACACTTGATACGGCCTTTATTTGCGCTTGTCAAGTGTTTCTGTTACAATGGTAGTGTGTTTTAGGTGTGTCTAAAATATACTATCATTTGTTATTTTATCTTAAAATATCATGCTTGTCGTTCCTTTTTTGCCTATATATTTAGGTTGTTACGTAGAAAATTTGTACCTTTGCAGCCCGAAACGACACTATGCACTTGGTGTCTTAATGCGTTGATAACAAACAAAATAAATATATAAACAAAAATTATTAATTATGCCTACTATTTCACAGTTAGTAAGAAAAGGCAGAAAGGTGTTGGTAGACAAGAGCAAGTCTCCAGCTTTGGACTCATGTCCTCAGCGCCGTGGTGTATGCGTCCGTGTGTACACAACCACACCTAAGAAGCCTAATTCGGCAATGCGTAAGGTTGCCCGTGTTCGTTTGACAAACCAGAAGGAAGTGAACTCCTACATCCCGGGAGAGGGACACAACTTGCAGGAGCACTCTATCGTGCTCGTTCGTGGCGGTCGTGTAAAGGACCTTCCTGGTGTGCGCTATCACATCGTCCGTGGTACCCTTGATACCGCAGGTGTCTCAAGCCGTACACAGCGCCGCTCTAAATACGGTGCTAAACGTCCAAAGGCTAAGAAATAATCAACGCTCAATAGCCTGATAATCGGCAGGGTAAGTTTCTGGGTGTTAGGATTGGTAAGCTTGTGGCTGACACAAAACTTCGGAATCCGGCTCGGGGAGAGAAAAAGACCCGAAAACACAGAAGCTTGCCGCTGCTTATAACTAAGAATTTAGTTTTTTTTAAACCGTTTTGCTGGAGAATTGTTAATGACAGGTTGAGTAAATGTCCAGGAGTGGACGTTGAAGAACATAATTGCAGCCCCAGGCAGAATAAATTTTAATAATAAAAATGAGAAAAGCAAAACCAAAGAAGCGCGTGGTTCTTCCAGATCCAGTCTTCAACGACCAGAAGGTCTCAAAATTCGTTAATCATCTAATGTATGACGGCAAGAAGAACACCTCATACAAAATTTTCTACAACTCTCTCGACATCGTAAAGGAAAAGATGGCCAAGGAAGAGAAAAGTCCGCTTGAGATATGGAAGCAGGCTCTCGACAACATCACTCCTCAGGTAGAGGTAAAGAGCCGTCGTATCGGTGGCGCCACTTTCCAGGTGCCTACAGAAATCCGTCCCGACCGCAAAGAGAGCATCTCAATGAAGAACTTGATTGGTTTCGCACGTAAGCGTGGCGGTAAGTCAATGGCTGACAAGCTCGCCGCTGAAATCATGGATGCCTACAACAATCAGGGTGGCGCCTTCAAGCGTAAGGAGGATATGCACCGTATGGCTGAGGCTAACCGCGCATTCGCTCACTTCAGGTTCTAATAACATTAATCAAGTAAAAAGAAAATGGCAAACCGCGATTTACATTTGACCCGTAATATCGGTATTATGGCTCACATCGATGCCGGTAAGACAACAACTTCAGAGCGTATCCTTTTCTATACAGGCAAGACTCACAAAATCGGTGAGGTGCACGATGGTGCTGCCACCATGGACTGGATGGCACAGGAGCAGGAACGTGGTATCACTATTACCTCTGCTGCTACTACTTGTAACTGGAATTACGCTGGAAAATCTTACAAGATAAATTTGATTGACACTCCGGGACACGTTGACTTTACAGCTGAGGTGGAGCGCTCGCTTCGTGTACTCGATGGAGCTGTTGCCACATATTCTGCTGCCGACGGTGTTCAGCCACAGTCTGAGACTGTATGGCGTCAGGCCGACAAGTACAACGTTCCGCGTATCGGCTACGTTAACAAGATGGACCGCTCTGGTGCTGACTTCTTCGAGACAGTACAGCAGATGAAGGATATTCTCGGCGCAAATCCTTGCCCCGTGCAGATTCCTATCGGTGCTGAGGAGAACTTCAAGGGTGTTGTTGACCTCATCAAGATGAAGGCTATCCTGTGGCACGATGAGACAATGGGCGCAGAATACGATGTTGAGGAAATTCCTGCTGACCTCGCAGACGAGGCTCAGGAGTGGCGCGACAAGATGCTTGAGACTGCTGCAAGCTTCGACGACGAGCTTATGGAGCTTTATCTTGAGGGTAAGGAAATACCTGAGGATAAGCTTATGGCAGCTCTCCGTAAGGGTACCATCGCCATGGAGATTACTCCAATGGTTCTCGGCTCTTCTTACAAGAACAAGGGTGTGCAGCCACTTCTCGACTATGTTTGCGCATTCCTGCCTTCACCTCTCGACACAGAGGCTGTTGTCGGAACAAATCCTGATACCGAAGAGGAAGAGACACGTAAGCCTTCAGAGGAAGCCCCGACATCGGCTCTCGCATTCAAGATTGCCACAGATCCGTTCATGGGCCGTCTCGTATTCTTCCGTGTTTACTCAGGAAAGGTTGTTGCCGGCTCGTACGTTTACAACCCACGCTCTGGCAAGAAGGAGCGTATCAGCCGTCTGTTCCAGATGAACTCTAACAAGGAAATTCCTATGGAGTCTATCGACGCTGGTGATATCGGCGCAGGCGTAGGTTTCAAGGATATCCGCACTGGTGATACTCTCTGCGACGAGGCAAATCCAATCGTACTCGAGTCAATGACATTCCCTGATACCGTTATCTCTATCGCCGTTGAGCCAAAGAGCCAGGCCGACATCGCCAAGCTCGACAACGGTCTTGCAAAGCTTGCTGAGGAAGACCCGACATTCACCGTCCGTACCGACGAGCAGAGTGGACAGACCATTATCTCCGGTATGGGTGAGCTTCACCTCGACATCATTATCGACCGTCTGAAGCGCGAGTTTAAGGTAGAGTGTAACCAGGGTAAGCCACAGGTTAACTACAAAGAGGCTATCATGGGCGTTGCCCAGAGCCGTGAGACCTATAAGAAGCAGTCTGGTGGTCGTGGTAAGTTCGCTTGCATCGATGTTACAATCGGTCCTAAGGACGAGGACTTCACAGAGGACGATTTGCAGTTTGTTAACGAGGTTAAGGGCGGTAACGTGCCTAAGGAGTTCATCCCGTCTGTACAGAAGGGATTCAAGGAATGCCTCAAGAACGGTGTTCTCGGCGGCTTCCCAATGACAGGTATGAAGGTTACTCTTACCGATGGTAGCTTCCACCCAGTTGACTCTGACCAGTTGTCATTCGAGCTTGTTGCTCATCAGGCATTCAAGGTTCTCTGCCCGAAGGCAAAGCCTGTTCTCATGGAGCCTATCATGAAGGTAGAGGTTGTTACTCCAGAAGAGAACATGGGTGA
>OGLR01000961.1_pt1 | contig 11070 bp, 8 predicted proteins | sample 1572931 | NCBI WGS metagenome assembly OGLR01 (sample SAMEA2581997, study PRJEB24529) | metagenome | biome: Human gut stool | place: China | collected 2011 | reverse complement strand
TAGCCGTCATTAAGTGAAACCAAAATATTGATTTCCTTTTCAAGCAGAATTTCCTTTGCTTTTTCTTCCGAAAACTCAACTCCTGCACCGTCCTTGCATACAAGAATATTGCCTTTGGCGGATTCAAAAGAAACATCTACCTTTTTAACATCAACATCAGCGCCGCTGTAACCGATTGCACAAAGAACTCTGCCCCAGTTAGCGTCCGAACCGAACATTGCCGCCTTTACAAGGCTTGAACCGATAATGCTCTTTGCAATTTTAACAGCGTTGGGCTTGCTCTTAGCACCCTCAACCTTGCAAACAAGAAGTTTTGTTGCGCCCTCGCCGTCACCCGCAAGTTTCTTTGCAAGTGCTCTGAAAGCTGCGGTAAGTCCGCTTAAGAATGTATAGTAATCTTCGTTTTTGTTGGTAATCATTTTGTTGCCGGCTTTGCCCGATGCCATAATAGCAAGGGTATCGTTTGTAGATGTATCGCCGTCAACGCTTACCATATTGTAACTGTCCTCAACAGCCTCACGCAGAGCCTCACGCAGCATATCCGAAGAAACAGCCGCATCTGTTGTAACAAAAGAGAGCATAGTACCCATATTAATGTGAATCATACCGCTGCCCTTTGCAATGCCGCCGATTGTAACGGTTTTGCCGTCAAGCTCCATTTGCATAGCCATTTCTTTTTTAACCGTATCGGTTGTCATAATAGCCTCGGCTGCGTCTGTGCCGCCCTCTTTTGTAAGGTGACCTTTCATATATACGCAAGCCTTTAAAATAGGCTGAATAGGCAGAGGCTGACCGATAACACCTGTTGATGCAACGATAACATCTTCCGCTTTTACACCGAGAGTTTCGCCTGCAATAAGGCACATATGATTTGCAATGTCATATCCGTTTGCGTTGCAGGTGTTTGCATTGCCGGAATTTACGATAACCGCCTGTGCAATGCCGTCTTCGAGGTGCTTTTTGGTTACCTCGATAGCCGAACTTTTAACAAGGTTTTTAGTATAAACAGCCGCCGCAGTACAGGGAGTGTCGCAATAAATCAACGCAAGGTCACGCTTTGTTTTATTTGACGGCTTGATTGACGCACAAATACCGGCTGCTGTAAAGCCCATAGGAGAAGTAACTGTGCCTTCGATAAATCTGTAGTTTCCCATAATAAAGCCTCCGTTTTATGTTTTGCTTAATTATTAATTAAAAAGCAGGCGGAACGATTATAAGGCCTGTCTTTTCGTCAAGTCCGAAAATAATGTTCATATTCTGAATAGCCTGACCGGCTGCGCCTTTAACCATATTGTCAATAGCTGCGCAGGCAACAAGTTTGTTTGCTCTTTTATCGTGATGAATGGAAACATCACAGAAGTTTGAATAGCGCACATTGTGAATGTCGGCGCATTTGCCGTCGTCAAGAAGTCTTACAAAAAACTCGTCTTTGTAGAAATCCTCATACGCTTTTCTGATTTGCTCAAAAGTAACGCCCTCGTTAATATCCGCATAAACAGTGGCAAGAATACCTCTGTTTACAGGTAAAAGGTGCGGCACAAATGTGATTGTTACATCTTCGCCCGAAAGTTTTGAAAGCGTCTGCTCAATTTCGGGTGTGTGGCGGTGGCAGGCTACCTTATAAGCGTGGAATCCCTCGTTAAGTTCAGGGAAGTGATTGCCTTGTGTAGGTTTTCTGCCTGCACCTGTTACGCCGCTCTTGCAGTCACAAATAATACCCTTTGTGCTTACAAGTCCGTTTGCGATTGCCGGAGCAATGGCAAGTGGGGAACAGGTAGTGTAGCAGCCGGGGTTTGCAATTAACTTTTTGCCCTTGATTTTATCTCTGAAAAATTCAGGAAGTCCGTAAACAGCCTGCTCGTGGAGCTTTTTGTCAAGGAAAGTGCCGCCGTACCACTCTGTATATTCTTCTTCGCTCTCAAGACGGAAGTCTGCGCCGAGGTCAATGAAAGCCTTGCCTGCGCTTATGCACTTTTCGGCAAGTTCCTGTGAAAGACCGTGGGGAAGTGCGGCGAAGATAACATCGCTTTTCTCAACAACAGCGTCTTGGTCTTCACAGACCATATCGTTTAAAAATGTATATGACGGATAAACATCGCTTAACTTCTGACCTTCAAAAGAAACCGAGCTGATAGCTGAAATTTCAGCCTCGGGGTGACTTGTCAGAAGTCTTACAAGCTCGGCACCGGCATAGCCTGTTGCGCCTACAATACCTGCTTTTATCATTTTAATCAATCCTTTATGAATATATATCTAACAATTCTTATACTGATACTAATAGTCTATATCTAAATCAATCTGCCAAACATTAACTAAAACAAACAAATAAAAGTTTGAAGTTTCCAAAGGTCACTGACCTTTGGTCGTCTAAGGAAAAAGGATTCTTAAGGGAAAAGGGACTCGAAATCCCTTTTCTCTTGAGCGTGCTTTCTTTTGGAGCTTTTCTTTTCACGCAAAAGAAAAGCGGAATTGGCAGGAGGTTTAATTTAAGACAAAAATTGTTTTCAACAACTGCATTTATAAAATCAATTATAAATTCTTAGCAATCTCTGCAACTCTCTTTGCCTGTGCCTTTACATTTTCAGAGGCAGGGCCGCCGAATGCTTTTCTTTCGTTTGTACAAGTTTCAAGTGAAATTGCTCTGTAAACATCATCGTTAAATACATCACAAACTTTTTTGTACTCCTCAATCGGGAGGTTTTCAAGGTCTGTACCAAGCTCAATGCATCTTGCAACGAGTTCGCCTGTTGCCTTGTATGCATCTCTGAACGGTACCCCATTCTTTGTGAGCCAGTCTGCGCAGTCGGTTGCGTTAATAAATCCGCCTGCTGCCGCTTTACGCATATTCTGCGGAATAACTTTCATTGTGTCGAGCATTGGAGTAAAGGCTGTAAGGCACATTTTAACTGTATCAACAGCATCAAAAATTGCCTCTTTGTCCTCCTGCATATCTTTATTGTATGCAAGGGCAATGCCTTTCATAATTGTAAGTAAGGTCATATTGTCGCCGAAAACTCTGCCGCTCTTGCCACGGACGAGTTCTGCGATGTCAGGATTCTTTTTCTGCGGCATAATTGAAGAACCTGTTGAAAAAGCGTCGTCAAGCTCAATGAATTTAAATTCCCAGCTGCACCACATAATGATTTCTTCTGAAAATCTTGAGAGGTGCACCATAATAATAGAAAGAACAGACGCAAACTCAATGCAGTAATCTCTGTCGGATACACCGTCAAGCGAGTTGTTTGTAATTCTTTCAAAACCGAGCAGCTCGGCTGTAATTGTTCTGTCGATAGGGTATGTTGTGCCTGCTAAAGCACAAGAGCCGAGCGGCATTTCGTCCATTCTCTTAAGGCAGTCCTCAAGTCTTGACACATCTCTTAAAAGCATTTCGCCGTAAGCTAAAAGGTGGTGACCGAAAGTAATCGGCTGTGCTCTCTGTAAATGAGTGTAGCCGGGCATAACGGTTTCGCTGTACTTTTCCGCCTTGTCGGCAATAACCTTGATAAGGTCAACAACGAGCTTTTTAACATTTACAACTTCCTTTTTAAGGTAAAGTTTAATGTCAACGGCTACCTGGTCGTTACGGCTTCTTGATGTGTGAAGTCGCTTGCCGTTGTCGCCGATTCTCTTTGTAAGCTCGCCCTCAATAAAGGTGTGAATATCCTCTGCTTCCATATCAATATGGAGAGTGCCGTTTTCTATGTCTGCAAGGATTCCCTTAAGACCCTGAACTATGTCGTCAGCCTCTTCCTGTTTGATAATGCCGCATCTGCCGAGCATTGTTGCGTGGGCAATACTGCCCTCGATATCCTCTTTATACATACGGCTGTCAAATGAGATTGAGCTGTTAAAATCGTTAGTGGTTTTTGAAAGTTCCTTTTTAAATCTGCCTTTCCAAAGCTGCATATAATCACCTCGGGTTAATGAATGATTGTTAATTTGTGTATTATATATAATTGATATTGCTGTTTAAAAATATCCGTATAAACAACTGTCAGGGACAGAGAATTTCCCTGTCCCCGAACCGGAATAATTATTTTAATTCATACAAAAGTCTTTGAGTAAAAATTACTTAATAAGACCCTTTTTAGCACGAACCTTGATTGGAAGACCGAAGAGGATGATGAAACCTGCACTGTCGTTCTGATCGTAAACCTGATCCTCGTCAAAGGTTGCGATTTCTTCATCATAGAGTGAATATGGGCTTGTAACGCCTGCGTCAATGATGTTGCCCTTGTAAAGCTTTAACTTAACATCACCTGTTACATACTCCTGTGTGCTGTCAACGAATGCCGAGAGAGCCTCACGGAGAGGTGTGTACCATTTGCCGTCATAAACGAGTTCTGCAAATGTGTTTGAAAGGTTCTTCTTGTAGTGAAGTGTATCCTTGTCAAGGCAGATTTCCTCAAGCTTGTTGTGTGCAGCGTAGAGGATTGTGCCGCCCGGTGTTTCATAAACTCCACGAGCCTTCATACCTACAAGACGGTTTTCAACGATATCTGTGATACCTACGCCGTTTCTGCCGCCGATTTTGTTAAGCTCCTTGATAAGCTCAACAGAGTCGATTTCCTCGCCGTTAAGTTTTGTAGGAACGCCCTTTTCAAATGAAATTGTAACATACTCTGCCTTGTCGGGAGCCTGTTCAGGAGAAACGCCGAGTTCAAGGAAGCCCTCCTTGTTGTACATAGGCTCATTTGCAGGATCTTCAAGGTCAAGACCTTCGTGGCTTAAGTGCCAGAGGTTTTTATCCTTAGAATAGTTTGTTTCACGGTTAATCTTGAGCGGAATGTTGTGCTTTTCAGCGTACTCGATTTCGTCCTCACGGCTCTTGAATTCCCAAGTTCTCCAAGGAGCGATAATCTTCATATCCGGAGCGTAAGCCTTGATAGCAAGTTCAAAACGAACCTGGTCGTTACCCTTACCTGTGCAGCCGTGGCAAATAGCGTCAGCGCCCTCGGCTTTAGCGATTTCTACAAGTCTTTTAGCAATGATAGGACGGGCAAATGATGTACCGAGGAGGTATTTGCCCTCATAAACTGCGCCTGCTTTAACTGTAGGAATGATGTAATCGTCAACAAACTCCTTGTTAAGGTCTTCAATATAAAGTTTAGATGCGCCTGTCTTAATAGCTTTTTCCTCAAGACCATCAAGCTCTGTGCCCTGTCCTACATCACCCGAAACAGCGATAACCTCGCAGTTGTCATAGTTTTCTTTTAACCAAGGAATAATAATAGAAGTATCAAGTCCGCCTGAATAAGCGAGAACAACTTTTTTAATTTTATTGTCAGCCATTTTAATTTCCTCCATAGAAATGATTTATATTACTCTTACATTATACGCTTTCTGACGGAAAAATCAAGTGTTTTTTGAATAATTATTCAATACACCGTAAAATTGTGATAAATGCACTTAATTCAAAATAAAACCCAAGGTTTTTACAGCAAAATCAACCTTGATTTCAACATAAATCTTCAATATATGTATAAAAATGCATATATGCAGAAATAATGAATATTCATTTTTTACGCTTGATTTTGCATAAAATGTATATTTTAATGAATATTCAATGCAGATATTCATTTTGACTTGCGGCAAAGCAAAAAATAAACAGCCGATTGGATATTTAATCAAAGTAAAACAGGTCTTCAAATTTTTTGTCCAATGAAATGCATAAAATCAGAGCAAGTTTTATTGTCAATTCTGTTATATATATGCTAAGTAAACTTGTCAATAGATTTATTGATTTATTTATATCACTAAATACAAGCAAGTAAAAAAGCCCGACTGTTTTTACATAGTCGGGCAAGAGTTATAAAATTGCAAGATTTCTTTTCCATATCAAAATTCTTTTTACAGACTCGTCGAGTCTGTCTGCTGTAATTTCTCCGCTTTGTACGGCATTAAGCAATGCGGTATATTCGCTTTCAATATCGCCGCAGCAGAGGAAGTCATTGCCTGCTTTAAAAGCGACAACCGAGAGTGGTTCGTAAATGTCAAGGGCATCAACGGCAAACATATCGAGGTCATCGGTCATAACAACTCCGTCAAATTTAAGCTTATCTCTTATAACCTCATGCACAGGCTCAGAGAGCGAGGCGGGATTTTCGCTGTCAATCGAATTTACTGTTACGTGCGACACAAGAATACTGTCTGCGCCTGCGGCTATACCTGCCTGAAACGGCAGAAAATCGTTGTTCTGCAAGTCCGAGAAAGTTCTGTTGTCTGTAGCGCTGGAATAATGTGTGTCGCCGTTATCTCCGTATCCGGGGAAGTGCTTTAATACAGTGCCGAGTTTTTTCTCTTTGCTTGCTTTTACAACAGTATCCACAAATCTGCTTGTGCTTGCGGCGTCACTTGAAAAAGACCTGTAATACATAAATGAATAGGGGTTGGAAGTGATGTCGCAGACAGGCGCCATATTTACATTTACGCCGAGCGAAAGCAGAAATTCCGCTTTATCGTATGCGTCGTCTTCAATAGCGCTCCAACCGCCGTTGTCAAATGTATCGCTCGGTGAAAGGTATGCGCTGTCTCTTAGGTTTGGATTATCGCTCGCTCTTACAACCGTTCCGCCCTCTTCGTCTGTGCCAATAATAAGCGGAATTTTGGCATTGGACTGCATAGCTTTTATATCGGCATTCACTTCTTCTTTTGTCTTGCCGTCAAAATCTACACCGAACAGCAAAACGCCGCCGATGTGGTATTCGTTTATTGCGTCGCTCATATCTTTGCCACGACAATTTAAATAAAACAGCTGTCCGACTTTTTCTTCAACCGTCATTTTTGAAATCATATCGTCAATGTCTGAATACAGGTCGGGAGGAGCGGTGGTTTCTGTCATTGTTGCCTGACTGTTTTGCTCGTCATTTGTCGACTGTGCTTTTGAAGCTTCGCCCGTGTTCTGACAGCCTGCAAGCGCTGTTGCCAACATTGCTGCGGTGAGAAGTGATGTAATTGTTCTTTTGATTTTCATTTTATCCCTCATTTAAAAATTTCGACAGTCGTATTTTCTACAAATCTGTCCTTAAAAGTTTTCATCTTTTGCATATGCGGTGTGTTAAGATGTTCTTTTTGCAATTTTTCGGACTGCCATTTTTCAATAAGCAGTACCTCATTGCTTTTTCCGAATGACGGCACAAAGTAATCGTATTTTATACAGCCGTTTTCATTTTGTACAATCTGCGGAAAGCCCTCGTTTTTAAGAGCTGTCAAAAAGTCATTAACCATACCGTTTTTAACGGAATATTTTACGATAAGCGTGATTTCTTTCATTTTATCTCCTTGTCGGTCTTTTTAAGTGTTTTGTAAGTTTCAAAATAAAAGAATTTGTCTATATATGTACCTATTATACCAACGACTTTGCCCATTGTAAAGGCTGAAAGTACAGTTCCTATGCTAAGTCCGTCAAGGTAGCCGAGGCAGAAGAAAGTAAGCGCAGCGGTTATAAAAATCTTCCGATATAACAAATTATTTATGCACACTGACAGCAGGCTGTCAGTGTGCATAAAACAAAATTTGAAAAAACAGGCGGTAGCCGTTGTAACCGGAAATGCCCAAAATATAGGCAACGCATTGCGTTGCCTATGAAGGTTAAGTATGTTTTCTTTTATTGCTCTCGCATTGACTTTCGCCCATTCGTTCAAGCCGCCAAACAGCAAGCTGTTTGGCTATCGTTAGATTGCATAAACGGAAAGTATTTGTGGGCTTTGCCCACACTCACGACCTTCGAAAAGGTCGACCAAACTTTTATAATTTCTTACAAAATACTCTGCTGCTCTGACTTTTGAAAAAATCAGCAAAACACAAAACCTGCGTTATACTCAACAACGCAGGTTTTGTTTATATATCGTAATTTTCAACTATTTGATTACTTTCAAGGCTCTTTTTCACATCAATAATACGCTGATTTCTGCTTCCTCTGAACTTAAGCATCAGGCTCTTTTCTTCAAGTATAAATCTGCCGTCTATAAGGTAGTCCGTCTGTTTGAGCAAATCCATCCATTCGGGATGTTTGTCTGCTCCCTCAAGCAGCTTTTCGTAAGTATAGCCCGTGTATGTAACTACATTATAGCCGTTTTCGTGTGCAAGTCTGCCAAGCTCTGCAAATGCCTCTGCCTGACAAAACGGTTCGCCGCCCGAAAAAGTAAGTCCCTGCAAGAGCGGAAGTGACTTTGCGACATTGATTATCTTCTCAACCTTGCCGTCAAAGCCGCCGTCAAAGTCCCACGTTTTTTCGTTGTGGCAGCCCTCGCAGTGATGCGGACAACCCTGGCAAAAAACTGTAAGTCTGAAACCCGGGCCGTCAACTATGCTGTTTTTTATAACTCCTGAAAGTCTTATAATATCTTTACTCATAATTATGCTGTAATGTCATCGGAAAAATCTTCCATACCGCAACATTCGGAAACAGAATGCTTTACCCTATCCCTTACCTCGGCTGCCTTTGCATTGTTAAAACGCTCTGTTGTACCTACAAGGTAGCCTGTAATTCTGCGGATACGCTCAAATCCCTGACCGTTCTTAGTTTCTTTTCTGCCACACTGCGGGCAATAATCACCGATAATACCTGTATGTCCGCAAACAGGGTCACGGTCAACGGGGTGGTTGATTGCACCGTAGCCGATTCCGCTCTCTTTCATACAACGGATAACAGCCTCAAATGCGTCAATATTCTGTGACGGGTCACCGTCAAGCTCAATATATGAGATGTGACCGCCGTTTGTAAGATTGTGATAAGGTGCTTCAATCTTAATTTTATCAAATGCGGAAATATTGTAATAAACAGGTACATGGAAAGAGTTTGTATAATACTCTCTGTCAGTAACACCCGGAATAATTCCGAAACGCTTTTTATCAATTCTTACAAATCTGCCCGACAAGCCCTCTGCAGGAGTACCGATAACACCGAAGTTAAGTTTGTACTTCTCGGTAGCCTCGTTCATCTTCTTTCTCATATAGCCGACAATTTCAAGACCGAGCTTTTGTGAAGTTTCGCTCTCGCCGTGATGTTTGCCTGTAAGAACCACAAGACACTCGGCAAGTCCGATAAATCCGATTGTGAGTGAGCCGTGCTTTAAAACATCTCTTACAGAATCGTTAGGAGTAAGCTTGTCGCTGTCAAGCCAAATACCCTGACCCATAAGGAAAGGATAGTTTCTGACAAGTTTCTGACACTGAATTTCAAAACGCTCAAGAAGCTGACCTACAACGAGATCGCACATTCTGTCAAGCTGTTCAAAGAAGAAGTCAATATTTTTATTTGAAAGAATTGCAAGTCTTGGAAGGTTAATTGAAGTAAAGCTAAGGTTTCCTCTGCCGTATGTAATCTCTCTGTCAGGATCGTAAACATTGCCCATAACTCTTGTACGGCAACCCATATATGCAACCTCTGTTTCAGGATGACCGGGCTTGTAATATTGGAGATTGTACGGTGCGTCGATAAATGAGAAGTTAGGGAAAAGTCTTTTTGCAGAAACTCTCATTGAAAGTTTGTACAAATCGTAGTTCTTATCCTCCGGATTGTAGTTTACGCCCTCTTTTACCTTGAAAATCTGAATTGGGAAAATAGGTGTTTCACCGTTGCCAAGACCTCTTTCCGTAGCGTAAAGGAGGTTCTTCATAACAAGTCTGCCCTCCGGAGAAGTATCTGTACCGTAGTTAAGTGAGCTGAACGGAATCTGTGCGCCTGCTCTTGAATGCATTGTGTTAAGGTTATGGATAAGTGCCTCCATAGCCTGGAAAGTAGCCTTATCTGTTTCAGCCTCGGCATGTTTAAACGCAAAACGCTGAATTTTCTCGGCAACTTTGTCTTCAAACTTTTCTTTAAGAAGTGCAAGCTCTTCCTTTTTATAATTAGGAGTCTGATTTTCGAGTGTCGGCCATTCGCCGCTTGCCTCCTCTGCCTTTTCGCAGATTTCTTTTACTGTAGCGTCAGGATCTTCGGCATCTGTCAAAAGTTCAATTGCTCTTTCAAGATTGATTCTGTAACGCTTTCTGTATGTTTTCTTAACGCCCGGAGCCATTGAGTAATCAAAGTTAGGCACACTCTGACCGCCGTGCTGGTCATTCTGGTTAGACTGAATTGCAATACATGCAAGTGCCGAATATGACGCAATGTCATTAGGTTCTCTCAAATAGCCGTGACCTGTTGAAAAACCGCCTTTAAAAAGGCTTACAAGGTCAATCTGGCAACAAGTTGTGGTAAGTGTAAAGAAATCAAGATCGTGAATATGAATATCACCGTCACGATGAGCCTTAGAATACTTAGGGTCAAGAATGTACATTTCATTGAACTGTTTTGCGCCCTCTGAACCGTACTTGAGCATTGTACCCATTGCAGTATCACCGTCAATGTTTGCGTTCTCACGCTTAACATCGTTATCTTTAGCTGATTTAAAAGTAAGGTCCTCATAAATCTTCATGAGCTTTGTGTTCATTTCACGCACTCTTGTACGCTCTGCACGGTAAAGTATATATTCCTTTGCAGTTCTTGCATGACCGTTTTCAATAAGCACCTTTTCAACAGCGTCCTGTACCTGCTCAACTGTAGGAGCCTTATCTCCGCACTTTTTCTCAAGTAAATCTCTTACCTGTACCGAAAGTGCTTTTGCGGCATCATAATCGTTACCGCCGATTGCCTGTGCAGCCTTATAAATGGCTTGTGTTATTTTTTCTGTGTCAAAATTCGCTTCTCGTCCGTCACGCTTAATAATTTTTGTTATCATTTCTCTTCCTCCGTAGTTATAACTCCTATATATATCTATATTTAGTGTTACTTTTATAATTTTCTCTATATATTGTGGTATATGTATTGCCGAACACAAGTTTTATTCTATCATAAAGAGGCGTTTAATTCAATCGTCAAACTGACAAAAACAGATTTTTTTATTTGTTTAATTTGAGCAATTTTTTTAGGATAATTACAAATTAGAATATTACAAAAATTTTCTATAATATGTGACCGTTTGTTTATATCGCCACAATATATTGTATATTGCTTAAATGACAAAGTGAAAAGGGTAAATATACCCTTTTCACAACAAAAAGCCAAATAAGCGGTTTTATGTGGCT
>OGLR01000957.1_pt1 | contig 11104 bp, 5 predicted proteins | sample 1572931 | NCBI WGS metagenome assembly OGLR01 (sample SAMEA2581997, study PRJEB24529) | metagenome | biome: Human gut stool | place: China | collected 2011 | reverse complement strand
CCAGATACAAAAGATTTGTCAGTGAGGACATGGATATGTCCGAAATGCGGAGCAGGACATGATAGGGATATCAATGCTGCAAAAAATATACTTGCAGAAGGACTGAGACAAATAGCATAAGAAAAAATAATAAATAGGGCAGGGACTGTCCGAATTAACGCCTGTGGAGATAGTAGGGCGAACGACGTTCAGTGAACGTTGGTTTTGAGCCGACCGAAGCGGAGCGGAGACACGAGGTCGATTGAAGCAGGAAGCCCATTGGCTTAAGACAATGGGTAGTTCACCTGGTACAAATGTGAATCACATCACATTTATATAAACTTTTTTCCTAATATAAAACACCATGAAAGTTTAAAGGCTTTCATGGTGTTTTTGTAGTTGGATTGATTTTATGTAATTGATTATGATGTGTAGATAGTTATATAATATAGTACTTATGTACTAAAAAAAAGACAAATAAAAGATGAAAAAATCTGTAGTTGATATATAAAATAAAAAAAATTTGGTGGTGTAAAAATAGTGCAGGTTGTATTCTTAAATAAAAATATGAGGCATTTTTTTGTGTAAGATTAACATAGAGTATGACATGTATTAGAACAATCAAAAATCTTATTTTTCACACTATCTCTTGTTAATAGTGTTACATTATAGTATTTTATGCCGGGAAAGGGAGAAAACATGAAGAAATCAGTAAGGAAGAAAGGATGGTTTAAGAGAATATCGGCTGTGATTATGGCTGTTGCTTTAATCTTGTCGGGAATTTCTATACCAGATGGGCTGTTTGCTGTTAAGGCAAAGGCAGCTGAGAATTCAAGTGCATCATGGTCAATGAGTGATAAGATGTATAAGGAAGGAGATAGCGAGAATACAGTTTCTGAGTTAAATAAAGCAAAAGGAACCTTAGTTAATTCTAATAATGATGAATTAATATTAGATGCAACGAGTGCTAAAATCACTAACAGAAACCAGGATTTTCAGGTTAATACAGATTTAGTATTGACATTTCCTCTTGTTGAAAATGCAAGAACATGTACAATAACTATTCAGTCATATAATGAATTGACTAATGATAACATTGAAATTGCTGGAATGAGTGATTATGTATTTACTACCGATACTACTACCAGTTATAAGTCATATATTATCAAGGGTGTGGTTAATAAAGGTGTAACAGAAGTATCTGTAAAATTAAAGCTGAATACATATTTTAATAGTATCAAGATAGATTCATCTACAAGTACTGCAACAACATCAGCAGCATTTTCTGCTGATAAGCTTAGCGGGTTTGAAACAGGGAAGACAATTTCAGCAGAGTGGAACTATAGTAATGGAACTATATCTGATAGTGGTTCAAACACACAGATATATAATAAAACGGGTAAGTATACTAATAAAGATGGTGATGTATTATATATTGATGCATCAAAAGAAAATGGAGCTGCATTTAAACTTGATAGTAGTTATTCAAGAATTCAATTAAATAAAGGTGTTGAAATTAATGTTCCTGTAGTAGGAGATAAAGCCGTAATAACTCTTCTTCTTAGTAAGAATTATACAGGAACAACTACAGAAGATATATTAACAGACAGTATGATAAGTATTAATGACAATTCTAATCTGTTATATAAAAAATGTACAAGTAATGAAAAGTACGATGATAATTATAGAAAGATTGAAATAACATGTTATCTTTCAGGTGCAGAGGGAGAGATTACAGTTATATCTAACGTTGCAAAGAATTATCTTCAGTCCCTCTCAATACAATGCGAAGAACTTGAAAAGACATCAATCAAAGGAACTATCACATCCGCATCAGCTATTCCTGATGGAACAAGTGTAGTTGCAGTTAATAAGACTACAGGTCAGCAGTATTCTGGTATTATATCAGATAGCATGTACTCAGTTGATGTTCCAGTAGAAGATGAAGAGATGGAATATGAGCTTTCTATAAGTAATCCTGCTTATATTATAACTAATGGCATAACATCAGTAAAGATTAGCAAGGAAGCTTCAAGTCAGGTGACAGCAGATATTACAATCATGAAGCTTTCAACTAAGATGGTAACTGGTAATATAACAGGTATTGCAGATGGATACGATGTGTCACAGCTTGGAGTATCATTTTTAACAGATGCTGATACAGAATATGTACCAGAGGTCGTTATGGCAGCTGATAAGAAGTCATATTCTGCAAGAGTTGAAAAGGGAGTGACATATAATGTAGTACTCACAGGAGCGGATGATTATGAGATAACATCAGCACATAGTGGAGTAAGCTATACAGAAGACGGAGTATTAGACATAACAGCAGGTCTTAAGCCAACATATGCTGTTACACTTAATCTTCCAGATAAACCGGATCTTACAGGAAAGAATATAATATATACATATACTAACAAAGATAACAGCAGATATACATATAGCTTTGATTCAAAGGATAATATAAGGCTTAGAGAAGGCTCTTATACACTTACTATTGGTGGTGATTTCATAGCACAGCCATATAAGCTTAAGTCAGGAGCAGATATAACAGTTAAAGCGGGTGAAGTGACACAGAAAGTTATATTCGAGCAGATAACAAGCTGGTCTTTCGTGTCTGGTTCTGGTGATTATTTTAATAAGACAATACAAAATAATACCGGATATTATAATGGACTTTATATTGATGCAAGTACAGGAAAGCTGGCTGCATCTGGTGATAAAGCGCAGTTTAATGGTGGGACGAAGATAGTAGTTCCTGTAACTGGAAGATGTACGGTATCTGTAGAAGCATATAGTGGTATGTATGCTTTGTATACAATAGGTGGAGAAGCAGCGAGTACAACAACAGCAGTTTCATCTTACAGATATGATTCTAAGGAGGCAGGTACAGTAGAGATAGTATCTACAGGAGGAGATGCCTATATCAAGTCAATATCAGTAGTATACGATGCCAAGGAAGTTGAATATGTTGAGCAGCCAAAGATGCCAGTTATAACAGGCAGCACAGATAGTCTTGTAGTACAGCCGGAAGGACAGAGGCTTAAGCTGACACAGACAGGTGGTACACTTTCAGCAGATAAAACTAATATAAGTTCAACAGTAAGTTACTATGGTTTTGAAAAAACAGCAGATATTAATAAATTATCAGCAGATATAATTATTAATTCATGTGGAAACAATTCAAGCAACGGCTTATTCTTTGGTGCTTATGATGGTAGCATGATAGCTACAGCTGGTATAAGAAAGTCAACAGAATTAAAGCAGGTATATTATAAAGGAACAAGTGAACCAGTTGGTGCAGGAAGTGCATTATCAGGAACTGTAGCTGTTGGTACAATGGTGCATTTTGAGATGGTAAAGACAGACGAGGGTCTGGCTATATCTGTTACACCAAAAGGACAGACAGAACAACAGTTAGTGTACAAGTATACAAGTACAGAGCTGTTTAAGACTGATAAAGCTGCTACAGCAGTATCTTATGGTTTTGTATTAGCCGGAGTTGAGGCGACTATTAAGAATATGAAGTATGAAGCCGCTGATGGAAAAGTTCTTTATGACCAGAATAAATGCTACAAGGCAGAAGGAACAGCACCGGAAATAGATACAGTTACAGCTATAGGTTCAGACACAAGAGAATATATAGATGTAAGCTGGACTAATAAAGTAGAGGCAGACGGAGATGGCTTATATGTACTTGAAGTGTCACAGGATAATGGAAGTACATGGAGTAAGGTTGAGTCTGCACTTACAGATACTTCATACAGATATATATTAAAAGAAGCTGGCGATTACAAGTTCAGGGTAAGCGGAAAGCTTGGCGTTGACGGTGAGATTAATTCATACGTTGAGTCAGATAAAGTATATATAAGACCAGCACTTGATAAACCAGTGCTTAGTACATTATCAACAAGTGATAAGATTAATGTTGCATGGGATAAGGTTAATGGAGCAGATACATATGAGTTGTATCGTTATTCATATGATGAAACAAGTGATAATGCCAAGCTCATAGCAACAATAAGCGAATGTGCTGTTGAAGCAGAGATGCCATATTATTACTATGTCATAGCATACTCACACATAGATGGCAGGATTGATAATTATAGTAATCCATCAGATTCTGTATGGGCAGTACCAAGTGCAGGACATACAGGAGAATATGCATATGAAGATTCTTCGGCAGGACTTACTATAACAAGAAGATCATACAACACAGTATATGACGGAAAGCTTACACTTGAAGGAGTTGTTGAAAAACAGTCAACAGTTACATTAAAGATTAATGGAACAGTTGTAGATGAAAAGTCTGTAGCTGTAAAGGGCACATTTGCATTTACAGATGCTTCATTTTCAGCAGGAAGAAATGATGTTGAACTGCTTATAAAGGCTAAAGATGGCAGTGTAACCAGGGAAACTTTTAATTATGTATATCTGACAAATTATGATAAAGTGGTAGATTCTGCATATGATGGAACAGATGGAGAGCAAGTTAATGGCATCCCTACATATAAGACAGTTCAGGCAGCTGTAAATTCAGTTGATAAAGCTAATACAAAAAGAGTTGTTATCCTTGTTAAGGAAGGCGATTATAATGAACATCTTGTTGTATCATCACCATATATTTCTCTTATAGGAGAGGATAGTGAAAAGACAAGAATATATTATGATGTTAAAGAACTTGCCGGAGGTGACATGGATAAGCGTTGTGCAGTACGTATTGAAAGCACAGCACACAACTTTACGGCAGAGAATCTTACGTTCGAGAATACATATAACTATCTTGGAGATGGAACTAAGAGCAATGAGTCAGCAGATGCATTAAGCAGTGATGCTGATAATGCTTCTTATATTAATGTAAGAATACTTGGTTATCAGGATACATTATGTGCCAATAAGGGTACACAGTATTACTACAAGTGTTATATAGCAGGTAATGTAGACTTTATATATGGTAATGAGCCTAGAGCGTTATTTAACGATTGTAAGCTTGTATTCCGTTATAATGCCAATAAGAATTCAGGTTATGTATGTGCTCCTAAGACTTCTGCAGATGCAGCTTATGGACTTACATTCTATAAGTGTCAGGTTCTTTCAGAGGATGGATGCTCAGGCAATAAGTATTATCTTGCACGACCTTGGGGTGCAGATGCGTATATAACATGGATAGACTGTTATATGGGAAAAATTCTACGTGCAAATGCAGCTAATCCATATGCAGATATGAGTGGTAATTCAGCCAAGGCTGCAAGATTTTATGAATATGGAAGCTATGGACCAGGATATGCTATTAATGCTAACAGATCACAGATATCTAAGAAAAAGGCAGATGAGATGATTAAGATTAATTATCTTGGATGGGATCCTTATTCAGTATTTAGTGCAGTTGGTATTAACTATGCAGGAAATGTAACAACTAAAGCAGAACAGAAATATGTTACAACACAGTATGTATCAGACACATACAATGAAAATGATGGTGATGATACTGGTCTTTACAAGTATAATGTTGAAGGTTATGCAGCAAGTGCCGGTGTAACTGGTGGCGGTAATCTTCTTGAAGAGTCAAAGAATTATTATAAGGCAGGAAGTGCCAAAGAATTCTTAGATGCGATAAAGAGTGTCAAAGCAAGCGGACGTGCATCAGTTATAGAGCTTACAGCGGATATAGCACTTGGCGATAAAGAAGTTGAGGGGTATTCAGAATATAAGTCATTTATAACTGCACATAAGAATTATCCTATTACACATCCGGATCTTATCAGCTCAGGAGTATCTATGTTAAAGCTTGCAGGTATGAGCAATCTTACAATCTATTCTAAGAATGGTGCTAAGATTACACATACATGTATAGATATAACAGGTTCTGACAACATAATTATAAGAAACATTAAGTTTGATGAACTCTGGGAATGGGACGATGAAACAAGTGGTGGATATGACCGTAATGACTGGGATTATATGACTATAGAAAAGGGTAGTTCTAATATATGGATTGACCATTGTACTTTTTATAAGGCATATGATGGTGTTATAGATATCAAGACTCCATCAGCTTATAGTAATATAACAATATCATGGTGTGAATTCCTTCCAGCAAGTGATGGTGGAACATTCTTTGATAATATGATGAATGCTATGAAAGCTAATCCGGATGGATATGCATATTACAAGCATTTGCTTGAATCTGGAATGACACATGAACAGATATGTAATTATGCATATGGACAGAAGAAAACACATCTTCTTGGACAGAGCGATGAGGATACATCATCTAAGAATATAACAGTAACATTTGCTAATAACTACTATAAGGATTCTATGGACAGAATGCCTAGATTAAGATTCGGTACAGCACATGTATATAATTGTATTATGGATGCACAGAATCTTAGGAATTATCGTCAGGATATAGAAAAAACAGCAGGTTCAGAGTATGCACAGAAAATAGTAAGTAATGGTGCTTCATCTAACTGTGGAGCACATATGCTGCTTGAGAACTGCTATATGTCAGGTATGACTAATGCACTTATAAGTGGTAATGGAAGCAGTGCAGCCGGATATATCAATGCATTTAATTCTATATATATGCTTGATGGCAAGCAGGCAGAGTTAAAGGTAGCACTTAACACAGATAAGGCAGGTGAGGTAGCACTTGTTCAGGATAGAGAAGAATTCAAGAATGCACTGCCATATAGTGATTATGTATTATATGCAGCAGACAGACTGAGTACAGAGGTTCAGCCATATACAGGTGCTGGAAAGTTAAAAGACCTTACAACATTACAGTGGGAAAGAACATCTTATAATGATTCGCCACTTGTGCATAAAGAACATGTATGGAATGATGGAGAAATATCAAAAGATTCTACATGCACCGAAGCAGGTGAAAAGGTATATACATGTAAGGTGTGTGGAGAAACAAAGACAGAAGAGATAGCAGCACTTGGTCACAGTTATAGTGAAGAATGGACAGTAGATAAAGAAGCAACCTGTGAGGAAGCAGGAAGTAAATCACATCACTGTACAAGACCAGGCTGTGATAGCAAGTCAGATGTAACTGTTATCGAAGCATTAGGCCATGAGTGGGGCGAAGGAAAAGAAACAAAAGCACCAACATGTACTGAAGCTGGCGAGAAGACATACACATGTACAAGATGTAGTGCAACAAAGACAGAAGAGGTAGCAGCATTAGGTCACGATTACAGTGACGAATGGACAGTTGATAAGGAAGCTACAACTACAGAAACTGGAAGCAAGTCGCATCATTGCAAAGTATGTGGAGATAAGACAGATGTTACAATAATTCCTATGATTAAGGCAGATGTCAGCATTAATGTTGAAGTTGTAAAGAAAGAAGATACACCAGATACGACCATTGAGGGTTCAAATAATGAAATAATTAACAGTGTTTTTACAGAAGAAGAAATTAAGGCATTCAAGAATGGTGTTAAAGTAGAAGTTACAATAGATATAAACAATATCGAAAATAAAGTGACTGACAGTGATAAGAAATTAATTGATAATAAGCTTAAAGCTGATGAAAAGATAGGTACCATACTTGATATCGTACTTAACAAGAATGTAGATGGTAATAAAAATAGTGTTCATGAATTGAATTCAGCTATAAAACTTAAAGTTGCAATTCCAGAAAATATTATCAATAAGGATGCATCTATAAAAAGAGAGTATAGTGTAATAAGAATTCATAATGGAGAATCAGAAAATATATCTGTTGATTATAATGAAAATGATAATACTATCATATTTGAAACAGACAGATTTTCAACATATGCGATTGTCTACAAGGATATAATAAAGAATACTGAAGATAATAACCAGTCAGTAATCCCTGATAATAACACATCTGTAGATTCGAAAGATAACAGCGTTGCTACATCAGATACAATGCATGCAGCAGGCACAGTGTGGTTATTGTTTGCTATAAGCTCAGGAATGATATGTGTTTTATCACGAAGAAGAAAAAAGAATATATAATGAAAATACAATAAGATAAATATGAAGATATAGGAGCTTAAAAGATGGCGGTTTATTGAAAATGATATGAACTGCCATCTTTTTTATGCCTTAATTTAAATATATAAAGTAGCCGGAATTATATAAATTTTACTATGAAAAGCTTATGCTGATTTATGTATATAATATAAATATTAACGTGAGTTTAACTGAAAATTTCACGTTGATTTAACTGGAAATTTTACGTTGATTTAAGTTGACATATAAATGACCAGATTATAAAATGAAAAAGTTGAATAAGCATGAAAATGCTTATATAAAATTAAAAAGTGAGGTGACGATAATGGACGGGCATGATAGTCCTCGAATAGGAAGCAATGACATAGATTATAAGCCGACAAAGCTATTGTCTGCGTTTCTAAAAGGGACGTGTGCAATAGTCTGTTAAAGTCGCTTGTTTTCTAATCTTTGTCATTGTTCTTTTAACATTTTAATAGTGAAAGGAGAATAATGATGAATAAGATTCTATCTAATGTAGTTATTCATAAGGATTATAGCAAAGATATAGTAAGAATCCTTAAAAGTAACAAATCTGATGAGGTAATCCGTAAAAAATTATCGAAATATCATGAGAATGATATAGCTGATGCAGTAAAACTACTAGATAAAGATACCAGAATTCGTCTTTATAAGATTCTTGGTGTTGAGTGGACTGCAGAGGTGTTCTCATATCTGGAGGATACACCAGAGTATATAGAAGAACTGTCTGTGGATGAGGCTGCAGATGTTCTTGAAAAGATGGATGCAGATGATGCTGTAGATATCCTTGATAATGTGTCAGAGGAAGAAAGACAGGCTCTGATATCACATATGGAGAAGGATGCCAAGGAAGATGTATGTCTGATTTATTCATATAATGATGATGAGATTGGTAGCAAGATGACTACCAACTTTATATGTATAAGTAACAAGCTGACTATAAAGGGTGCAATGAAAGAGCTTGTATCACAGGCAGAAGAAAACGATAACGTAAATACAATATATGTTGTTGATGACAACAATATATATTATGGAGCAATAGATTTAAAGGATCTTATTGTTGCAAGGGAGTATCAGAAGCTTGAAGATATAATCAGTACATCTTATCCATATGTATATGCTCATGAAAAGATGAGCGAATGTATCGAAGATTTAAAGGATTACAGTGAAGATTCAATTCCAGTATTAAACAAAGATAAAGAAATAATAGGTGTTATCACATCTTCTGATATAGTAGAAGCTGTTGATGAAGAGATGAGTGATGATTATGCAAAGCTTGCTGGTTTAACTGAGGAAAATGACCTTACAGAGGGGCTTTTTGCCAGTATGAAAAAACGACTTCCATGGCTTATATTATTACTTTTTTTAGGCATGGGAGTGTCATCAGTAGTAGGCATATTTGAAAATGTAGTATCACAGCTTGCAATTATAGTATGCTTCCAGTCACTTATACTTGATATGGCAGGTAATGTAGGAACACAGTCACTTGCTGTTACAATCAGGGTGCTTATGGATGAAGATATATCAGCTAAACAGAAGTTAGAGTTCGTCTTAAAGGAAATGCGTATAGGCTTTGCTAATGGTCTGTTGTTAGGCTCTATGGCATTCGTATTGCTTGGCATATATATTATGGTTGTAAAAGGCAAGCCATGGCACTACGCATTCGCAATATCAGGCTGTGTTGGAGTATCACTACTGCTGGCTATGCTCATATCCAGCCTTATAGGAGTGCTTACACCTATGTTTTTCCATAAGATAAAGATAGATCCTGCAGTAGCTTCAGGACCACTTATAACAACTATCAATGACCTTGTTGCAGTTGTTACATATTATGGACTGGCTGCAGTTGTGCTTATAGGAATGCTGCATATAACGGGATAATAACCTCTTAAACTAATGCCGTCTATATCGTTAAATGCAATTAAGTTTGTAAATATTTGTAACAGATATGTGAATGATGGTATATAATTAAGAAGAAATTAGAATAGCAGCTATAGAAGCTAGGGAAAGGAAGATTACTATGAGTGATATGTTGGAAATGATTAAGACAAGAAGAAGCGTAAGAAAGTATAAAAGTGACATGGTTCCTGCAGATGTAATAGATAAGATAGTTGAAGCTGGAACATATGCAGCTACAGGCATGAACAGGCAGTCACCTGTTATACTCGCTGTTACTGATAAGGAACTTAGAGATAAGCTTTCTAAGATGAATGCAGCATTTATGGGTAAAACAGAAGACTTTGATCCATTTTATGGTGCACCGGTTGTACTTGTTGTTCTGGCTGATAAGAGTGTGCCTACATACGTATATGATGGTTCTTTAGTTATGGGTAATCTTATGCTTGAAGCACATGCACTTGGCGTAGATAGCTGCTGGATACATAGAGCTAAGGAAGAGTTTGAAAGTGCAGAGGGTAAAGAGATACTAAAATCACTTGGCATAGAAGGCGATTATGAAGGAATCGGACATTGTATACTTGGATATGCAGATGGAGATAAGCCACAGTGCAAGCCAAGAAAGGATAACTGGGTGTACAGAGTGTAATGCTGTATAAATCAGTTATATACATATGCCTTGGATACAACAAGGCATATAGAAGGCTGTGAACTAAAGTGAAGAGAAATGATAAAAAAGGAGCAAATAAGAATGGTTAAGCATGTTATATTGTGGAAATTAAAGGAAGAGCTTACAGATACAGAAAAGGAAGAAGTAAAGAAAGGTATTAAGGAAGGCCTTGAAGGACTTGCAGGTAAGATTCCTGGTCTGGTAGAAGTTAAGGTTAATATTAACGGCTTACCAACATCAACAGTTGATGTTATGCTTGATACAACATTTACAAATGCAGATGCACTTAAGGCATACAGTACTAATCCACTCCACGTTGCTATAGCAGATGGAAAGGTACGCCCATATACGGCAGTAAGATCCTGCCTTGATTATGAAGTGTAGAATTAATTGTTGAATAAACTTCAGAAATTGAATTATAATAATTTTTTAAAATGGAAAAATAAAGTTATGGATTGACACGATTCATAAGGATATGCTATTATTCAACTATATGAATATATTAAAGACTGGGAAAGAGACTTCTTTTCATGGAACCTGACA
>OGLR01000956.1_pt1 | contig 11111 bp, 9 predicted proteins | sample 1572931 | NCBI WGS metagenome assembly OGLR01 (sample SAMEA2581997, study PRJEB24529) | metagenome | biome: Human gut stool | place: China | collected 2011 | reverse complement strand
TAATTCAAGAAGAAGTTACCTTTGCAAAACGGAAGTTAAATTTGCTATTTACCAAAACCGGATAAAAAGTGAGTATAAGCTCATAAAATGTGAGAATGCGTAGAAAAATGGCTCATGAAATGTGAAAAGTAGCATTGAATGAGCTATTTTTTTGTGATAGACTAAAAACAGGAGGTGTTGCTATGTATTTTAGAAGAAAAATAGATGATTTCCTCATTCAATGGAAACAGGACCCCTCACATAAGCCGTTGATTGTTAAAGGTGCGAGACAGATTGGTAAAACAGAATCTATTTTACATTTTGCAAACGAGCAATATAGTAGCGTAGTGTATATAAATTTTGTATTGGACAAGAAATTTCGAATGATAGTAAGTGACGGTTACGATGTAGACACGGTGATTAAAAATATTTCTTTGGCAAATCCTGCAATTCGGTTTGTTGCAGGGGAGACAATTATAATATTTGATGAGATTCAGGAATATCCGGATGTTGCAACGACATTGAAGGCATTTCGACAGGATGGGAGATTTGATGTTATCTGTAGCGGATCTATGTTGGGGATCAATTATAAAAAGATTCATAGTAACAGTGTAGGTAATAAGACAGATTATGAAATGTTTTCTATGGATTTTGAAGAGTTTCTATGGGCAAAAGGATATGGGGAGGAACAGATAGACAGCATTCGGAAACATATGATTGATCTAAAGCCGTTTAGCGAAACGGAGCTGAATATATACAAATCTTTGTTTTTGGACTACTGTGTGTTGGGCGGAATGCCGGAGGTAGTAAGGGGATATGTGGAAACAGGTACGTTCTCCGGATCGCTGGAAACACAGGAGCAGATCCGGTTGGATTATGAGGAAGATGTCAGAAAATATGCAGAAGGTCTGGATCAGGCAAAAATTATAAGTGTATATAGGAGTGTTCCGGCACAGCTAGCAAAGGAAAATAAAAAATTTCAGTTCAGTAAAATTGAAAAAAATGCCAGATCCAGAGAGTATACGGGATGTATTGAGTGGCTGATAGATGCCGGAGTTGTTACGGAATGCAATTGCCTGATTTTCCCGGAACTGCCGTTGAAGGGTAATATTGATGAAAGCAAGTATAAATTATATTATCCGGATACCGGCCTGCTGATATCTGCACTGGATGAGGAAGCCCAGGAAGATCTGAGGGTAAATAAGAACCTGGGTGTATATAAAGGGGCTCTATATGAAAATTTTGTGGCAGAAGCCTTTGTTAAACAGGGATTGGGATTATTTTATTACAAAAAAGACAATTCGACACTGGAAGAGGACTTCTTTGTAAGAACCCGGGATGAATTGATTCCGGTAGAGGTGAAATCTAACAATGACAGATCAAAGTCTCTGACAGCATTGATAAAGAACGAGAATTACAGCGATATAAAGCATGGAATTAAGCTTGGAGACTTTAACGTGGGATATGCAAATGGGATTTATACTTTTCCTTACTTTTGTGCATTTATGATGAAGGCATATTTGAAAAGTTTGGACTGAGTTAGGGAAAATTGTTTTGCACACAATTTTTAGAGGCGTTCACAATTATATCAAAAAACCGGCATTGGCTGAAACGAACCGATGCCGTTTTTTATTTGGGAATAATTAAGTACGGAAAATTGGACGCAAAATATAGATAATAAAAATATCAGAAGGAATTAAAGGACGTCGAAAAGATGGGAAAGGAGCAACAGATGGATATGAGAATTGTAAGCGCAGGATCTGCCGGTAAGGTATATCATCGCCCGGAATGCAGATATGCACGGAAGATTTACAGAAGGAATCGGGAACAAATGCTGTGGGAGAATGCAGAAGCAAAGGGATATCGACCATGTGCCTGTTGTAATGGGATGGAATTCCTCTATGGACTGGAGAGAGACAGCATTGAGAACTATAAAAATCTGTTTCATCTGGATGTAGATATAAAGGATCATAAAATCTATGTCAGGACAGATGCAGGCTGTTGGAAAATAATTTATAAGCGGGATAAACAGCACTTTATTTTGCTGCATCGTAATTATGCAAATGGGCGCACTTCATTGGAAGACGTGGAAAAGGTGCCTTATCACAGGCAGGGAGATATGGCGGAAGCCTCCACCATTATGAAGTATCTGAAGTATATTCGGGCACATGATGATTTTAAACAGATGATGCCCAAGGATTATCATAAGATGCCTCGGAGTACAAAACGTCAGAAGGCATATTATAAAGCGGCAAAACAGCGGGAAGCAAGAAAAAGCGCCAGAAGAGTGGACAACCTGTTTACTATGATCGAGCGCAAAGAAGGAATCAGAGAGATTTCATTTTGTTAACAGATAAGACGAGGAGGATATTAAAATATGGCAAAGATATATTTTACGGTTGCAGGAACAAATCACTATTTCGGACAGGATTTTTTCAAATCCGGAATGAAAGTAAAATTAATCAAAGAACCGGGTGGAACTGGCAGGACTGGGTACGGTAGGATATGTGGCGAACAGCCCGTACACGGTCTAGGGCGAAAGCATGAGCGCCGGGCGGCTTTATGACCGCATGGAGGATACTGCCAAGGGGACGGTGAAATATGTTTTGCCGCAAGGGGTATTGTGTGAACTGAGTTGATGTTGGGATGAAGGGTGGGTGAGTTCAGCCCATAGTCCCACAATAGGGTAACTCAACTTGAAATTTCTACTTAATTAGGTTCTGCTTAATTATCCTGATCTCCAAAAAATATTTTGTAAGATTTTGTCATAAATTGTCATATATATAATGAGGGGCTTTTAGATTGTAAAATAAGTATAAATAGTACCACGGAAAATATTAAGAGGATGTTATATACGAATTCTTAAAAACAGAGTTAGGAGAAGAGATGAAGAAAAATTCACTGGATATATATTGGGAAAATAAATTAGATTTTAAATATGAAGAAGAAATATTACGCTATAAAATGTTGTGTAATGATAAAATTTCAAAAAAATTAGTAAAAAAATACAATATTAATCCCAAATACAATACCTTTAGTGATTGGGAAAAATATATAAAAGAAAAGATATTAAGAATATCAAACGAAGAATTGAAAGAATATCAAAAATATATTAATTTAAAAAGAATAAATGAAGATTCAATATCGGGAACATTAAATAATTTCTTGATTCCTTTTTTGATTGCAGTGGTTGGTCAACTTGTGGTAGAGGGCATTAAATCATATCTACAAATTGAAAACGACAATATAATAGCTGATATAATATATTGGTTGGTGACATATTTTATGTTTGCGTATTTCGTATATTTTATGACAAGGAATATTATAAAAGAGGATAGAGAACAAAAAAGGGATCAGCTTTTTTACAATGATATATATGAAATTGTGCAAAAGGAAATGGTAAAAAGAAACAATTAATAGAGGAAGGGCAATATGAAACGATTATATATTTTAGGAAATGGTTTTGATGTGGCACATAAATTACCTACAGCATATCTTGATTATCGTAAATTTTTGAAAGGCAGTATAGAAAATAAAGATTTCTGTATACGTATGGAAGATACATATGGATTAGGGGAGAATACAGATTATTGGTGGAAAGAATTTGAAACAATGGCTGAATCTGTGATAGATACTATGATTTTAAGAATTAACCAAAGGTACATCTCGAACTTATGGAATACTATAACTGTGTTACAAGCCAGTAAGAGTAATCAAGGCCGTTAGTTTCTTTATTCAGTTTGCGATAGATGCGTTTGGCGGTGTTTTATTGCTTTCTTGGAATCTTTCTGTCTGCCACGGACGAGGTATCAATCAGGGATTTGCAAGGTTCTGGTTTAGGGTACATATCTTTTCGGTGATACAGGTTTAGAAGCATTAAAATCGGTCATGGTAAGATATTTCGTAATGGTCTTGCGACCATGAGCGGTTTTGAAAATAATTTCAGGTAAGTCATGTTGGATGTATAATATTTAACAATATTGAGAAGAGTGACAAGATAAAAATGTCAGATAGTCCTATGAGGGAGCATATTCTATCCATACAGTCGGTAGAAAAGACGATTGCCGTTTGAACATACTACTCTAACATGGTATAATTTAAATATTAGGCATTGGGATATCGCAGAAATAGTTATATAAGGACTTTTGCTGGAAAATTGTATTTAGAAATATAAAGATTTTTTCTATGAAGAAGTATATGATGTTATAATATGAAATATGTATTAGTTTGAATTGACGATATAGGAAAAGACCTCGCATGATAAATTTTTACAGAGGATTTTGGAAAATAATGGTAGACCATAGAATGGAAAAATGAATATTTGATTGAAAGACATAGTATGGGATCTATAATCGTTACAAAATGTGAGGGTGATAAAAAGTTTCATTGAATATAATAGAGGCAATTATTTATAGTTCAAACATGGTGTGGATGATGTTATTAGGTTTCAAATGCCAGAGAAAGAATTGAGGAATAGAAAATGGATTTGTATTCTAAGGATAAAAACAAATTGGATTAATTGCGTCATATTATCTTTTGGGATACAATCTTAATGCAGTAAAGCGTTGGGATATTCTGGGTGGAACAAAGCCTTTAAAGAGCTTGGGAAGCTACTGGACATCACTCGACATAATATTATAAATATAAGAGATAAATTTGATTCATATTTTAATAATCATAGAGTTTGATGCTATTATCAAAGAAGTCTATAATCTATTGAAATTTTGAGCAGATAGGGATATTGAACAGCCAGTCAGGAAATTGTTTAAATCTATAAAAGGAGTAGAGATATTGAATACAAACAATTGTATTTTAAAAGATTTATCGTCTTTGATTACACAAACAACTATACATTATAATGAAGATTTTAAGTGGCAAGATGTTGAACTTACAAGTGAATTCAAGGATGCGTATGAGGAATATTTAGATCGTAATAACTGGAAGATTGAATTTTTTAATGCTACATCAGTAATAACAACTTCTACTTCAAAAAATATATTTGTTCCGAATCAATGGTTTGCTATGGCTTCATATGCCGTCGGTGTATATAGTGAACTTTTTAAATATAAAGAGTATTTTGAACACATTGCAGACAGAGGAAATAACAAGCGAGATGAGTACGCTAAACAATTAAGGGACAATGCTTCGGCTGCTGACAAAATAATATTTTTTGATAACGGGAAACAACTATTGACGGAGGACTTAGGCAATCAAAGCGGAGGTGATAAAGTAATAAGCAGGCTGTGGAGATTTGCAACAGATTATTCATGGTGGTCAGGTCAAAAAACAATAGATAGAGGAGACTTTTATTTGTCTGTTGTTTTGAGTATGCTTAACCTTGTAAATGCAAGCCAAGGGTATGTGGGGGAAATTGTTAATGCATATGGATCAGATGATCAGCTTAAACGATTAACAAGAAATCTTAGTTCGTTTACAACAAATATGGATGGAGAAACATATGATATCGCTTTTGAAGAAGAAATTATAAGTAGGAAAGGGGAAGATAAAGAGCCGGAATTAGTTAAAGGACCGACAAGAAGCAAGATTAGCATATCACAAAACAGTATAACAAAGATTGGTGGTAAATAAAAATGAAAGGTGCTTGGAAGATAGAAAGTAATCATATAGTTTTTCAAACGGAAAATGAACTTTTGCATCCAAATGCAGAGGAACTTTTTGCGGTAGTTAATAGTCTTCCTAGCAATTTTTCTGAAGAATATGAGTGTGAAGATATACACTCTGCATTTCCAGATGTTAGATTTTCTACGATTGGGAGCGATATTCGGGTGGATCTTTTTAGTGATGATAGAGGGGATATTTTTTTGGAATTGTATTGTTACAGGAGAAATAAAAGGGTGTCTGTAGACATCATTCAGGGGGTGATTGTAGATCAGTGTTGTACAAACTCGGAGTGGTTTTATGTTACCGGAGAAGTTCCTCAAATTGAAAAATTGTTTGCTAAATGTCAAATAAAGGAAAAGGGGAAAATATCGCTTTCTCAGTATATAAAATTACTAAGGGATGCGGACTCATTGATAGCATCGACATTGCAGAATAATGTTAGTTTTGATTCATTGAATAAATCAATTGATATGTCAGGTGATTTGCCGCATGGATTGAATGCAACATTATACAAGTATCAAAAAAAAGGTTTTTTTTGGATGATGTATATGCTCAATGAAAGTGGTGGGTGCATTTTAGGCGATGAAATGGGGCTCGGAAAAACACTTCAAGTTATTGCTGTGATACTTGAATATAAACACCAATGCAAAACACCAGTGCTTGTTATTGCTCCGGTATCATTATTACAAAACTGGAAGAGAGAATGTGAAAAGTTTGCTCCAGAATTAAGAGTTGCTATTCATCACGGCCCATCAAGAACTGGAAGATATAAAGAGCTGCAAAAAAATGATGTTGTAATTATGTCATATAGTGCAGTGGTTACAGATAATTCTCTTTTAACAATGATTCATTGGAAACTTGTTGTTCTTGATGAAGCACAGAATATAAAAAATCCACATAGTGATAGAACAATATTTGTCAAAAAAATTCCAAGGGAAACTTGTATAGCAGTTACAGGAACGCCATTTGAAAATCATGTAACAGATATTTGGTCACTAATGGACTTTGTTCTGCCAGGAAGTCTGGGGAGCGAGTTGGAATATAAAGAGTATATTTCAGATGATATTTGTGGTGCAGATAAGGTGGAACCGTTGTTGTCTCCTATAATGCTTAGGAGGAGAGTATGTAATGTGGCAACAGATTTACCCGAGAAGGTAATTATACCACAACCGCTGGGTATGTCAGAAATAGAAGCAATAAAATATGAAGATTATCGAAAGGAAATATGGGAGCAGTCAGCGACGGGGGGATTGGAACTTGCGACTTTACAGAAATTGAGAATGTTTTGTACACACCCTGCAATTTGCAGAGAAGATTTCAAAGGAGATATATATAGGAGTTCAATTAAATATCAAAGAATGTGTGAAATCGTTAATGAAATTGTTCAGTTAAAAGAAAAAGTTATTTTATTTACTTCATATCAAAAGATGTTTGAAATTTTAGAAAAGGATATTCCTGCTCGCTTTGGTATTCCTGTGAAAAAGATAAATGGTTCTACTTCGGTGGAAAAAAGACAAATTATTATTGATGAGTTTACAGAGTATGAGGGAAGCGCTCTTTTGATATTGAATCCAAGAGCTGCGGGAACCGGATTGAACATAACAGCAGCAAATCATGTTATTCATTATAATTTGGAATGGAATCCGGCATTGGAGGATCAGGCATCTGCGAGAGCTTATCGCCGGGGGCAGACAAAAAATGTTTTTATCTATCGTTTGTTTTATGAAAATACAATTGAGCAAATTGTAAATGAAAGAATTGAGAAGAAAAGAGAAATGTCTGATGTGGCCGTAGTTGGTACAGAAGGAGAACAAAATAAAAAAGATTTGATTGCTGCATTGGTAATATCACCAACGAGGAAGGGAGAATAGAAATATGATCAAAACTATAAGATCGATAAGTCCAATAGGGGGTATGGGAACCCAGGATCCGGTTGTATGTCCTCCAGATCCAGAAAGAGTTATTGAAGGACTTAGAGATACAGGTTATAACTTTAATACCGCAATGGCAGATATTATAGATAATTCAATTGCGGCTCATGCTACACAAATAGATATTCATATTAATATGAACCCTAAAGGAGAGATTACAGTTTATATCGCTGACAATGGTGATGGTATGAATATGGAGGGACTCATTAATGCGATGACATATGGATCTAAGGTCAGAGATGATTTAAGTAGTCTCGGCAAATTTGGATTAGGATTAAAAACGGCATCTACGGCATTTTGCCGAGCACTGTCAGTAGTGTCTAGAGCTGAGGATAACATTACAAGAAAAGCACAATGGGATTTAGATTTTGTAGCTTCTTCGCATGAGTGGAGTCTTAAACTTCCGGAAGTTTCTGAAGAAGAACAGATTCTTTTAGATACAACATCGAAGAATGGAACGGGAACGCTGATTGTATGGGAACGCGTTGACCGACTGTTAAAAAGTTATAATGCGATTGGTTCAGCAAGAAATGCATTGAATAGAAAGATTGACCAATTGCAGTTTCATGTGTCTATGGTATATCAACGATTTCTTGATCAAGATGATAATCGGGCTGCTAATGTAAATATAACTATAAATGATGTGAATATTGAGGCGTGGGATCCGTTTGCAAGGAAAGAAGAATTAACGGAATTATTAGCAGAAGATACGGTTGAGGTTGATATGCCAGATGGAACATGTCCTTGTTTCACAATGCGTGCATTTATGCTGCCAAATAAAGATAGCTTTTCTACTTCGAAGGCGATGAAGGATGCTCGTATTAGCAATGATATGCAAGGATTTTATGTGTATCGTGAGAATAGACTAATTCACTATGGTGATTGGCTGGGAATGTTTATTAATGAACCTCATGGATCATTATTGAGAGTGGAGTTTTCGTTTGATCATGAATTGGATGCTGCTTTTAATGTTGATATAAAAAAATCACGTATTCTTCCGGCTGAAGAAATAATGGATCATATAAAAACGAAATTTATTCCTGCACCCAGAAGAGCTGCTGAGGATAGATACAGACATGGAACTGCGAAGAATGTTTTGCAACGTGCTGAAAAGCGTGACGCACATGCTGAGTCTAATAGAAACATTGAGGAAAAGGCAAAAACAGTTGAAGGGGCAAAGGTAACTGAAACAGAGATTCCAAATGAAGTTCAGATTACAAATCCGAACGGAACATTTTCACATAAGTTAGCTGTTGTCCATTCACAGAAAACAGGACAAACACGAGTAATTCCGAAGGATGACCTGGAGTATGGACAGCTGTGGATGCCGGCGTTAGTTGATGGAAAACATGCCGTATTGATAAATCAGAGTCATCCATATTATCAAAAGGTATATTCTCCTGTTTTAACACAGAATGTTATGGTGACAGGAATGGATGCTTTATTATGGGCATTATCAGAAGCTGAATTAAACACAATAAATGAACTTGATAAGGAACATTATGAAGAAATGAGAATTATTGTTTCGAGGGTTCTAAAGAAATTAGTCGCTGATCTACCGGATCCGGAAGAGGATGATGAATAAGAATGGATAATATTTGCCAAAAGATAAAAGAATCGCTTCAGGACTTGTATGATATTCCATTTAAAGTATCATGTAAAGATGTATTTACAGATCTTGTTTATACAATAATTCCAGAAAATGATTTGGAGGAATTATTTGAGATTACAATTACAATAAAACAGGCAGTAAGAATGATTATAGAGATTTTTCCTCAGAAATATGCAGCTCGTATGCTTTGTGAAATGAAAAATGCAGATGAAGCAAAAAGACATGTTTTTGTTGAATATGTTCATTTGTTTCAGAAAAAAGCAAAAACGGATTTTATTTTAAATCAAATCCGTCGTAATGAAGCTGATTCTGATTTCTGGAGGGATGATTGGAAGCAGTTTAAATTAAGGGCAACACAGATTTTAGATGAAGGTGATAAGGCATCTGAAGATTATTTGATTGAATGGTCAAAACTTGCTGTGGGCTTAATGATGGCTTTGCTTACATTGGAGGACGTAGATAATGAACAAAAATATTTAGAAGGAAAAGTTTCACAGGTTTTAACAAACAAATACGAACGCAATCCGGCTAATAGAGAATTATGCTTGGCAGCAAATGGGTATTTATGCAAAATATGTGGGTTTGATTTTGAGGATAAATATGGAAAAATTGGATATAAATTTATACATGTGCATCACATACAAATGGTTTCATCATTTGGAAGAGAATATTATCTAGATCCCGTGAAGGATCTTATTCCGGTGTGTCCGAATTGTCATGCAATGTTACATAGAACAAATCCGCCTATGAAACCGGAAGAATTAAAAGAATTAATAAGAAAGCAACAGAACGGAGACAAATAAATGGTACAGGCTGAAAAAATAAGAGCACATAGAGAAGAGTTGGGGCTTTCTGTAAAAGAAATGTCTGATGCCATAGGCTTAGGAAAAGAAGGGGATAAACTTTGGAGAAAGTGGGAAGCGGGGGATGAGAAATTACCCAAAAGCCAGTATGAGAAGATAATGAATTTTGCAACATATACGCCATATAGAAATGAAATAGAAGATCCTTGCTTTAGATACATTGATCTCTTTGCGGGAATTGGAGGAATTAGAATACCTTTTCAAGAATTGGGAGGGAAATGTGTATTCACTTCAGAGTGGGATCCTTTTGCGCAAAAAACATATAAAATAAATTTTGGGGGAGAAATAGCAGGAGATATTACTGAAGTGGATGAAAAAACCATTCCAGATTTTGACATACTTCTTGGAGGATTTCCTTGTCAACCATTTTCTCAGGCAGGTTTGCATAAGGGATTTTCGGATACAAGGGGAACGCTTTTTTTTGATATTGAACGTATTATTAGTGAAAAAAGACCGAAAGCCTTCCTTCTTGAAAACGTAAAACAATTAAAGGGGCATGATAATGGAAGAACATACTGGGTTATAGAAGAACATCTGAGAGCATTGGATTATTCGGTTTCTTCTGCCGTGCTAAGAGCTGGTGATTTTGGAGTTCCGCAGAATCGAGAAAGAATATATATTGTTGGTTTCGATAAAAGATATTATAACATACGGGGTGAATATGAGTTTAAATTCCCAGTTCCTCCAAAGACAAAAACATGTTTAGGGGATATATTGGAAAAAAAGGTTGATCCTAAATATACAATTAGTGAGAGACTGTATGAAGGACACAAAAGAAGAAAAGAGGAACACAAAAGGAAGGGCAATGGATTTGGATACTCATTGTTTACTTCAAAATCGGAGTATACAAATACATTAAGCGCGAGATATTACAAAGATGGAAGCGAAATTCTGATAGACCAAGGAAAGGGGATGAGACCACGTAAGCTTACTCCGAGAGAGTGTGCAAGATTACAGGGATTTCCGGAAGAATTTATTATTCCGGTATCAGATACAAGGGCATATAAGCAGTTTGGTAATTCGGTGGCAGTGCCAGTTATAAGAGCACTTGCTAATTCTATGATAAGCGAGTGCCTTCATTTAGAAGAAAAGAGGTGTGAGATT
>OGLR01000952.1_pt1 | contig 11130 bp, 5 predicted proteins | sample 1572931 | NCBI WGS metagenome assembly OGLR01 (sample SAMEA2581997, study PRJEB24529) | metagenome | biome: Human gut stool | place: China | collected 2011 | reverse complement strand
TTTTGTCGCTGTCCTTGATCATCTGCTGGAACTCCGGGCGGTTGTCCGTCTTGGCAGAGATGGCACGGTCAATGTAGTGCTTGACGATGGTGATGCCGTTCTTTTCCGCATAGGCCGTGCACTCCCGGATCTGGCCTTCGATGGATTCTTCACGCTGGTTGTCACTGGAATAGCGGGCGTAGATCACAGCGGTCATGGCAGGCACCTCACTTTACACATCATTGAACGGTGGAGTGTTCTTTTAAAGCAATGTTTCGTATAATGGATATACCACATTTTACAGATGATTGCAAGCTTTTTATACGCTTTTCACGAGATTCAGTAAAAAAAACATGAACTCCTATGAAAGCAAAATATTCACATTCCATGGTTCTATGAAGGTGTCCGGAGCAATTGTGTCATTTTGACACAATTCCTTATTTCTCCATAAACCATAAAAATTCAACTTTTTAATGCAGCAGCTACAACGTTGGATTGCATATCGCAAATATACTATTTGAATATTGCGCTGATTTTTGTCTTGTTACGGTTTCGCAATAAGACCAAAGTGGTGGGTATCACGATGATACCCACCACTTTAGCCAAGTAAATTTTTATTTTTGAATCGTAAAACGGAACGAGGTTCCCTTCTCCACCGCAAAGCAGGCGTCTGCATGGGGCTTTGCGCCCCAGCTGTTGTCGCCGCCCACGCCGCGCTGGAAAGCAGCGCAGCGGACGACCGTCTTATTGTCGTCCCGGGGCAGCTCGTAAAGGTGGCGGGCGTTTTCCAGTTCATGGGGCGTGTAGGGCAGCGCCGAGAAGGTCATGCCGTCCCCTGCAAAGCCGATGCCTATATTCAATCCGCTGCCGGTGAGTGCTGCGCTGTACACGCCGGTACGGCTGCCGCATTCCTGCGGGTAGACCGGGCTGTTCTGGGCAAAATCCTGCCGGACATTGTAGCTCCAAGCGCCCATCTTGCCGCCTGCGGTGCGGTCGGCGGTGGTCTCCCGGGGGCCAAGACCCAGATAGGATACCTCCGTCAGTTCCCGGCGCAGCGGGAAGAGCAAGCCGAGCTCCGGTACTTCTGCCCTTTCGCCCTGCCATGTCATGGTGATATCGCAGCGGCCTGCGCCGTCGATGGCAAAATCAATGGGCAGCGTCTGCCCATCTGGCAGGGTGTAGTTTGCGCGGACGATGACGAACTCATCCTTTGCTTCGGCAGTCAGGTTATCGCACCGGGCGTAGAGACCGGCGGTTTTCCAGAAGGCAAATGCAAACGGCTCTGCGCAGCCCTCGTCGTTGTTGGTGGGCGCACGCCAGAAGTTGGGGCGCACGGTATCGTCCAACAGCTGCACACCGTTGTAGCGGATGGACACCAGCCCCTTGCCGCGACCAAAGATATACTCGAAGCCATCGCCCTTTACGCCGATGTTGCAGTCCATCTCCACCAATTCCGGCGCGGCAACGGTCAGCCGGGCGGCGGCGTAGTTGTGCCATACCTGCCCAAAGGCAGCTTCATAGCCCGTCGGGATGCCGGGCTTTGCAGCCCGCTGCACTGCGGTAACGGTCATGCAGGCAAGCCCTGTCTCCGGCAGAGGGAACGGGAACGCGATGTGCGCAGTCTTGCCGGGTGCGCAGTCTGCCCGCAGCACCGCGCGGCGTTCCGGCTTGCCGTTGACCGAAGATGCAAACACAAGGTCGTAGGCGCTCAGGTCGGTAAAGAGGTTCCGGTTTTCAATCACGACTTCGGTGTCGGTCAGGGTGATTTTCAGCGGTGCGTAGGCCGCCTTGACTGCATCCATCTTGGGAGTATTGCGGCGGTCGGGCAGCACAAGGCCGTCCACGCAGAATTCCCGGTCGGTGGGGCGGTCGCCAAAGTCGCCGCCGTAGGCAAAGCCGGGCTTTCCGTCCGGGCTTATCACTGCAATGCCGTGGTCCATGTACTCCCAGATAAACCCGCCCTGATACAGCGGCTCTTCATAGGCATACTCGGTATAATCTGCGATGCCGCCGCAGCTGTTGCCCATAGCGTGGCTGTATTCGCACATGATGAAAGGCTTTTCCGGGTGCTCTGCCAAAAACTTTTTAATGTCTGCCACCGGGGTGTACATCTGGCTTTCCATATCGGAGGTGGCGGGGTATTCCCGGTTCCAGAAAATGCCCTCGTAGTGCACAAGGCGGCTGGGGTCGGTGCGGCGGAAGTATTCGCTCATCTCCCACAGGGTCTTGCCGCCGTGGCTCTCGTTGCCGCAAGACCAAATGAGGATGGCCGGGTGGTTTTTGTCCCGTTCCAGCATGGCTTCGGCGCGGGCAAGCACATTCTCCCGCCACTCCGGGCGGGCACCGGGCAGCGTCCATTCATCCGAGCCGTCTGCGCCCAGCTTCTGCCATGTGCCGTGGGTCTCCAGATTGGTCTCCCCGATGACATACAGACCGTATTCATCGCAGAGCTGCAGAAAATAGGGGTCGTCCGGGTAGTGGCTAGTGCGCACGGCGTTGACGTTGTGGGCCTTCAGGTTCTTTACATCCCACAGCATCTCTTCCCGGCTAACGGTGCGGCCGGTGCGGCAGCTCCACTCGTGGCGGTTGACACCCTTGAACACGATGCGCTTGCCGTTCAAAAGCATCTGGCGGTCTTTCAGTTCAAATTTGCGCAGACCGACTTTCAACCCGGTGCGCTCCACGAGAGCGCCCTCGCGCAGCAGAGCAATCTCGGCCTCGTACAGGTTCGGCTGCTCGGCGCTCCACAGGGCGGGATGCTCCACCGTAAAAGTGAAGGAAACGTCCTGTACGTCCTCCTCCACATCCGGGTCGGACTCGCCTTTGCCAAACACCACGCCGCTGTCGTATTCGGCAGGCTCCCCCACCTCAGCGGACTGCTCCTCGCCGTCAAACACCACCGACACCGTTCCCGCGCCGCTGACCTTGCAATCAAAGGTGACGGTGGCACTGGAAAAGTCCGGGGCAAAATCCTGCTTCACAAAGACATCCTCGAGGTGAATTTCCGGCTTTGTGAACAGCTCCACGGAGCGGAATAAGCCGCTCATGCGCCAGAAATCCTGATCCTCCAGCCAGCTGCCGGAGGAGAAACGGTACACCTGTACCGTCAGGGTATTTTCGCCGGGGTGGACGGCAGCAGTCATGTCAAATTCAGCGGGAGTGAAGGTATCCTCGGTGTAGCCGATGTAAACGCCGTTGCACCAGACGGCGGCGGCACTGTCGGCACCGTTCAGGCGCAAGTAACAGCTTGCCCAGCTTTCCGGCAGGGTGAAACTGCGCTGGTATTCCCCGATGGGGTTATAGTCCTGCGGAATCTGACCGGGGTGCAGCTTTTCGTGGCCATCCCACGGGTACTGGGTGTTGACATAATGGGGCGCGCCGTAGGGCTGGCCGGGCTTTTGCAGGCTCTGCATCTGGATGAAGCCCGGCACGGTCAGGGTGTCCCAGTCCGTAAAGGGTGCAGTCAGGTTTTCCGCATAGCAGAAGTTCCACTCGCCGTCCAAGCTGACGGTCAGGGGCAGTTCCAGGCTGGTCTGGTCGGTAAAATGGGCATGGAAGGGCAGACGGTTCTGCTGGAAAATTTCCGGGTCGGCCAGAAGCGCCGAGGTAATGGGATGATTTAACGGCATAAATGTCACCTCGCAGCATTTTCTGCTTTTATTATAGCACAGGATATAAGAAAAACAGCCGCACAAAACGACTGTTTTTCTGGAAAGAAGCGGCATCAGTCCGCTTCGTCAAAGACCTCGGTGTCCAGTCCTGTGTGCCCCTTGGGGATGTGGTACTTCACGGCGGGCAGATGGACGTTAGTGAAGTACAGGCTGGTGTTGGGGTCGCAGCCGATGACCACTGCTTCTCCCCTGCCGCGCACGGTGCAGCGCAGGGTGTCGCAATGGGCTTCGGCGGTGTCATTTTCCACGCTTTCGGCATAGCCCGGTGCAAAATTGGGCACGGCAAAACCGCAGTCGTAGGCTTCGCAGTCGAAACTGCTGTCAATTTCATGGTGGCGGCGGTGGCCGGTGGCCGTGGGAGTGATAGTGGTGGTCACCTCAATCCCGGGGAAGGGCGACCACTGCGCAGTCACAGCCCCGGCTTCAATTTCCCACGTTTTGCTCACCTTGCGCACAAACACGTTGTCGTCGATGACAAAGGCCAGCATACTGTCCGGCGCGGCCTGATTGAGCACCTCCCGGCTGCGGGAGGCGCAGAAGCCAAAGCGGGTATCGTAGGCAAATTTTGCATACTTTTCCGGGAACTGTCCGTGACCGTGGCCCTCGTTGACACCGGCGGCATAGGCCGTTACCCGCCCCGCCCGGCGCTGCACCAGCATATTGGCGTATGGCATGGGCTTGAGCCGCTCCAATGCGGGCATGGGCGCGGCCTCGGCAGACCAGAAGGGATGGTCATCCGGCAAAGCAAGCAACAAAAAGCTCTTCATTCCCCAGTAGGGGCTGCCGGGGGCGTTGTACCGCTCGGCCATGTACATCTGCGGGTAGCAGTAGCCGATGGTCAGGATGCCGTCCCGGTCGAACATTTTCTGCCCCAGCCACCAGTTGAAGTTGCGGACGATGAGCCCTTTCATCACCGGCAGGGGCAGCGGTTCCAGCCCTGCCCAGATGCAGGCCGCCCAGAAGCTGTTCTGGGCAAAGCGGTAGGTCAGGCTGCGGCCAAAGGGCAGGGCTGCGCCGTTGGCATCGAACCAATAGACGAACTGCTGCGCGAACAGCTGGGCGCGCTGGCGGTAGAGTGCAGCACGCCGGGGGTCGGTGTCGGCGGCAAATTTAGAGTAGAGCAGTCCGTAATACTGGATGGCCCACGGGATGTAGTAATCCTTTTGCACGGAGGCGCCATCGGTGGACCAGCCGTCGCCGCTGTAATAGCTGTCAATTTTGCAAAGGCCATCCTCCAGCAGTTCCGGGCTGTAAGGCATCCCCACGCTTTTCAGGGCAAGGTTTACAAGGATGCGGAAAAACTGCCAGTTGCAGTCCGGGATGGTGTGGGCGTTGATCTGCCCCAGCCATGCGGCAAGGTTCTGTTTTTCGGTATCAGAAAGCGGGGTCCACAGCTTTTCCGGTGCGGTGAGGATGCCGCAGGCAATAGCCGCCATCTCCACATAACACTGGTCGTATTCCCCGGTGGTGCCCCAGTATTCGGGGTTTTCCGGGTCGGTGCCGGCGGCAAGACCCTTGCGGTAGATTTTTTCAAACTCCGGGTCAGAGCCGCCGCCCACCCAGAAGGGCACCAGCGCCCACAGCGGGCGGCTAAAGGCTTCCAGCTCAATGGCATTTTGGTTGTAGGTCACACCCGTCTCGCCCAGATGCAGCCGGGCACAGCCTGCAGAATAATAAGGCTTGAGCGGGTCGAGAAATTTGTGCATCAGTGCGGTAAAATCCGCTTTGGTCTGCAAGTTCATCACCAGTACATCTCCCAATCTTTGGTCAGGCGGGTCAGCGCCTCCATGTAAAAATAATCGCCCCAGCTCGTACATTCATCCACGCCCTCCGGGGTGCAGGTGTTGTAGGGGCTTTTTTTGCTGTAAGTGCCGTGCAGCAGCTGGCCGGAGCCGAGGGTGCCGGGCTTTACCGCATAATTTGCGGCAAGGCTGGCCAGCATCTGCCGTGCCAGCGTGCGCCACTGGGCAGCTTCTGTTTCGTCCACATACTTTGCCGCTTCCAGCAGGCCGCAGGCCACGATGGCAGCGGAGGAGGAATCCCGGGGTTCGCCGCTTTCCGGGGCAAAGAGCATATCCCAGCAGGGGATCATATCCTCTGGCAGACGGGAAAGGTAGAACGCCAGTGCTTTGCGGAACACATCCAAAAACTTTTCATCGTGGGTGTAGGTGTAGCCAATGGCGCTGCCGTACACGCCCCACGCCTGTCCCCGCGCCCAGAAGCTGTCGTCCTTATAGCCCTGACAGGTGCGGCCGCCCTTGGGGGTGCCGTCCGGGTTCATAAAGAAGGTGTGGTAGGTGCTGCCGTCCGGCCGGAAGGAGTTTGCCAGCGTGGTGGCGGTGTGGGCGGCGGCGATCTCGCGGTAGTGGTCGCTGCCGGTCACCTGCGCTGCCCAGTACAGCAGCGGCACGTTGAGCATGCAGTCAATGATATAGCGGTAGTTGTCGGGGTCATCCATAGTGCCCCATGCCTGCAAGAAGCGGCCGCTGGGCTGGTAGCGGGTCAGCAGCTGGTCGGCGGCGGCAATGGCGGCGTTTTTGCCCTTTTCGCTGCCCACCAGCTTCCACGCTGCCACGCAGGTGGGGCTGTACAAAAAGCCCATATCGTGGTGGTCCACCTCCACCTTGCGGGCAATGCGGTCCGCAAAGCTGTCCACCTGAATGAGGGCGGCGGTCTTGAATTTTTCGTCCCCGGTGGCCTCGTAGGCCAGCCAGATCTCACCGGGCCAAAAGCCGCAGGTCCACTGGTTATTGGCGCAGCCGGGGTAGATATCGTTCACACTGGAATGGTTCTGGCACTGGTAGGTGTACAGGGGCAGATTGGTCTCCACCTGTTTGCAGGCATCGGCCAGTGCCTGCCGTGCCTCGGCGTCGGTCATGGCATGATTCTGGTAGGTTTTCATCTTGATTACTCCTTAAATCCAAACGTAGGTATCTCTGCCCACCGCTGGCGCAGAAAGTGCATACCCAGCTTGGGGCGGCGGTCCCGGGTGAACAGGCCCTTTTTGTTGCCGTCCACCCGCATGGGGCCCTGCACGGTGTCGTAGTCTGCAAAGTTCCAGACAAATTCTCCCACAAACCACGGGCGCTTGTCAAACTCTGCATCCAGACGGCGGTAGAACTCCACCTGAAACTCCTCGCTGAACATCTCGGCTCCGGCGGTGTGCAGACCTGCCACGGTGTCTGCACCGTACTCGCTCATCATCACGGGCTTGTGCTGCTCTGCCCAGAAATCCAGCTCCTGATTCAAACCGTAGCAGGCAGCGTCCATGTCGCCGGAAAGGTTGTACCAGCCGTAGTAGCGGTTGATGCAGACGATATCCATGGTGCGGGTGGTGATATCCTTCGTATAGTCGTTCTGGCAGCAGACGAGGGTGACCGGGCGGTTCTGCGGGTCCAGCTGATGCGCCAGCTCATACAGCGGGTGCCAGTAATCGTAGGCATCCTGCGGGAAGTGCTCCAGATCCGGCTCGTTGCCAAGGCTCCACAGCACCACGCAGGGGTGGTTTTTGTCCCGATGGATCATCTCGGCAAGCACCTGCCGGTGATGCTCCGCAAGGGGATATTCCTTGTAAGGATTCACCGCCGCCCCGCCGCCGATGCCCACCGCCGGGGTCTCGTCCATGACCAGAATGCCCTCCCGGTCGCACAGGTCGTAGAACTCCTCAGCGTAGGGGTAGTGGCTGGTACGCACCGCGTTGGCGTTTGCCCAGTGGATCAGATTCACGTCCTTCACGTTCAGCACCGGGTCAAAGCCGCGGCCGTGGGCGGTAAAGTCCTCGTGCTTGCAAAAGCCCTTGAAATAGAGCGGTTTTCCGTTCAAAAGCACCTGTGTGCCCCGCACCTCAATGCTGCGCACGCCAAAGGTCTGATCGTAGACGTCTGCCCCGCAGGTGATGTGCAGGGTGTACAGGTAGGGCGTGCCGGGTCTGGGCTCCCAGAGATGCACCTCCGGAATGGTCAGGGTACCTTCTACACCCTCGGCGCTTGCAACGGCGTTGCCGTCCGCATCCAGCACCATGACATGGACAGGCGCGCTGCCGGTGGTTTTGACCGCGTACTGCACCGTGCCGTCCACGGCGGGCACTACGGTCACATCCTCGATATACTCTTTTGGGGTGGTGTAGAGCACCACCGGGCGATGGATGCCCGCATAGTTGAAAAAGTCAAAGTTGGGGCGGTTCTGGGGTGCGGCGGCACGCTTGGCAGCCTCCACACTGGGGATACCCGCGTTGTCCGAGCCAAAGAAGGCCAGCTGCCCGTCCTCGTTGCCCACAGGCAGGGTGCTGTGGTTTACCCGGTTGTCGCAGGCGACGGTCAGCAGCACCGTCTCGCCGGGACGCAGCAGGGCGGTGACGTCTGCTTCAAAGGGGGTAAAGCCGCCCTTGTGCTGTGCAATGAGCTGGCCGTTCAGCCAGACCTTGGCCGTGTGGGTCACCGAGCCGAACCGCAGCACCACCCGCTGCCCGGCGCAGAAGGCGGGCAGGGTGACCTTGCGCTGATACCACACCCAGCCGTAGTGGCGGCGCAGGGCGGTGGTCTGGTCGTTCTGGTCGTTGTAGCTGGCGGGCACGGCGATGGGCTGGGCATCCGGCAGGGGCTTTGCGGGATCGAACTGGTCTTCCACACAGCTGCCCAGCGCAAACGCCCATGTGCCGTCAAGGCTCAGCTTCAAGCGCGCTTCATTCTGTTCAGGATATAACATAACGCTTTCCCTCTATTTCTGCAAAAAATGCGGGGCGCGGGTACTGCCCACGCCCCGCTTACGGGTGATTTGTTTAGCCCTTGATGCCGGTGGATGCCACGCCCTGCACAAAGTACTTCTGCAGGGAGAGGAACACGATCAGCACCGGGATCAGTGCCACCACAGAGGCCGCCATGATCAGGCCGTACTCTGCAGAATACTGGGTGATGAACATACGCAGACCGATCTGGATGGTCTTGAGTTCGGTCTTGGTCAGGTAGATCAGGGGGCCAAGGAAGTCGTTCCAGGTGTTCACGAAGGTGAAGATGGTCAGGGTGGACAGGGCGGGCAGGCTGAGGGGCAGCATGATGTGCCACCAGATGCCGTACTCGCTCAGGCCATCAATGCGGGCAGCCTCACACAGCTCGGTAGGCACGCCCTCGTAGAACTGCTTCATCAGGAACACGCCGAAGGCGCTGAAAGCCTGCAAACACATAATGGCCAGATGGGTGTTGTTCAAATGCCACGAGCTCATCATCATGAACTGGGGCACCATGTAGGCCTGCCAAGGCACTGCGATGGTGGCAATGTAGCCGAGGAAGAGCGCGTTTTTGCCCTTGAACTGCATCTTGGCAAAGGCGTAGGCTGCAAAGGAGGAGGTGAACAGCTGCAACAGGGTGACCACCACGGTGATCTTGACCGTGTTTTTCACAAAGGTCAGCAGCGGGATCTGGGTCCAGATGTCCACATAGTTCTGCCAGCGGGGATTTTTGGGGATCCACTGGATGGGGAAGCCGAACACGTCCTTATTCAGCTTAAAGGAGGAGGACAGCATCCACAAAAAGGGCAGTAGCATACAAGCTGTGATGACGATGAGGAAGAAATAGATCAGGAACTTGGAGATGAAATTGCGGCGCTTCTGGGAAGCGTGGTCTTTAATAACAGCGGTTGCCATGGTTTCTTCCTCCTTTCTCAGTTATCGCCCTTGGAGCCGCGGAACTGGATGATGGTAACGATCAGCACCAGTACGAACAGCACCATGGCAATGGCACTTGCGTAGCCGTATTTCGGGGTATTGACGAAGGCCACATTATAGATGTAGTACACCAGCGTCATGGTAGCAGTGCCGGGGCCGCCCTGCGTGATCATGTACATCTGGTCGTAGACCTTGAAGCCGGAGATGGTGAGCATGATGACCACAAAGAAGGTGGTGGGGCGCAGCTGCGGCAGGGTGATGTGCCAGAACTGCTGCCAGCGGTTTGCACCGTCCAGCTCGGCGGCTTCGTACAGGGACTGGGAAATGTTCTGGATGCCGGACAGCAGCAGCACGGCATCGTAGCCGATGGAGCTCCAGATGGAAACGATGGCACAGGTGACCAGAACGATCTTGGGGTCGGTCAGCCAGCGGATGTTCGTGCCAAGGACCTGATTCAGAATGCCATACTCCGCATTGAAGATCCACTTCCAGACCATTGCAACCGCAGCAGGAGCCACCACCATGGGCAGGAAGAAGATGGCGCGGAAGGCGGTCTTGCCCTTGATCTTTGCGTTCAGCAGCACTGCCACGATCAGCGCCAGAAAAACGCCCACCGGCACAGTGAGGATGCAGAAGTAGATGGAGTTCCAGTTTGCCTTCCAGAATTCCGCATTGCGGAACATTTCAAGATAGTTTTCCAGACCGCAGAACTGATAGGCTCCAAAGGCTTTCGTCTTGGAAAAACTCATGTAGATGGTCTGGAAGAACGGGATAATATTCAGGATCATCAGACCGATGATGGTGGGAGCTATCATCAAAAGTCCCCAGAAACGTCCATCACGGCCCAGTTTGGATGTACTTTTCATTTGGTTCCTCCCAAGCTGCATGTTCAGCCCGCACTGGCCTGATCCACGATGTCCTGCATCTTCTGCAGGCCGGTTTCGATATCCTCGGTACCTGCGTAGATCTTCAGCAGCTCATCATTGACCTTGCTCTTCCACTCCGGGCGAGAGGCGTTGTTGACGCTCTGGATGCTGTACTCAAACATCTCAATGAAGCACTGGATGTTGATGGGATACTCTGCAAAGCAGCCTGCCCAGGTATCCTCCAGACCCTGATAGGCAGGGATGGCCGCACCGCTTTCGCCCTGAATGCGCTGGCCCTCCTCGCTGCCGAAGAACTTCAGGATATCCTTCACGGTATCCAGATTCTTGTTGCTGGCAGCAGTCGCGTAGCACAGACCGTTGGAGATGGTGGCACGGCCGTCTCCGCTTTCCGGGTCGGGGCACTTGGGCAGAACCGCCACATCCCACTTGCCCACCATTTCGGGGTAGTTCTGCAGCTCGGCAAGGATGTTCCAGTCGCCTTCCAGGAACATTGCGCCCTTCTCGGAGAAGAATGCAGTGCCGGGAGCGGTCTCAGCAAAGTAGGTCTGGTCCGGGCACCAGTCGTTCTGCTGGAGACCGATGTAGAACTTCATTGCCTTTTCGGTGGCAGGCTGGGTAAAGCCCGCCTTAGTCTTGTCCTCGTTCAGGATGTAGCCGCCGGCCTGATACACAAAGTTCCAGTAGCCAAGCTGGTCATCGGCGTATGCCATATAGCCGTACTTGCCGGTGGCAGCGTAGATCTTCTCGGATGCGCTGACCAGATCGTCCCAAGTCCAGTTCTCGTCCGGGTAAGCTACACCGGCAGCATCGAACATCTCCTTGTTATACACCAGACCGACCGTGTCCTTGTCCTTGGGGACTGCATACAGGGTACCGTTGGAGCCCATGGCGTTGGACAGCGAGATCTCCGAGAACTTGTCCTTTTCCACAATGT
>OGLR01000941.1_pt1 | contig 11187 bp, 10 predicted proteins | sample 1572931 | NCBI WGS metagenome assembly OGLR01 (sample SAMEA2581997, study PRJEB24529) | metagenome | biome: Human gut stool | place: China | collected 2011 | reverse complement strand
AAGGAGATACTGGAACCCGGATGGCGCACGGTATATGGGCACGACACGCCTACCGACGACGACGAGCAGAAAAAACAAGCCAGCGAGGAGCGCACACTTCCCGCCTTTACCGTAGGAGAAAGCGGACCGCACGAGCCGACACTGACAGAGAAAAAGACAACTCCACCAAAATACTACACCGAGGCAACGCTGCTGCGGGCAATGGAGACCGCCGGAAAGTTCGTAGAAGATGAGGAACTTCGGGCAGCCCTGAAAGAGAACGGCATAGGCAGACCGTCATCGAGAGCGGGCATAATAGAGACTCTCTTCAAACGCCACTACATACGCCGTGAGCGCAAAAACCTTGTAGCCACGCCCACTGGCATGGAGCTTATAGACACCATAAAGGAAGAGCTGCTGAAGAGCTGCGAGCTTACAGGCATCTGGGAGAAGAAACTCCGTGATATTGAGCATGGCGCCTACAATCCCGCACAGTTTGTTGATGAGCTGAAACAGCAAATTTCTGACATCGTAATGGATGTGTTGCGTGACAACTCAGCACGCCACGTCACCATAATCTCAGAGGAAAAACCTGCCAAGAAAACAGTCACAAAAAAGAAGACTGCCGAGAAGAAAAAGAATGTAGGGCAAGCCCCCCTACCCACCGGTGGGGGGAGTAGTAATCCCGATACCAATCCTGCCCCCCCCCAACGGGAGGCAGGGGGGGCTGCCGCAGACGATATAGCCGGCAAGCCATGCCCTGTATGCGGAAAAGGAATCATTATAAAAGGCAAAACCGCATACGGATGCAGCGAATGGAAAAACGGATGCGCGTTCCGCAAACCGTTTGAGGAACTGTAGGGCCGTTACAGGTAACGTCCATACAAAAATAATAAAACAGCATTCTCTGCGTTATTATCCATAAAGGATATTATTAATGAGACGTTTACACAAAAACATAATATACAAGATATACGCATTGGCAATGATGGCCGTCTTAGTCATCATAATGTCATCGTGCGGAGCCGACCGCAATCTTAAAAAGGGTGAGAAATATCTTGCACTCGGAGAATACTATGACGCAGCCAACGAGTTTAAGCAGGCTTACCGCAAGACACCACCCAAAGAACGTGACAAACGGGGACGCACAGCACTGAAAATGGCATCGGCTTACGACAAGAGCCTACAGACAGCAAAGGCTATCGCCGCCTACCGCAACGCAATCAGATATAAACAGGCCAGTGCCGAAGACTATCTCGCACATGCCCGCCTGCTGCTGAAGAGCGGCGGCTATAAAGAGGCAGCGCAGATTTTCGAGATGCTTCTCGACTCCATGCCCGATAACAAGCTGGTTATCAACGGACTTGAGACCGCACGCAAGGCGCAGGGACTGAAAGATGCCGGCAGCAGATATACCGTGAAGCGCATGGATGTTTTCAACTCACGCAGAGCCGACTACTCGCCCATGCTTTTCGGTGAGGATCACGACAAGCTCTATTTCTCGTCGACAAGAAACGAGGCACAGGGCGACGAGCTTAGTGGCATTACGGGACAAAAGCCTGGCGATATATTCGTGAGCGAGAAAGACGACAAGGGAAAATGGAGTAAGCCTGAGCCTGTAAGTGGCGGACTGAACACCGACTATGATGAGGGCGCATGTGCTTTCTCGCCAGATGACCGCACAATGTATCTTACCCAATGCTCGTCAGACCCCTCATATCCAAGATATGCAAAGATAATGACATCAAACCGCAGCGATGCGTCATGGGGAAAGCCCACAGAGCTGAAACTGTCGAACGACACATTGTCAAGCTTCGCACACCCTGCCATATCGCCCGACGGCGAGTGGCTTTATTTCACATCGGATATGCCGGGAGGCAAAGGCGGACTGGATATATGGCGGGTGAGAATTACGGCAGCAGGCTTGGGAGGAGTAGAAAACCTTGGCGAGCCTGTAAACACGGCAGGCGACGAGGCATTCCCCACATTCCGGCCAAATGGCGATTTATATTTTTCAAGCAACGGCCATCCCGGTCTTGGAGGCTATGATATTTTCATTGCTACCATAGGCAAAGACCACCGCTACCATCTTGACCATCCTGGTTATCCGCTCAACTCGCAGGCTGATGACTTCGGCATGACTTTCGAGGGACCATACAACAGCGGCTTCTTCAGCAGCAACCGTAACGACGGCAGAGGATGCGACCACATATATTCGTTCTCTAATCCTGAAATCGTAAACACCATAAAAGGCTACGTTTACGAAATGGACGGCTACGAGTTGCCGGCTGCCATGGTCTATGTTGTAGGCGACGACGGCACAAACGAGAAACTGACCCTGCGCAGCGACGGCTCGTTTACAAAAGTCGTACAGCCTGGTGTAAGCTATCTGCTGCTTGCTGCCTGCGACGGCTATCTTAACCACCGGGAGGAACTGAAAATCGAGGAAACCGATGAGAGCCATGAGGATGTGCTGCAGTTCCCGTTGCCCCCAATTGCCACGCCCGTGCTCATCGACAACATATTCTACGAGTTCGACCGTGCCGACCTCACAAAGGATTCAGAGGAGGCTCTCGACAAACTTGTGGCTATGCTCAACGAGAACCCGCACGTTACGATTGAGCTTAGCTCACATTGCGACTACAAAGGCTCTGCCGAATACAACAAACGCCTGTCGCAAAGACGTGCGGAGAGTGTAGTAAACTACCTTATCAGCCACGGAATAGCACAAGACCGCCTTACGCCTGTGGGATATGGAAAGGAAAGGCCTAAGACAATAAAACGGAAAATAGCCGAGAAATACAAGTGGCTGAAGACCGACGATGTGCTCACTGAAGAATATATCAAAAATCTGAAAGACAAAGAGAAGGAAGAAATTTGCAACTCGCTGAACCGCCGGACAGAGTTTACCGTGCTGCGAACCACATACGGAATGTTCGACGAGAACGGAAACCTAAAGGTTCAGCCTAAGCCTGCAAAGAAACAGGAAGACGAAGAAGGAGACTACGATTTCTTCTTGGAATAAGAGAGTCTGTAGGGCCGTTACATGTAACGGCCGCAAACAAGCAGGCATATAAATTACCATCAATGATTGCAGCCGTTATAGGTAACGGCCCTACACCACAAAAACATGAAACACAAATTTTTATTCATAGCTGCATTTGCATCTCTCGCCCTCGCAACCACGTGCCCTGCACAACCCAAAGACAGCGACCTGCTTGGCATGGCTATCGAATATTTTCAGAGCGGAAAATACAGCGAGGCACTCGCGCTATTCTCAAAACTCGAGACTGAGCACAAACTCAACCCACGATTTAACGCCTATATCGGAGTTTGCCACTACTACGAGTGGAACTACGATAAAGCCGCAGAATATCTCGAGGAGGCAATACCGCTGCTTGAGAAATTCTCACCGCAAGAGCGCTCTTTCTACTGCTACGCCTGTGCCGAGAGCCTCTTCAATCTGGGCGAATACACCAAGGCGCGGCCATATTACGAACAGATGCTCACCCTATGCCACGACAACGAGAAGCCCGATGCCTACTACCGTCTCGGCTTCATCTACATGTTTCAGGAAAACTGGATTTCGGCATTAGACAATTTCCAGTCGGCCCTCGTCTACTACCGCCAATATCGCCCAGAAGAACAGGCACGGATCGCCCAAATTAGGAACATGATTAATGGATGTGTGGAGAAAATAAATAACACATCACATATCCTCCATTGATAATCCTTTAAGCTCTACTTTGTAGCCACGTAAATGCGACATGATATGCCGGCATATATCCTCAAGAATCTGCACATTGTATTTATGTGGATTACGCTTGACCTCAGCAACTATGGCACGGGCGTTCCGATTTCTCTATCGTAGAACTTTACAAATTTGTAAATTACAAATAATTTATTTTGCAAATATAATACTTTTTCCCGATATTGAAGGCTCAACAGCATAAAATATTATTCTGCCCGATAAAAATTCCAAGTAAGTGAAATAAGTTTTATCGGGCAGAATAATATTTAATCGTTCCATTCCTGCTGTATGATGACCTCGCCGTTTTTCTTTACTATCAAATCGTAATGAGGAATACCACCCCAACCTTTAATATGCGATTCCTTACAATAAACAATAAAATATTCATATTCACCATGAGAGAAATAAAAGTCATCACGTAGACATTTCTTCCCATCTACACCTGTATGTCTCATACGTTTACCGCCTTTTATTAAAACGTCCGGTTTATCACTCATTGTCTTAGGTTTCTTCCATGAGGCAAACCGTAGCTCACGGTTATAAAGCGAATCCACACGCACAATGTAATCTTCTGTCGGCAGGTAGCAAGCAAGACATTCGTATTTACAAAGACTTTTGTGGAGATTTAGGTGTGGACGCTCGCCAATATATACGAAACGATCACCGTTGAAATGCCACACATGATAACGGTCACAAATATTACGATTCACAACAATTGGAACATACAGATTATTGTTTGCAAAATCATATTTAAATATCCAGGCGTATCCTGCACCATGCGTAATCCAATACCAGTTTGGGAAATAATATTCCAACTCAAAATCTTTGTTGTCGATTTTTGTGCCACCATTCATTACATTCACCTCCCGAACAGAGTCACCAACAATTTTGTATGCCTCTAAATAACCTATGCCATCATTCCTATTTGAACCACGACAAAAAGAATTGACTATATAATATACAGAGCCATCATTCTTCACGACAGCGTGTATTCCACAGTATAACGTTGACTTTGGACTTCTTATAACATGTTTTCTACCTTTATCGTCACGAATTATCCATCTTGCCAAAAGCTTAGTAGAATCTCCTCCACAAGAATAAGATACAATCTCTATAACGATACGTCCATCGTCAGATACGTATTTTTGAATAACCTCGCCAGTTTTCAACTCGCCACAATCCGTGCATTGTCCACATTCAAAATCATCAGCAGATTTCAGTTTGCAACTATCTCTATTTCTGCAGTTTCCGCCGTTGCATGCCACAAATAACAACATGAAGACGCATAAAATGGGACATGCCCAAATCTTGTGTAGATATCTCTAGTTTATCATATAGTCATTATTTAACGAATTTCAGAAGTTTGCACTAACTGAAACTTAGGTACCAGTTAATGTTTCACACATGCCTCTTTTTTTATTTTTTAGATGTATTCGGATAGCAGACAAGTCTTAAACCTATCGTTCCTGTTTTAATATTTGCATGGTCTATTTCATATTTATCTATATCGTAGTCTTCTTTTTCAGTCTCAAAACTGCCACCAGACGCAAAAAAGAATGGATCAGACCCGCTCATTGTCCATTCGGCAACATTCCCAATCATGTCATACACACCCAATGCATTCGGTTTCTTCTGCTTAACGGGATGAGTAGTATTATCGGAATTTTTTTTATACCAAGCAACACTATCCATAGAGGCCTAGCCTGTTTTACCAAGGATAGCGGCGTACAGCCACTGAGGATGCGATTGAATATAAAACCCGATACCAGAAACAGAATCAAGTTTATGAACAAAATCAAGGCACTCAACCAAATCGACACCTTCAACAGGACACATAACACTATCTTTGTTAAAAGAAGGGTTACTGCCCATGATGGACATCCATAACTCCTGAGACACTTCAGTTTCACCAATGTAAAAATCATCTAATTCAATGGCCTTAGTAAGCCCTTTACAATTTATTTTGCCGCCCCTGACGCCAATCATCTTAATATTGATACCATTAATCGTAAGTGTGGTATCAGACGGATTCGCCTTGGTATCATCAGGAAAAATCGTTGTTTCCTCAAATGGCGGATTTAACTTGAAATACAGATAATCTTTCAGAAGTTTTCCTCCTAACACACACACCAATAGCAGAACAGTAGCAACTATACTCCATACTGCTATTTTTAGTTTCCGTTTCATATTCGTACTTGTTTTTCTCAAGTTCTTTTTCGCTTCTTCTTCCATTTCATCCAACTCTCCAAAATCCTTTATATACTTGAACTTAACTAAAGGTTTTCCTGCCCTATCAATAAATCCATAGATCGTGATTTCTTCATCGTTTGTCATGCCAAATCCGTCATCATCCATATAATAACGTCCGTCAGGATTGAGTTGCCATTCCACTAACGCCACTCCATTTTTGTAGTTTCTAACGAATGTTGGAAAAACAGCATCCAGTTTCTTCGCCTTGTCAATTGCTTTCTGTGGCAATCCCTCCAGAGATTTCCAATCAATATCATCCTCACTTATAGTTTGGAGTATAGTTTCCCCATTCATGAATTCAACAGCGGTCTTGTTTTTATTGTCAAGCAGGTAACGAGGTTTCCAAAAATCCTCATACAATTCTTCTACAACCACTATGTCTTCACCAAGACCTTCTTTTCTCTCGCGAGGTGATTCGAACCAACAGATACTATCATATAATTTCTGAGCCTCAGTCCCATAAATATCTTTACATTTGCCAAATAAATTAAACTTTTTCATAATATTTGCTTTTAATGACGTTATGTTATAATAGAATGCCTAATAGAATACAATCCTCACATTATTTTAAAGTATATGATAAGAGATGACTAAAATAACCATTCTTTATCATATTTTAGCGTTTCAACTATCTTATCTTTTAACCCTATCAGTTCATCGCGTTCCGACATCTTGTCTCTTGCCGTCTTTATGGATATATTGTAGACAGGCTTAGATTTCCTTATCACATCAAAAGAATAATGTATGACCTGTCTCTGACGTGCTCCAACCTCTACAATAGAATCACATACAAAATCTCCTGACTTCACGGATACAGTGTCTTCTGAAATAAATGTAGATGTATTGTAATCGTAATCTACACCATTTCTCCAATACCCTTTTACGTGTGACAACAGGTCGCCGGTTAGATAGTCCTTAACCTTTATCTCAATTCGCTCATTACGATTGTACGATTGACTGGGTAAATGATTTTCTATAATATTGCAGATACTATCTTGAAGTTCGTGGCAGATGTCATCTGGAAAGCTTATATGATTACCTAATAATTCATAATTAGTGACATATCCGTTTTTTCTTAGTTCTATATCTTCTAACAACCCAGCTTTATCATGCCAGCAAATTTGTTCGTATTTGGGTTCTACAAGCAAACCGTACCTGTCACGCAATCCTATTTTCTCCCCGGTAACATCATTGACAAAAAATATACCACTGAATGGAGAAAAAGTGTAGAATCCCTTGCGACTGTAATTAATACAGGTGTATTGGTTGTTGCCTACGGACAGGCTCGGAAGTAATATTCCTATATAAATTGTTGTCAAAGCCGCTATAGCTAACAGCCCTTTTTCTGTATAAAATCGGCTGCAAATATATGCCACCATAATAATACTTACACCAAGCATTGAAATACGAGCCAGCCCATTATGGGTTTGGGCATAATAAAAAACACCCATCGCCACAATTATCACCCACAGCTTACTTATGTCAACATGAAAGTACTGGGACAACAGCCAAAGGCTCAACGTAGGAGCCGCAAGACATACGAACCAGCATACTCGAGGATCCATGGCCAATCCTGAGTAGAGTGAGAGTGTTGCCACCAACATTAGCAATGAGTACATCCCTGCACGATGGTCATGCCAAAGTATGGCACCTGCCAAATCCATACGTGAAAGTTCCGTCCTTACGAGTCTTTTACGGCATAACTTTACTATATATATAACGAATGGAATTATCCATAGCCATGCGACCATCATATAAGATATTATCATATAGGCTTTACTGTATTCTTCAAACTTAAGAGCCATGATTCTAATATCTATCCCAAACATGTTGAATAGACAACGACCAATATCTGATATTACGAAATACGGTCTTATTTCTATCACAAAGAATGTCAGCAACAAAAATAAAGATAATGTCACCCATCCTCGTTTATCACCTCTGTCTAAGACAAAAGCAACTGCTATACGAGATATAACAGTAAGTAATATCAGAAAGTGTGCTGGCAATCTCCACCAACTAGTACACCCCAAAACAGCCAAAGCCCATACCGAGCATACGACCAAATCAAACCATAATAACTTTTGTTTCATATTCTTTTCTTGTTAATGATGTGATAATAGAATGCCAAATTAAGCACCATCTATCACTTGACATTTTTTATTGTATATGATAAGAGATGGCAAAAGTAACCATTTTCCATCAGAAATATAAAATTCCGATATTTATTTACGAGAAAGTTTTCTCCATTTCAATATTAATTGAACAAAAATATCCAATGAAAATGTGATGATGGTTCCCATTAAGACCGTATACAAAAGTTCTGTCTTATCTGCCTTCGATTTTTTTGCAGGATCAACACCACTAATAAAAATCCCACCATTCTTTAAAACAGCTTCAACCTTTTCCTTTCCTTTATAGATAACACCCCATGGGGTTATTTCTGAAGGTTCTGGAACAACTTTATCAGGAATAGTAGGTTGCTGCACTAAAAAAGAATCTATCAAATTAAATTGTATCTCAATTGCTGAACGATAATCCAAATCAACAGGAGCCTCAGATTTTATACCAATCCAAAAACAATAAAACGGATTATCATCATCCCAACATTTCAATACATTTTGTAAAATATCAGCCTTTATTATCACTTGATGAGATATTCTATCATTTAATGGAGAATAATAACATTCGTTTTTTTTATTAGATCTTTCAATATTAGAATATACTCCTATTATTTCTTTTGTCTTAAGATGATGTATGTATTCTGTTTGCGCAGAGTCTTTATATTCTTCTTTACCATATTGGTCTCCTTTCACAACAATCTTAGCTACAAGATTTGTCTTTCTATTATAGACACTATCAAATAACAAATTCTGTTCATTTGCATTATCATTCCGTATCTTATGTTTCATTAATTGGAAATCAGCGCTTAGGAAAAAGTCTTCAAATATTTTTCCATGATCCTTGCTGTTTTTGCGAGGAGTCATGGCTTTATACAAATAAAGACTTGTAAGATTATGATTTCTCAATGTATCAGATATAGTTACATTCATCTGTCTGAAAACCACCTTATTAAGACCTTCTGTATGAATATACAGGGATATAGCTGACACAACTAGACACAACAGAACAACAATATGCAATCCACCATGTGAGAAAAACAATGCGACTGACTTATGCTGTGATAAATAATTTATTATTCTATTATATGTTGAGCCAAACGACTGTTTTATATTTCTAAACATTTTCATTTCAATAATAATAAAAAGTACAAAGTTAATAGGGTGTCCTGTTAAGTGTTCCAAATTTATACCGCTGTTTTAAGTGTTTTGGTTCGCTCTGTCACCCAGTTTATGGACAAGTGCTCGGTAGTCCAAGCATCAATGTCCTTAAATTTAACATTCACTATGCGTTCTTTGAAATCAACTGTTTTAGTAACAACTTTATTCGTGATTTTTGGATATAATGGTATAATCATGGTAAACGAAGTTACACCGTACAATTTATTCGGTGACCTTTTGCTCTTGTAAATACCAAAAGTAGATTCAATGATATCTGACGGAATGTTGATGTTCATATCCTTTATGAGAAGTTTTTCTTCTGTCTCAAAGTATTCCAACATCTTCAGTCCGACTTTCACCTGCTGTGAACGGGCGTTTCCAAGCCCCCTCTTGATAATGTGCAATTTGTATTTCTCGCTTGTTGACAAGGAAAAGCCCTCGCACTTGCAGATGGTCTCTACCTCCCTTGCAGTATAGGTGACATCCTACAAAGTTAATTGAATTTAATCTTAATCACTCCGTCACAAGAATCGTTGATGAACTCACATTATTATCAAAATGCGCCCCCTTCCTTGAACCAGTGATATTTACTGTTAGTGCGTGCTCACCAACAGACATATTGCTAACTACACATTTTGCTTCGAATGGCATTTCCTTACTTGACGATACAGCAACTTCATTCCCGTCAATTAAGTAATGGACAACTGGATAAAACTCCTTCCCGTTTACCGAAGAACTACCAGAAGATGAAATTTTACCACCAATTGACAAAACAATTTCATCTCCGTTCTTTACTATAGAGGGCATAGCTTCTGCCACACCTAAAACAACACTTGAAAATTCAGTTTTATCACATGATGAAACAACCAACATTCCAATAGCAAAGGAAAACATCAAAGACAAAATCATAAGCCTTTTCATACAACCTACCCTCATCCGTGTCGGGCACAACTTTAAACAATTACCATTGTCCCATGTTCCCCAAAGACCTTTAAAATAAAAACACTGAAACACATAAACAAAAAAGCGTGGGAACTGACCTGTCACCCGTTCTGCACACTGAGGCCCTGAGATTGCCCAATTCTGTGAACGAGCAACTCAGATACAACGCCAATACAACGTCAAATCTCATGCAACAATCAAAATGATAAAAAAACGCGCGTAAATACCAATATATACAGCATATAGCAAGTATTTAATAAAGTATATATTTCGTTATTTATTTGTTACTTTGCCATTTAATTTTATTATTTATCATAGTTAATGGTTCGTAATTGGTTCTTGTTTTGGGTAACAAATCCAATTATTTTTCGTATCTTTGCACCATCAATCAAACAGAATGACTATGTTTAAAAAGACAGATCCGAATCCTCAGTTAGATATATTCACGGCTCCCTCAATGCAGTTAGGAAGTCGTGCTTCAAAGAAGTATTCTGACCCCAACTCATGGCATAACCAGTTTTATAGTCTCGTGACAACCAAGATTGATGAGGAGATATTCAAGCCTTTGTTCCCTGAAGGCAAGAAGAGCGGCCGCCCAAACGCTTCCATCCGCATACTCGTGGCTATGTCTGTCTTGAAGGAGGGATTCGGTTGCAGCGACGAGGATCTGTTTGAGAAGTGCGAGTTTGACCTTCTTACCAGAAAGGCTCTCGGCATGGAACTTCTGACTGATGTAACCCCATCAATAGATACCTATTATCTGTTTCGCCGCCGCATCTGCGAATATCAGGAAAGAACTGGCATTGACCTGATGCAGCTCTGCTTTGAGCAGCTTGCTGGCAAGCATGTACACCTTCTCAAGATATCAGGCAAATGCGTCCGTATGGACAGTAAGCTTATCGGTAGCAATATCGCTCGCCAGTCTCGCTATGAGATCGGAAGAGCACACGTCTGAACTCCAGTCACATCACGATCTCGTATGCC